>Ga0302320_10001358_pt1 | contig 58743 bp, 48 predicted proteins | sample Bog_T0_3_FD_202130 | JGI IMG/M metagenome (GOLD analysis project Ga0302320, IMG submission 202130) | Peat permafrost microbial communities from Stordalen Mire near Abisko, Sweden - Bog_T0_3 | ecosystem: Environmental > Terrestrial > Soil > Wetlands > Peat | place: Sweden: Abisko, Stordalen Mire... | reverse complement strand
CAACAGCGCCAATACCACCAATAACTTCCCGGTCAACACCACGTGCGCGTCGGTGTAAGTTACTCCGTCGAAGATCGTGTGATGGTCAAAGAGCTGTTCAAAACGCCCAAAATAGACCCGCGCAGCAACCACAAGCAAAAGAAACGCCGAAGCAAAAGAAACACCGCGCCACGGCAGAGTTACCCGCGTCAGACTGCGTTCGGCGAAGGCCCGCGAACCACCGGAGATCAGAAGGAATACCACGGCCATGGCGCCGATCAACACCGCTTGCGTCAGCAGCCAGCCAGTGATCAGATCCAGCGCCGGAAGCGTAAAGAGATAAAAATTGAGCGGCTTGTTAAAGATGGGATCGACCACCACACCCGTCGCCGCAGGCGCGTAATGAAAGAGCGCCAGCGTGGGCCATTCCGCGGCCATCGCTGCGGCGGTGACCAACGCGATGAAGCCCGGGCCAACCAGCCCCACTACCCTGATGATCGGCCGCACCGAAAGGGTTACCGGCTGACCGCCAAAGAACAGCGTGTGATCGGCAGGCATGTCCGCCGCGTGTGCCCGCCACAACAACTGAAACGCACCATAAAGAATAAGAAACGTGGCTATGGCGAAACCCGCGAAGCAGCCCCATTGCAGGGTTCGCGCTGTCCAAAACACATCGCTGTACCCGAGCGAACCGAACCAGAGCAAATCCACCCAGAAAGAAAGCGCCGTGCGGCTGCCAAGAACGAGAACAGCAACCAGAACGAGCAGAATAATCAAACCGCGTTTGCTGCCACGCTTGGGAGTTTCATGCTTCTGCCAATCAATAATTTCGGACACAATTCACCTCGGGCCAATTCCTTCTGCAGAATGGGTGCCTCCCGAAGTGTACTCCTTACAGCGTCCGAGTCCCGGTAACGTCGCGAAAATACATCATTAACCAATGATATTTGTGCAACTTACGTGGATCACCAAAAAGGCCTGACGAACCTGCCTTGCATCGTGCTGCGAACGCAAAGAATGACTCGCTCGGTTGTGGTCGGTAGCTTCATCAGATAACTGAGAATTTCGCAGCAAAAGAAACTCATCGAACTCGCAAGGTCGAGTTAGACTGAGTGCGCTTCTTTTGCGAAGGTGTACGCGGCGGTAAACGGGATCGGACCGGAAGAGCGGACCGTCGACCCGCAAGCCGTGGACGCGGCCTGCGGGTCGTTGAACGCAAAGGAGGTGAGGGCAAATGACGAACCCTACGTCTTGGGTGCGACTCGCAATCACAATCGCCATTGACTGGCGGTTTGTGCTGGTGGTCGTATTCCTCGCTCTGGCGCTACTGCTGTACGGGTAGCCAAACCCCCGGGAGGTACACCCCTCTCGGGATAAAAACAGTATATCCCCATTCCAAAAACATGCATCAATTTCTTTCGCACTGGCCCACCTCCCAAAACGCCGAACGCCCTCTGCCTGGTTGGGCAGAGGGCGTTCGGATCTTGCTGACTTTGGCCGACAACTGGCAGCTGAAAACAAGCTGCTTTGCAGTTACCGTTTGTACTCCGGCAGCACCGTGTAGGTGGTATGCAAGAGTTCGTGCGCCTTGTGACCCGCCGGCTCGCCAAGGAATGTCGTGTACAAATCCTTGATCGCCGGGTTGTGGTGAGAGCAGCGCAGCTTGCCCGCCGAATCCTCGTTGTATAGGCCAGCCGCTCGCTTGGTGCGCAACTCGTTAGTGGCGCCGTAAGGCTGGCCACCGCCGCCGACGCAGCCGCCGTTGCAAGCCATCACTTCAACGAAGTGATACGGAGTCTCTTCGCCCGCCGCCTTAGCCGCGCGTACCTTCTCCAGAACCTGCTCGACATTAGCCAGACCATGCGCGACAGCAATGCGTATCGTCTTACCGGCAATTTCAATCGAGCCTTCTTTGACGCCCTTCAGCCCGCGCGTCACATCAAACTCGACCTTGGGAGCATCCTCACCCGTCACGTAGAAGTAAGCAGTCCGAAGCGCCGCTTCCATTACGCCACCGGTAGCGCCAAAGATGGTGCCCGCACCCGAGTAGGTACCCAGCATGTGATCGGAATCTTCGTCTGGAATCGTGACAAAGTCGATGCCAGACTGCTTGATCATGCGCGCAAACTCACGCGTGGTGATCGAGATATCGACATCCTGGTAACCCGAGGACGACATTTCCTTCGAACGGATGATCTCAGCCTTCTTCGCGGTGCAAGGCATGATCGAAACCACGTACATCTTGGCCGGGTCGATGCCCATCTTCTCGGCATAGTAGGTCTTGGCCAACGCGCCAACCATCGCATGAGGAGACTTGCAACTTGAGAAATACTGGATCATGTCGCCATGGAACTTCTCCATGAAGTCGACCCAACCCGGGCAGCAGCTGGTGATGAGTGGCAGTTCGCCCTTGCCTTCGAGCAGGCGCGACTTGAATTCGGTGGCCTCTTCAATGATGGTGAGATCGGCGCCGAAGTTGGTGTCGAACACGCCCTTGAAGCCCATGCGACGAAGCGAAGCATAGATCTTGCCGGTCAGATTGGCTCCTGCCGGGAATCCAAAAGCTTCGCCGACGGCAACACGGACTGCGGGGGCAATCTGCACCACGCAATACGCATCCGGATCGGCCAGCTTGTCCCATACCGTCACAGACTCGTCGTACTCGGTGATCGCGCCCGTGGGGCAATGCGCAGAGCACTGACCGCACTTGACGCAAGGCGAATCGTTCAGCGGAATATCTCCTGCTGGCGCGATGCGCGTATCAAACCCGCGATTGAGGAAGCTAAGCGCCCAGACGTTCTGATCCTCCTGGCAAACCTGAATGCAGCGACCGCAGGAAATGCACTTGCGGGGATCGAGAACCACACTATGCGTTGAGTCGTCGAGCGGCAGATCGGGAACAATGTTGTCCAAAGTCCCACCCGTCAAACCGAAGTCGGCCGACAGGGTCTGCAACTCGCAATTGTGATTGCGAAGGCAGGTCAAGCACTCGTTGGGGTGGCGAGAGAGGGTTAGCTCAAGCACTCCGCGACGAACCTCGACAATCTCCGGGGTCTCGGTGAGGATGTCCATCTTCTCTTCGATGGGCGTGCAACAGGCGCGCAACATCCTGCCGTTGCTCTTGTTTTGTACAACGCAGATTCCGCATGCGGCCGTCGCATCCAGATCCGGATGCTTGCACAGCGTGGGAATTTTGACGTGGACCTGACGGGCGGCATCCAGAATGGAGGTACCGCTCGCAACTTCAACAGCCAGGCCGTTAATCTTCGCGTGAATCAATTCGCTCATGGCAGCTTCTTCTCAATTCCTGTTTGCAGCATGGTTGATCAGGCTTGGGTGGTGGCAACGGGCTTCAGGCGTTCTTGAAACTCAGGTCCAAAGTGCTTGAGGGCAGAGAGAATCGGGTTAGGCGCTGTTTGACCCAGCGCGCAAAGCGAAGCCTTCTGCATTGCCTGCGCAACCACACGGATGTTCTTGATGTCTTCTTCTGAGCCTTCCCCGTCCACAATGCGATCCAGAAGCCGCAGCATCTGCGTGCCGCCGATACGGCAAGGCGCGCACTTTCCGCAAGACTCGTCGACGCAGAAGTCGAGATAGAAGCGGGCCAGCTCCACCACGCTGTCCTTTTCGTCGATCACAATCAAACCACCCGATCCCATCATCGAACCGAGCTGCTGCAAATGTTCGTAGCTGATCGGAGTATCGAACTGGTGCTCGGGAATCATGCCGCCCGAAGGTCCGCCCGTTTGAATGGCCTTGATCTTGCGCTCGGTACCAGTGCCGCCGCCAATGGTCTCCACAATCGTCCTCAGCGTGGTTCCCATGGGGACTTCGACCAGACCGTTGTTCTTGATCTTGCCGGTCAGCGCAAACACTTTGGTGCCCTTGGATTTTTCGGTTCCCTTGGAAGCAAACCACGCCGCGCCGCGGTGCATGATGCGGGTCACGTTGGCCAGCGTCTCCACGTTATTCACGCAGGTCGGCTTATCCCAGAGTCCCTTGACCGCCGGGAACGGCGGGCGAGGGCGAGGCGTACCGCGCTTGCCTTCTACCGATGCGATCAGTGCCGTCTCTTCGCCGCAGACAAATGCACCCGCGCCAAGACGAATCTCGAAATCAAATGCCCATCCGGAGTCGAGCACATTCTTGCCCGCCAATCCGGCAGCGCGAGCCTGACGCAGTGCCTTCTCGATGCGCTCCACGGCCAGAGGATACTCGGCGCGAATATAGAAGACACCGTGTGTGGCTTCCATCCCGCGAGCGGCAATCAACATGCCTTCGATGACGGCATGTGGATCGCCTTCCAGAACCGAACGGTCCATGAATGCGCCGGGATCGCCTTCGTCACCGTTGCAGATGACGTACTTCACATCCGACTGCACCTTGCGCGCGAAGTCCCACTTCATACCCGTGGGGAACCCCGCGCCGCCGCGGCCGCGAAGGCCACTGGCGAGCATTTCCTTGCAGATCTCTTCCGAGGTCATGGTCATGGCGCGACGCAGACCCTGGTAGCCGCCGTGGACCAGATACTCTTCCAGACGCTCCGGATCGCTGCGCCCGTTGTTCTCCAGCACGATGCGGTCTTGCAGAGCGAAGAAGGGAGATTCCAGATCCAGAAAGTGATTCTCAAGCGCGCCGGTCGGCTGCTCGATCTTGGTTCCCGCAACCACCGGGGCCACCACTTCGTCGATGATCAGCGCGGCCATTTCCGGCTTGATGTCCGAGAAGAGAACTTCCTTCTGATTCTTGGGAGTCATACGGACAAGCGGTCCCTTGCTGCAAAGTCCCATGCAGCCTGTTCCGCATACCTGAACCTTGGTGTCGAGTTGCTTGGCCTTGAGTTCCGCCTTGAGCCCGGCAATGATTTCGGAGGCTCCGGACGACTGGCAGCCGGTGCTCGAACAAGCCACCAGGCGCACATCGAATGCCTGCTGCTTGGCGAGTTCCGCGGCAGCCTTGATTTCGAGTTCTTCGGGTTTCATAAAGTTCCTGTGTCTTCCTGTTTTGCTATCAGGTATGAGCTCGGCCTATCAGGCAGTCCTTCCGCCCGGCAGGCGCACGTTGCCGACAGCTACTCGGCGTCTTCCGCCTGCGCGGCGATCATGGGCTTGTCGATCGCAATGCGCTCGATCACGTAATGGCTCTCGGCCGTGTTCAGCTTGCCATAGACCTTGCCGTTGACCGAAGCGAGAGGAGCCAGACCGCAGCATCCCAGGCAACGAACACCCTGCAAGTGGTATTCCTTGTCGGGAGTGCTCTGCCCTTCCTTGACGCCCAGTTCCTTCTCCAGACCCTTCAGTAACTCGCCCGAGCCCTTGATGTGGCAGGCGGTTCCGGTGCAGACCGAAATGATGTACTTGCCCGGCGCTTCCAGCTTGAAGTAGTTGTAAAACGTGACCACTTCATAGATGCGGGCCAGCGGTACACCCATCTCGCGCCCCAGCTTCATCGCCTGCTCACGCGGAACATAGCCGAGACGGCCTTGCAGATCGTGAAGCGCCATGATTAGACTTCCGCGCTTCTTCTTCCACTTCTGCGCCAGAACGACGATTTCGTCCTTGGGTGCTGCTGCGGCCTTGGGTGCCGCGACTTTGACAGACGTTGTTACTTCGATCGGTGCGCTCATGGTTTCCTGTCCACCGAGCTTCCAGGTATGAAATTCTGCTGCCCCTGGACAGCTCTTTGAAAATCGAAATGATGCCTTGAAAAGATGTACAAAGCAGATCCCCACCTAAAGCGAGTCCCTCGCTGCAGATTTGGAGAGCGCTTCGCGCGTGTTCCTTCTGTTGGTTTGAACTTTACGGTTACTTCCGCGTGGAATCCGTGATGATTGTCACGGGCCTTTGTGGGCCAAACTGCATGAAAAGGCTGAAGATGCCTGATTTCATGCAGTTATCGATGTTCACCCACGACTCGCAATGCGGTGACATGATCCACATTATGGTACAAATAGACGCCCCATCCCCCATCGCCATCGCCCGGAATCTCCCCGAAACAACAAGGGGCTCTACTTAAAGTTGTGTCCACAAAACGCCCGGAAGAAGCCCAATACCCGCATCCCGCCAGATTTGGCGCGTGAGTACTGGGGAGGTCAAGCTCTCCAGCAGTCGCTTCAAACAGCAACCGCACTCGCCGAAAGCGCCTTGAACCGGTCCAACGCAGCGGGAAACGGCTGCAGCGCACGCTCGAAGATTCCCAGACTATAGGCGATTGTGAGCCCGTAGTTGGTGATGGGAACGCCTGCCTGCTGGCACATCAGAATGCGGCTCAGCATCTGGCGGCGGTTCCACATGCAGGCCCCGCAATGAATCACCAACTTATAGCTGGCCAGATCGTCGGGAAAATCGCGCCCCTGCATCGGTACGAAGTCCAACTTGACGCCGGTGTACTGGGTCAGCCAGCGAGGAATCTTCACCCGTCCAATATCTTCCCCGATCGGGTGATGGGTGCAGGCCTCCGCGATCAGCACGCGGTCGTTGGCGCGCAGCGTTTCGATGGCCATGGCTCCCTCGACCTGGGCGGTGAGATCGCCCTTAAAGCGCGCCATCAGAATCGAAAAGCCCGTGAGCATCACATCCGGAGGAGTGTCGGCGGCCACCTTCAAAAATGCCTGCGAATCGGTGACCACCAGCTTCGGTGGCGTCTTCAACCGGTCCAGCGCGGAACGAAGCTCGCGCTCTTTCACCACCATGCACAAGGAGTCGGAATCGAGCAGGTCGCGGATGGTCTGCACCTGCGGCAGAATCAGGCGTCCTTTGGGTGCTTCCTTGTCGATCGGAACGACCAGGATGGCCAACTCGTCCGGGCCAACCAGATCGCCGACGATGGCTGGCGAATCGATGAAATCGGGAGGCGCCAGATCCAGCAGTGCCTGACGCAAGTCCGCAATCCCCTGCCCGGTGACCGCCGAAGCTTGCACCGTGCGCACCTTGGCAGTCGTCAGGCGGTCCAGCAATTCCTCACTGGGCGGAGCCGCGTCGATCTTGTTGAAGACCACCATGGCCGGGGTCTGCTGCGCGGCGAAGTCTGCCAGCAAGGCTTCTTCAAACTCGCCCCAGACGCCGGACTCCGCCACCAGCACCGCGATCTCCGTGCGTTCCAGTGCCTTGCGCGTCTTTTCCACGCGCAGCGCTCCCAGGCTGCCTTCTTCGTCGATGCCCGCCGTATCGATAAACAACACCGGCCCCAGCGGCAGCAATTCCATAGGCTTCTCAACCGGGTCCGTCGTCGTGCCCGCCACGGGCGACACAATGGAGACATTCTGCCGGGTAATGGCATTCAACAGGCTCGACTTGCCAACATTTCTCCGACCAAAAAAGCCGATGTGCAGACGAAGTCCTTTGGGGGTTGTACTCATTGAGTCCTACTCCTGGGCCGATTCTGAAGGTCTGAATCTCGAAAGGTCACGTGCCCCTCTCCGGTTTTCGCCCAGCGGAATCATCGGAAATCTTGAGAACTGGCTCTTGTATACCGGACCAACCAGCGGGGACACTATGATTTTAGTCACCCAAAGCCAGTTGCCCCGTATGTGCAGGCTCAATCGCCGACCACACCACTTCCACCAGCCCTGCCATCAGAGCCTGATTGTGGTTCTCGTCCGAGGCCTGGTACATCTGCTTCCGGCTGATCCGGTTCCAGTTGAGGGGGTGCCCCGCCTCTTCCGCCAACTGGCGGAGAAACTCGCGTTGCGCCCGTCCATTGCCGTCGCGGAAGGGGTGTACGGAATTCAGCGCGCCTAGAAAATAGGCCGCGCGCACCGAGAAATCATCGGCGTCCAGTCCACGCAAATACTTCTCGCCGGCCAATTTCTCCAGGCAATCCTCAAGCTTCCTCTCCAATCCCTGGACCGTGGCGAAGGGATGGGAGTGGTGCCGAGACATGTTCACGTGGCGAAATTCCCCCGCCCACGGAAAAACCTCGGCAAAAATCCGCCGGTGAATCTCCTGCAAGTGGTCCTGGTCGAATGCGCCCCTCACCGGATGCATGGCTAGGCGCGTCATCGATGCAGCAGTCCTCACCCGCTCGAACCGAAGCAGAGAATCGCGGCTCGTGAGGCCTCGGACATTCTTGAGAATGTCGTGCTTGAAATCGTAATGTGGGTCTAGCTGTTCCGGATCGTCAATCATTCACTTACACTCAGCAGACGAACTCAAAGGATCGTCGCCGTCTTCTGCTCGACCAGCAATTCCAACTCTTCGAGCGAGATTTCTCCGCGGGCAAAACGCTCGAAAATCTCCCGCTCATCCTGGTCAAGCTCCATGTTCTCAATACGCAATGACCCAAGCGCATTGTCGACGGCCCGGTGGCGCCGTTCCAGTTCCTCAAAATCCGGCGTCGTGACGGGAGCGGGGGAAACGCTCATGGGTGCCCTCCTGGCCAATCAACCTGAATCAGTGTACTCCGGCATTCTATCGCCCAGTGTTCAAAGCTGAACAAAGCCGTTCCAGGCGCAGCCCCTCCGTGTAGAACCAAGCCCCGTGACTGCTTGATTTGTAAATACCGCCCATGCAGAATGGGTGCCCCATGTCCCCGATTTCGGGACATGGGAAAGCACAAATCTATCCCGCCAAGGTACTTAACAAGAATGACGACAAAATCTTCGAACACACCGCCAACCTGCGAACCTCAGCCATCCGCGCAGCGAGCCAACTCGCGATCTTTTCAAATCCCTTTCTTCGCGGTTCCCTCACCCTTGCCGCTTGACGTCTTCCCGACGACCCACCTGCGGTGAACCGAGACGGCAAACCGCCTCCGGGCTGATGGCATTATCGAATTCATCGGCAGTCATCCAATTTTGTTCAACAACCACTGCGCGAAGAGTTTTCCCCTGCTCCTGCGCCAGTTTGCCAACCTCTCCCGCCCGCTCGTACCCCAATGCCGGCAGCAACGCGGTCGCGGCAGCCGTGGAATTCTCCACATGGGCGCGGCAGCGGGCCTCATCGGCCTCAATGCCGTCCACACAGAAGCGCCGCAACAGATCGCAGGCGCGTGCCAAGTGGTCCATATTCTCCAGCAGGCAATGGGCGATCAAGGGCAGAAACGCATTCAGTTCCAGGCTGCCTGCAGCACAGGCCATGGCGATGACAACGTCGTTGCCCATCGTCAGCATAGCCGCTTGCGTTGCCGCTTCCGGGATCACCGGGTTGACCTTCCCCGGCATAATCGACGAACCCGCCTGCCGGGCAGGCAAACGGATCTCCCCAATCCCCGCGTCGGGACCGGACGACATCAGCCGCAGATCGCTGCAGATCTTGATCAGGGAGACCGCATGGGCCTTCAAGATGCCGGAGACTTCCGCGAAGACGTCGGTATTCTGCGTGGCCTCGACAAGGTTCTCAGCCCGCGCGAAGCCGATGCCGGTAAGGCCGCGAAGCTGATCGACCACCCGGAAGATGAACTCCCGGGGAGCAGCGAGACCGGTCCCGATCGCGGTTCCCCCCAAGTTGACCACCCGCAGCCGCTCTTCGCATTTGTAAATTCGCCATCGGTCGCGATTAATCGCCTCGGCATAGGCGCTCATCTCGCGGCCCAGCGTTGTCAGCACCGCGTCCTGATATTGCGTGCGCCCCACCTTCACTACGTGCGCAAAGCGCTTTTCGGCAACCTGAAACGACTCCTGCAGGGCCACGACCTGCTTTTCCAACTCATGCAGCAACCGGATCGCCGCCAGACGCAAGGCTGTCGGGTAGGTGTCGTTCGTCGATTGATGCAGGTTGATATCGTCCAGGGGAGAAACACGGGTATAGCACCCGAGCGGCTCCCCCAGAATCTGCAGCGCGCGATTGGCCAGCACCTCGTTGACGTTCATATTGGTGCTGGTCCCGGCGCCACCTTGCAGGGCATCAACGACGATGTTTTCGTCCAGCAGGCCCTCCGCCATCTCCCGACAGGCACGCTCAATGGCGCCAGCCTTGGCAGGGTCCTCCCGCCAGGCGCCCAGGGTCCCGTTGGTCAGCGCACAGGCCAGCTTCACGTCGCCAAAGGCACGAACCAGCCCCCGATGCACCGGTCGTCCCGCCAGCGGGAAGTTTTCGACTGCCCGCACAGTGTGAATGCCGTACAGCGCCTCGCCGGGCAGGGCGCGCTCACCTAAAGAGTCGTGTTCCGTGCGGAGATCGTTCTTGTTCTGTTCCAGCTGATCCATGAAGGTATTGTCCATCGTCAACGCCTCCATCGGCATTGCCAATTCGAGTTTGACATGTGCCACATCTTGTGTCACGTTTGGGGAATGCCAAGCATCAACCTCCGCCAACTCCGTGACACCCGCCAGTTGAAAGCATGGCTTGAAGCTGGCGAAACCGTCGAGCTCCGCGAACGAAGCGTGGTTCTCGGAAAGATTGTGCCCGTAAAGCCCGCCTCTATTCCCGCCGAATGGCCGGACTTCGGGGCACGCCTCAAAGCCAACTTCGGCGACCACACCATCAACGCTGTCGAAATCCTGATAGAGGAGAGGAACAGTCGCTATTGACGATCTTTGCGGATACCAGCTTTATCGTCTCAGGTTACGTTCAGGACGCTCATTCTGCTGAGGTCGTGCGCCGCATGAAGCTTCGTCCCCAGGTTTTTGCCACTCCCTTGAACCGAGCGGAAGTGGCCCATGCGATTCATCAGTACATCTTTCGCGGCAAGCTGGACCCATTCGTCGCACGGCGAGCTTGGCTTGATTTTGAGCAGGATTGCGCCAGCCGTGCTTGGCTCCTCACCGAACTCCCGTCCCGCACATGGGAGACCAGCATCGATCTGGCGCGTCGGCACGGCCCCACCCTGGGGGTCCGCACCCTCGATTCCCTCCATGTCGCCTGTGCACTGGAATTGAAAGCCAAGCGCTTCCGGACCTTCGATGATCGGCAGCTTCGGCTAGCCGAGGCGGTCGGACTCGACACCAGCATCTGATTCTCCCCCCGCAAACACATTTCTCCCTTTCATGTGTGACGAAAGTCGCAGCCGGGCACCCCGGTTGTGCTTAGGATTGGGCTGGAGAGGTGAGATCGCATCCCGCTATATGAGATCCCACCCGACGCATCCGGACAAAGGAAATCCATGAAGAACGCGATTGAAGTCCTCAAGAGCCGCAAGAGTATCCGCACGTACACAGCGCAGCCGGTAGAGCGGTCGATCATCGAGGAGATTGTCGATTGCGCCCGCCTGGCGCCCACGGCAATGAATGACCAGCCCTGGGATTTCGTGGTATTGACCTCAAAAGCCGATTTGGCCGGCATTCCACCCATGCTGGGGCACGCAGAATTCATCGCCAACGCAGCTTTTGCCGTGCTGGTGCTGGCCCGGCCCTCCATGTGCGCGGTAGAGGACTCCTGCGCCGCCACCGAAAACCTGCTGCTCGCCGCCGCAGCTCACGGAATTGGTTCCTGCTGGGTCGCGGGCTCTCCTCAGGCCTATGCGCCAGCGGTAGCAAAGGCTTTTGGAGCACCTGAAGACCGCCAACTCATCGCCATCGTTTCCTTTGGGTATCCGGCGGAAGACCCAACGATGGAGAAGCGGCCGCTGGCCGACGTGCTCCACTGGGACCGCTTCCGTCCCTAAGCAGCGGGTCCCGTCCCAACCGGCATTCCACAGTCCGCGTCGAAACGTGATCCATATCACCGTAAACCGGGAAGCGAAGGTTTAGTTCTAGGAGTGTTGAACCTCGATTCCCCGGTTCCTACGCGAGGCCAGCAAACGTACTGAAGGGCCGGTCGCAAAGCAATCGCGGACCCACCCCAACCAAGCAGCAGGAGGTTTCGATGACGGAAGTCGCTGAAAAAGCAACATATCTGAACGAACAGGTCATCTTCGACTGTCTCAATGCAACCACCAAGCCTGAGTCCGCGCGTGTGCGCGGCATCTTTGAAAAGGCCAAGGCGATGCAAGGACTGGACTTTGAGGAGACCGCAACGCTGATCGCCCTCGAAGACCCCGAACTGATGGAAGAGCTCTTCGCCACAGCACGCGGCATCAAAGACGAAATTTATGGCTCGCGCCTGGTGATGTTTGCTCCCCTGTACATCAGCAACCGTTGCGCCAACGAGTGCACCTATTGCGCCTATCGCGCCAGCAACAAAGAGCTCCACCGCATCGTCCTCACCCAGGAGCAGATCGCAGCAGAAGTCAAGGTCGTCATCGAGCAGGGACACAAACGCATCCTCATGGTTGCCGGTGAATCCTATCCCGACAACAACAGCCTGCAATACGTCTACGACTCCATTGCCACGATCTATGCCACCAAGAGCGGCAACGGGGAGATTCGCCGCGTCAACGCCAATGTGGCGCCCTTGTCCGTCGAAAACTTCCGCAAGCTCAAAGCAACCGGCATCGGCACCTATCAGTGCTTCCAGGAAACCTATCACCGCGAAACCTATGCCAAAGTGCACCTGCGCGGCAAGAAGTCCGACTTTGACTGGCGCGCGACCGTGATGGATCGCGCCATGGAAGCTGGTATCGACGACGTAGGCATCGGTCCGCTCTTCGGAATTTACGACTGGCGCTTCGAAGTGCTGGCCATGTTGCAGCACATTCATCATTTGGAAGCGAAGTTCGATTGCGGCCCGCACACCATCAGCGTTCCCCGCCTCGAACCCGCCGCCGGCACGGACTTCACCGCCACCACCCCGTGGAAGGTGAGCGATTCCGATTTCCTCAAGTTGATTGCGATTCTGCGCCTCACCGTTCCCTACACCGGCATCATCATGAGCACGCGCGAATCGGCCGAGGTACGGCACAAGAGCTTCCAGTTGGGCATCTCGCAGACCTCCGCGGGAAGCCGCACCGACCCCGGCGGATATGAACTTGCCGCAGGGGACTTCAACAGCAGCCAGTTCGCCGTGGGCGACACCCGTCCGGTGGACGAAGTGGTGCGCGAGATTGCCGAGATGGGCTTCACACCCAGCTTCTGCACCGCCTGCTACCGCACCGGTCGCACCGGTTCCGACTTCATGGAATTCGCCAAACCGGGAGCCATCAAGTACCACTGCGAACCCAATGCGCTGTCTACCTTCACCGAATATCTGGAAGACTATGCCTCCCCTGCAACCAAGGAAGCGGGTGAAAAGCACATGCTTCACCACATCGAAGGGATGGACGCCAAGCAGCAGAAGATCGCCAAGCCCATGATCGAGGCCGTTCGCTCCGGCAAGCGCGACGTCTTCGTCTAGGTCTTGCAGACGGCAGCCGCTTCGCTCGAGTTGTCATCCTGAGCGAAGCACAGCGAAGTCGAAGGACCTGCGTTTCTGCTCTATTGCCGCAAATGTCCCGTGCCCCATCCTTTCGCGTTCTCTGCGAAAGGGTGGGAAGCCGAGAACCTCAACCAGATCGTGAGTTTCAGAACCAATGTCTCGATTGACTCATCAGGAAATCCTCAACTGGCTGCGCGAAACCGACCCCGCAATGCTGGAGAAGCTCTTCGCGCAAGCCGATGAGGTTCGCCGCACGCATGTGGGCGACGAAGTCCATCTGCGCGGCCTGATCGAGATCTCCAATCATTGCGTCCGCCAGTGCCATTATTGCGGACTCCGCGCGGCCCGCACGCAGCCTCGCTATCGCATGACCCACGACGAAGTCCTGGCCTGCGTCCACCAAGCTGAGTTACTCGGCTTTGGCTCGGTGGTTCTGCAGGGTGGCGAAGATTTTGGCATCACCGCAGATTGGATGGCCCGCGTCATCCGGGCCATCAAGGCAGAGACGGAATTGGCCGTAACCTTGAGCCTGGGAGAGCGCCTGCCCCACGAGCTTCTCTCATGGCGCGAAGCAGGCGCAGACCGCTACCTGTTGCGTTTTGAAACCTCTGACCCCGCGCTCTACGCAGCGATTCACCCCTTGCGGGGAGCCACGCCCAGTGATCGCGTAGGCCAATTGCGCTTGATGCGGGAGATGGGTTACGAAATCGGATCGGGCGTCATGGCGGGCATTCCCGGACAGACCTACGAGATGCTCGCCCGGGATATTGAACTCTTCGAAGAACTCGATCTGGACATGGTGGGCATCGGACCGTTTCTCGCTCATCCCGAAACGCCGTTGGGCGCAAACGACGTGGTAACGGCCGGCTCCGATCAAGTGCCAAGCAACGAGTGGATGGTGCTCAAAACCGTGGCGCTGACCCGCATTGTGTGTCCCGAGGCAAATCTCCCTGCCACCACGGCCCTGGCAACGATCAACACGGTCGATGGTCGCGAGCACGGGCTCGAGAGTGGCGGCAATGTCTTCATGCCCATCCTGACCCCCTCGCCGTACCGCGAGATGTACCAGATCTATCCGGGCAAAGCCTGCATCGACGAAGATGCAACGCAGTGCAATACCTGCATGAGGGGCCGCATCGATCGTCTGGGAAGATTGGTAGGCGAGGGCCCCGGCGGGCGTTTCACGCGCAAAACGCAACAACGCGAGCAAACCAGAAACGCGGATGCCCGTTGGAAGCCCACGGCCGAACCCGTCAAGAAGGTGTCGCCCGAATTGAACGTCCTGCAATAAGTACTAGCAGTGTCCACGCCTGCGATAGCATGCTCGACCTGGCCGTTTGCAGTCGGGATTGAGATTTGTGGCCTTCCACCCTTGCGTCAAAAAAACGATACAAGGATGCGGAACGGATGGTATCGCTCGCACTGAAAAGCAAGGAGACTCTCGCAGCCGCGCGAGATCCTTCCATCGGCTCGAGAGTGCGATTGGCTTAAAAACGCGCCGTAGGCGCAGAGGAAGATAGCCCAGCACTTCAGTGCTGGGTAACGACCCACCAACAACATCCGGAGTCCCGTCAGGGACGGGGCCCAGAACAACCGTTTGCGATCTTCACGCCCGAACAACAATATCCGGGGTCCGCTGTAAATACCGAACGCCCTCTTCCGTCCCGCGAGCGGGGGATTTTCAGGCCACGTCCAACTCTTCGGTGAGCGCCTCGGCAACCGAAACGCAATCCGCCCGGCTCACGTCGTAATGCGTGACCAACCGAACGGAATCGCGCCCCAGGCTACTACACAGGATCCCCCGCGCCTTGAGCTTGGCCACCAGTTCAGTCGCCTTCACGCTCCCAACAAGGCGGAAGATCACAATGTTGGTCTCCACGGAATCCAGATCGATCTCCACGCCTTCGATGTTCGACAAGGCCTCGGCCAGCAATTCCGCATTGGCGTGGTCCTCGTGCAAGCGCTTGGGCATCTTCTCCAACGCAATCAACCCCGCGGCCGCCAGAATGCCGGCCTGCCGCATCCCGCCGCCGAGCGCCTTGCGAAACAGCCGTGCCCGATCCATCAGTTCTTGCGACCCCGTCAGCATCGACCCCACCGGCGCTCCAAGCCCCTTCGACAGGCAGAACATCACCGTATCGAATCCCTTGGTCAGCTTCTTCACGTCCATCCCGAGTGCCGTGGCAGCATTGAATATGCGCGCGCCATCCAGATGCGTGGCCAACTTGTGTTCCTTCGCGCCTGCCCAGATCTGCTCCAGAATCGCCAACGTGGTGACCGTGCCCCCGGCGAGATTGGCGGTGTTTTCGATCTCGATCAATCCCGTTGTCGCTCGAAACGGCCCCTTGCCCCGGATCTCGGGCTCGATATGGTCCCAGGTCAAAATTCCCCGCTCGGCAAAAACGGGACGCACCAGGCATCCGGAAAAAACCGCGGTCGTAGCCATCTCCCAATCCAGAATGTGCGCGCGCGATTCCGCAATCACTTCCTGGCCTGGCTGCGTGTGGAGGCGGATGGCGATTTGGTTCCCCATCGTACCGGACGGCACAAACAACGCCGCTTCCCGGCCAAATGTCTCTGCCGCGCGCTTTTCCAGCAGGTTGACGGTTGGATCCTCGCCATAAACATCGTCGCCCACTTCCGCCACGGCCATTGCCGCTCTCATTTCCTCTGTGGGTTTGGTCACCGTATCCGAACGCAAATCGATCATTTCTAACAAAATCTTTCCCTTTCCACTTCCCACTGTTCCCCTGTCCCAGTTCCCTGGTACCTCGACCGGATAGGTTTGTGCTTTCCCATGTCCCAGAATCGGGGTCAGGAGACACCCATTCGGTATGGGCGACACACGCAAAAGCTGCGGTCAAGGCACGAGTCCCTGAACCCTAGTCCCAGATCCCTAGTCCCTGATCCCTAGTCCCTGCCCCCTAGTCCCTGACCCCTGAACCCTGACCCCTGATCCCTGTCCTTACGGTATCTGTTCCATCGGCACTTCGATCACCGGCGTCTGTTTGCCATCTTTCGCCGCGTAGGCCCAGAGTCCATGGAAGTTCGTCTTCAGCCCCGGCTGGGCCTTCACCAACGCGCTCAGCACCGCGATCGCCTCAGTCTTCTGGGCGGCCGGATCCGTTACGCCGGTAGACTCGAAAACCACCGCCAGGTCTGCGTGCAGCAGCGACGGGTCGAAGCGCACCACATCGATCTTCCAGATCCGCGTGCCGTCCTGCAACGAGTACGGAAAAGCATCCGGTGGAGAGTTCTTGATCGCTGCCTGCTCCTGGCCCAGCTTTTCCAAATTCGGCGAGGAAAGAAAGTCCACCGGCACCAATAACGCACGGGCAGCCTCGTAGCTGAACCAGGCGCTCCAGGGGTCGAATTTCATGTCGGTACGGGCCAGATCCCGGGCACGAGACCAGTACCAGACTCCATCGTGTCCGTCGAAGATTCCCGGCCTTATCGACACCCCCCCCAACTTCCAGCCCGCTGCCGATCCCGTGCCATCCCAGGCAAAGACAAACCCCAATTGCCCCAGGTAGGGTGATCCAGCCGCTTCACCCAACACCACCGCATAGCGACCCGGCGGCAAGGCGCGCATGGTCACGGTCACGGTCATCGAACCAGTGGAATTGGAACAGAAAAACTGGGTATCCGCCGCAGCTGTCAGGCTATTGGCGTCCAAAAGATACATGTTCCGCAGCTGAATCTGCCCACCCTTGAGCAAACTGGCCGACTGCTCCACAGCTCCGCGAATCCCTTCCCAGTCGGGAGCCACAGAGGGCAGCAGCGCAGCCTTCAGCGCGGAAAAGTCCTGCGCCGCCGCCGCCTCGGCCATTCGTCCTGCAACTCCGGTCAGTGCGTCCCGATCTTGGGGCTGCAACTGGGCCTGCGAAGTGCAACTGGTTGCGTGGACAGACAACGGCAAAGCCAGTAAGAAAGGCGCTACGGCGAACTGACAGAGTACCTTGAGGGGTAAACGCGTTCTTGAAAACATCTCTTGGAAACATCCTTTCGGCCCTGGGATCTCGTCTTCGTTCCAGTCTTTTCGAGCGTCCGTGCTCCACTGGTAGTCTATTACTACAGTGACGGTCCAAGGGAATCTTCGGTGAGCGGATGCCTCAACTCTGCCGGAAATGCCGCCATTGGTTTATAGTCCGACACAGGGCCGGACAACCTCATTTTCGCCCTGCAATGGCCACCCTGAAGGTCTGGAAAGCTGGTCCCGATGCGCAAACTGATGCCCTTCGCCGCTCCAGCCTCTTGGAAAAAGGGGCCGTGGAAAATCGTCCCTGCCTGCACCCTCGTCCTTCTGGCCCTGGGGATGCTTCAGGCTGCCGCGGCAATCCCAATTGCACAAGACACACCGGACAAAACCCCATCTCCCACCGAAGCGAAGGTCCATCACCCCCGCAAGCGGCTCGCAACAAAGATTCCTGCGCAAACGGTTGTCGCGCCCATCGTGCCTGCCGCTCCCGTTCAGCCCGAAGCTCCGCACTGGCCTGTGAATGACCAGCCCACCCCGGCTACCGTCAGTTGGGACAGCCGTGGATTGCTCATTACCGCCGCCAACTCCAGCCTCGCCCAGATTCTGCAGGATGTGTCCACCGCGACGGGAGCCAAGATCGACGGCTTCTCCACCGATCAGCGGATCTTCGGCTCCTATGGACCCGGCCAGGCGAGCGACATTCTCGTCCAGCTCCTGCAGGGATCCGGTTACAACGTCCTCATGGTCGGCGAACAGGGCCAGGGGACACCGAGGCAGATCCTGCTTTCCTCCCGCAATGGTTCTGCGGCTCCCGCCCCGAACACCCCGCGGACAAACGGTGACGATGAGGATTCCGATGTGGACGAACCGATACTTCAACCCGTCGTTCAGGCTGAACCGCCGCGTTCCAATGGGCCTCCCACCCGTACTCCGCAGCAGCTAATGCAAGAAATGCAGCAGCGCCAGCAGCAGATGGGTCAGCGGAACTTCCCCGGAGGTTCCGGACCCAATCCGGGAAACTACACTCCCAATGTCCCGCCCATGAATGAGAACAAATAAGAGTCGACCCGTAAATTGGGCGTCAAGCAGCGTTGATCTCCCGACCGGATGTCGAGGCGGCGGCCTCGCCGCTCGGAGCAATGTGCGGGTGAGGAGACCCGCGCGACAGCATCCGGGCCTTTGATCGCCGCCCCTCAGCCAGCTCCCGCGCCTTTTTCCTGGCGCGGGCCACCCGAAGGCATTGGCCCCACCGCAGGTGGCCGCAGGTGGCCGCAGGTGGCCGCAGGTGCCTAGCCGAGGGGTTGAACGCGCCCTTTGCCGACGAGTTCCTCGGCTCTCTCGATCCATCCCTTGTCCGCGGCCACACTCATCTCTTCCGGCTCCAGAATGACCGCCCACTCATTCATCTTCTCCAGATGGAACATCACTTTGCCCGGCCCAGGAGCATTGTCTGCCGCTGCTTTGAGCGCGGCAAACATCTCCTCGCTGGCCGTTTCCAGATTCACGCGAATCCGCACCCCGCCCGGTAGTTTCACCTTCATATCGTCCAGCGCGACGATACCGCTGATGGAGATCTTCGGAGCCTGATCTTCGTCGCCCATCAACACCCCGCGAACCACCACCGGAGCCTCCATCTTCAACTGGTTCTGAAGCTTTTCATAGTCCCGCGAGAAGCAGATGATGTCGATCTTCCCCATCGCATCCTCCAGCGATCCCATGGCGTAGAGCTTGCCGTCTTTCTTGCTCTTCTGTACGCGCAGACCCATCAGCATTCCCGCCACCTGGATCTCGTCCGATGGGTCCATCTGCTTGCCCCACTGCCGTTCCGGCGGCTTCTTGTCCAATGCGTCGGCAGTCGAAATGATCCCTTTCAAATTGCGCAACTTCTCCGCGTATTTATCCAGCGGGTGACCGGAAACGAAAAAGCCCAACACTTCTTTCTCAAACGAAAGACGCTCACCCTCTTCCCAATCGGTGCCGTGAAAGAGGTCGTCATTGTCCCGCGTCCCCTTCGCCGGCGGCTCGTCATTGAACATTCCGAAGAGCGCAACCTGCCCTTGCTCGCGGTCGCGTTGCGCCTTCTGCGCCCGCTCCATCGCTTTGTCTACGGAGTTCATCAGCGGGCCGCGCTTGCCCAGTGCGTCGAGCGCGCCAGCCTTGATCAGCGACTCGATCACTCGCTTGTTCATGACCCGCAGATCGACCTTCTCGCAGAACTCCCAAAGGCTCTTGAACTTTCCACCGACCTCTTCTCGCGCCTTAAGAATGGATTCGATGGCATTGCCGCCTACGTTCTTCACCGCAGCCAATCCGAAGCGAATAGCCCCTTCATGCGGCGTGAACTGCGAGCGCGAAAGCTGCACATCGGGCGGCAGCACGCTGATCCCCAGTTCCTTGCACTCGGCAATGTACTTGACCACATTTTCCGGCTTCGATGTCTCCGAAGTCAGCAGCGCGGCCATGAACTCCACCGTGTAGTGCGTCTTCAAATACGCTGTCTGGTAAGAGACAAGCCCATACGCCGCCGAGTGCGACTTGTTGAAGCCATACCCGGCAAACTTCTCCATCTGGTCGAAGACTTCGCCCGCCTTGCCTTTGGGCAGTCCCAGCTTGTCCGCACCATCCATGAAGCGGTCGCGCTGCTTGGCCATCTCTTCGGGATTCTTCTTACCCATTGCGCGGCGCAACATGTCGGCTTCGCCCAGCGAATAGCTGGCCAGCACGTTGGCGATCTGCATCACCTGTTCCTGATAGACAATGACCCCCAGCGTCTCCTTCAGCACCGGCTCCATCTGCGGCAACATGTATTCGACCTTGCGCCGTCCCCACTTGCGCTCGATGAAGTCATCCGTCATGCCGCCCTGGATCGGGCCAGGTCGAAACAAAGCCGTCAGCGCAGTCAACTCTTCCAGCTTGTCCGGCTTGTAGCGACGCAGCATATCCCTCATGCCATTCGATTCAAACTGAAAAACGCCCGAAGTCAGCGCCGCTTGAAAGACCTTCTTGTAGGTCTCTTCGTCGTCCAGTGGAATCGCAGCAATGTCCACATGCTCGCCGCGCGTTTGCTCAATCAGCTTGAGGCAATCGTCGATCACCGTCAGCGTCGTCAGACCCAGGAAGTCCATCTTGAGCAAACCCATCTTCTCAACGGACTTCATGTCATACGCAGTGACGATTTCGTCGTTCTTGGTGCGCACCACCGGCACAAGTTCGGTCAGAGCGCGAGGCGCGATCACCACCGCCGATGCGTGCACACCCTGCCCGCGCACTAGCCCTTCCAGCTTCTTGGCCGTATCGATCAGCTCGCGAATCGTCTGGTCGTTGTCATAGACCTTCTTCAGATCCGGAACATCTTCCAGCGCCTGGTCAATGGTCATGCCCACGGTCGCGGGAATCAGCTTGGCGATGCGGTCCACATCCCCATAAGCCATGTCCAGCGCGCGCCCGCAATCCTTGATCGCCGCCTTGGCCGCCATGGTGTTGAAGGTGATGATCTGCGCCACCTGCTCACGCCCATATTTCCGCGTGACGTAATCGATCACCTCCCCACGGCGATTCTGGCAGAAGTCCACGTCGATATCGGGCATGGACACGCGTTCCGGATTCAGAAAACGTTCGAAGAGCAACACGTTCTGCAGCGGATCGACATTCGTGATTTCCATCGCATAGGCAACCAGCGATCCGGCTGCCGAACCACGTCCCGGCCCCACCGGAATCCCATGGTCCCTTGCGTACTTGATGAAGTCCCACACGATGAGGAAGTAGCCCGAGTACTTCATCTGGTGAATGATGCCAATCTCGAAATTCAACCGCGCCATGTATTCGTCGATGGTCGCGCGCCGCTGCCCCCGCGCCTCCAACTGGGCCACCGCGGTAGACAAGCGCATCTGCAATCCCTTGCGGCAAATCTCCTCAAAGTAGCTGTCGATGGTGTGTCCGTCCGGCACCGCAAACTGGGGCCAGGGATTGTCCACCTTGTGCAGCTTCAAATGACAGCGTTCCGCAATCTCCATGGTGCGCGACAGCACTCCTGGGTTATCCGGAAATAGCCGCGCCATCTCCTCCGCGCTCTTCACAAAAAACTGGTCGCTGTCGAACTTGAAGCGGTCCTTGTCGTGCACCTTCGACCCGGTCTGCACGCACAGCATCACGTCGTGCGCATGAGAATCCTCCCCGCAAAGGTAATGCGAGTCGTTGGTTGCAACCATCGGGATCAGCAGCTCTTTTTCCAGCCGGAAGAGATCGTTCTGGATGCGCCGCTCATCGGCCAGTCCCTGGTCCTGAATTTCGAGATAGAAATTGCCCTTGCCGAAGATGTCCTGATACTGCAGCGCCGTCGACTTGGCCTTTTCGTACTTGTCGGCCATCAGGTCTTCGCACAACTCGCCGCTCAGGCAACCGGAGAGCCCGATCAGCCCCTTGGAGTGCTGCGCCAGATACTGCTTGCTGATCCGCGGTTTGCGATAGAAGCCATGCAGCGAGGCCTCCGAGGTGATCCGCATCAGATTGCGGTAGCCTTCCTCGTTCTCCGCCAGCACCAGCAAATGGTTGTACTTGTCATTCGGAGATTCGGCGCGGTGGTCTTCGGCCTTGCACACATACAATTCACAACCCAGAATCGGCTTGACGCCCTTGGACTTGGCCGCGTCAAAAAAGTGCACCGCCCCATAGATGTTCCCGTGGTCGGTCATCGCGACCGAAGTCTGCCCCAGTTCGTGGACCCGTTTGACCAGCTTTTTAACGTCGCAGGCCCCGTCGAGCAGCGAGTACTCTGTGTGCAAATGCAAATGCGTGAATTCAGCCATGGCAACTCTGATTTTAGCTGGCTCAGAGAATTCGTCTGGGCCCAATCGTGGCGAACGCCCCGCCCCATCTGAGGAAAACAGGGTCCCAATAGCGATCGCCCGCCCAAGCCCCGCAGAGAATATGAATTCTGCGCGAAATGCTCACCTTCGTGTCGACGGTCACATGCGTAAAACGAAATCCATACTATAAGATGAGGTAATGGTTACAGTTAGGCTAGAATTATTGCTAGGATTGGCTTGCTCCCTGGGCGTCGTCCTTTCCGTCGCCCCTTTCGCGACGGCCCAGAGTTCCAACATCACCGATATCCCAAACGTGACAAGTCCGGTGATCGCGGATGTGGTCGGTCTTCGCCTCTACATGACTGCCAATGAAGCTGCGGCTGCCATTCAGCAGCGGCTACACATCGCGGTTTCTACATCTCCGCGCGCATGCGCCGGCGGCAGCCCGTGCATGAAGTTTGAAGCCGCTACGCTGACTCCCGGCAAAAGGTATGTCTCCGGACTCTCCATTCAAAACGTCCGGATGGACCTGGAACTCACGTTTTCAGAGAGTTATCCCTTTGACGCCAATCACCCCGAGGCTCTCACCGAGATATCTTACCGCCCGAGCTTTACGAACGAGACTGAGCAGCAGGCTTTTGCAGCGCAGGTTCGTCAGAAGTATGGCCCAGTGGCGCCCGTGGCTATGGCGGGATCTTACTGGTGCACCCAAGGCATAAAAGGCGGGGCTTTCACCGACATCGCACATTCCCAGGTCAACTGGTGCGTTGGACCTACCTTGACCTTCGACGGAGCAACGGTCTACCTCTCCGACAAGGACTTTCTTTCGCGGCAAGAAGCGAAAGTGAACGTCCACAAGGAGCAGGCCCTCCCTGCGCTCTAGAAGGTTTTTGAACCTCCGTGCCCCATCCTTTCGCCTCCTTTTGGGCGAAAGGGTGGGAAGCCACGAATCTCAAAGAAACACATCCACATAGTCAAAGGCGTGCAGCGAAACCAGAGTTGGTGTGTCCCGAAGGCAACGCTTCGAAGTCGACGCGACCATCATGGAGCGGCGACCCAGCAAGAAATCCACCCGGGCCAAAGGGACTCTGGTTTCGCTCTACGCAACCGTTCGCTCCTGTGGAGACGCCAGCTTCCCAAGCGACTTAAAACGGAATGCGGTAAAGACTGAGTTTCCTCGCGCTGCCGCTCAAAAACATGTGACCATCCTGGGAAAACGCAGACCACGGTTCCGCTTCCAAACCGAGGTCCGAGGGAATGGTGGTCACGGGTTCAAAACTCGCTCCGTCATAGACCGTCAACAATTCTTTAGCGGCGAACGCCGGATCGTTGGCGGGATACTCCGAGGTCTCGATCGCAAATTTGGAGCCATCGCGCGAGACGCCGGCAAAAGACCCGTAGGGAGCGTTCAGCGGAATCTCCTTCAGCGTGCGCCCGCCGCTATCCACCACCTTGGCCTTGCCGCATCCGATAAACAGAATCTTCGCATCCGAAAGAAACTCCGGCCGCCCACCGCAGTCGCCGTGGTAGATCAGGCGCGGCCTTCCCTGATCGATCAGGCTCACAAACGAGGTGTCCTTCGGGAATTGAGCGCTCCAGTGTCCGTCGTCGGTCAACAGGGTCGTCTTCGTAACGGAACTTGGCTCGGGACTCTGGATCAGTCCCTGCCCTCGAGCCAGGGTAGAGGCGTTCAACAGCTCTGTGCCCCGTTCCGAATCCGCGCTCCGTTCCGTCCAGCGCGCCACCGTATTTCCATCAAACGAGATGCACGCAATCCTTCCATGCCCCGGCTCGACGAACTTTTCTCCACTCTCGGTCAGGTCGGGGTTGTACCGCGTCAGCGACGAGTTCCCCAACAAAACATGCCCATCGCCGGTGGCAAACAAAGAGGGAGAACTGTGAAGCTGCAGCTTCTTCTCGCCCTTCACTTCTCCCGTAACCACCTCCAGCGAGACCATCCGATAGGTATTCACCGGTCGCCCGCCACGCGACGTCTCTGCCCGGACCGCGTAAACCGCAACCACGCGATCACCCGCCAGCACCGCACTCCGTTGCGCGGCAAACGGCCCTTCGGTTACCAATACCTGCGGCGCTCCCTTATCCAAATCGACGGACCAGACCAACTCGGCAACCGGAGTCGGCGCCTTCTCATTTGTCGCGGTCTGCCCAGCGGGTGCTTGTCCAGGTGGCGGCGTCGTCGATTGAACCGGAGCCACTTGCCCAGCCGCAGGCGTGGCCGGCGCTGGCGTTGGTTTCGCCGGCAAGGCTGGCGCAGCAATAACCGGCGGCGCGACCGCAGGCGGTTTCGTCTGAGACCAGGCATTCCCAGCCAAAAAGCAAACCAAAACTGCAATCCTTAACCCGCGTTGTCCGTTCAACCCCATCGCCCGCTTCCTGAACTGTTTCACTCCACTGTATCGCGCGTGAGCGGTTGCACCCGGACGTTTCTCCCCGAACAACGATGCCCTTCCCTTTTGCGGCGCGTCGAACCTCCAGGAATCCCGATCCGGTGCTCTCCCCGGTAAACTGTAGCCAGAGGTATTTCGTGCTTCGTTCCGTTCGCTTCCTTCTCTTGCTGGTCGGGCTTTGCCCTATTTCGATTGCGGTCCTCCCAGCTGCGGTTGGCTTTGCACAGACCAATCCCAGCGCAAACCAGCAGTCCGCAACAGCCCCCAAAGCAACAGCACCCAAAGTTGCCCCGCCAATTGCCGAAGCCGTGGCAAACGCCGAAGCCGAGATCGTAAAGTCCAACTGGAAGGTCGCCGATGGCATTCTCACCCCCTATCTTTCGACCCACCCCGAGGACGCTCGCGCCCTCTTCGATGCCGGATATGTCGCCGACGCGCAGAACCACCCGGAGGATGCAGCTGGCTTCTATCGGCGCGCGGTCCAGGGCAATCCCACCTCCTTTGAAGCGCATCTTTCCCTCGGCCTGTTGCTAGCTCGCCAGGGCAAGCTCGACGAGGCCCGCCCCGAGTTGGAAACGGCCACTACTCTCGACCCCGGCGATGCTGGCCCGGATCTGAAGGCCCGCGCCTGGAGAGCCCTCGCCAAGATCGACGCCAAGCCCGATCCCTCTGCCGCTTCGCAGGATCTTCTGGAAGCCCTCAAGCTCAGCCCTGAGACCGTGGAAGACACTCTCCTGGCTGCCAACCTGGCCGACACGGCCGGCGAATCGGACACGGCCGAAGCAGCCTACCGTCGCGTCCTCGCCAAAGATCCGAAATCCGCTCCCGCAAACGCCGGACTCGCGCACCTGCTGATCGCCGGCAAGCGCTATGCCGATGCCGAGACCTTCCTGCGGGCCGCGCTGCAGCAGACGCCGGACGACCTGGCGCTCTCCGCGCAATTGGCCATGGTCCTTGCATCGCAGGACAACGCCGAGGCATTACCGCTGCTGCAGAAGCTGCACGATGCCCACCCCAAAGATGACTCCATCGCCCGCATGCTTGCCCAGGCGCTTTCTGAAGCAGGAGACGCCGTCGCCTCCGACCAGCTCTTTATTCCGCTGCTTGTCGCACACCCCGACGACACCTTCCTGCTGGTGGCTCACGGACAGAATCTGCTCCGCCAACTCAAGAACGCCGAAGCCTTTCAGACTTTCGACAAGGCCACGCGCCTCGACCCCACCAATGGCGATGCCTGGAGCGGCCTGGCCTTCGCTGCCTCCAAAACCGACCAGCCCGCCGTTGCCGTCCATGCGCTCACCATGCGATCCCAATACCTGCCGGAAGTTCCCTCGACCTACTTCCTCTGGGCCATTTCCTACGATTCGCTCCACGACAAGGCTTCCGCGGCTGCGTACTATCAGCATTTTCTAGACAGCGCCGGCGGCAAGTTCCCGGATCAGGAATGGCAGGCGAAACAGCGTTTAATTTTGCTCAGAAAATAAGAGCAACCTGAGAGATGATTCCTCTATCCAACGCGGTAAGCACCTCGGGAACGGGTAAGGCTGTCGGGCCAAAGTGTCCGCATGGAAAAACGGGTTGCGGATTCTTTAAAAAAGTCCTATAGTCACCGCCTAAGGATGTGCCCGCAGAGGAGGAGGTCCCTCATGCGATTCAGGACCCAGTTGGCCGTGCTCGTCCTTCTCGCTACCGCAGCGATTCCGGTGTGCGCTTCCGGTTTCGATGACAAGATCCCCGATCAGCAGAGCATCGACGCTTTGCAAGCCAAGCTCATACAAGCCCAACCGCGCGAGCAGTGTTTCCTCTACGCCGAACTGGTGCACCAGATGACCGAGTTCAGCTTGCGCAAATATGCGGCAGGCGATGTAGAAAACGCCAGCGGCCTCCTCAAACAAATTCAGGAACTCGCGCACAAGATCCACCTAACCGCCGCGGACGACAACAAGCGGCTGAAAAACACCGAGATCCTCCTCCGCCATACCGCATTTCGCCTCACTGAGATGCTCCACAACAGCGCCTTTGAAGACCGACCGCTGGTTCAGGAAACACTGGCGAGGGTTAGCGAAGCCGAAAACGAAACCATGCTGCGGGTCTTCCGCAAATAGTCCCGCTGTGTCGCGGAGGTTGATCTTTCCATGCGCTTCAAGCGCTGTACGACAATCCTGGCCGTTTGCCTTCTCTCCGCCTGCACTCTGATCGCGCAGAAGGAAAAACGCGAGCCGCTCACTTCCGCCGAGATCGAAGAGATTCGCGAGGCGGGCATCGACCCGGATGCACGGATCACCCTCTACCACAAGTTCCTTGACGAGCACGCCGCCTCCCTCAAAGCTCTCATCCCCCGCGCCAAATCCTCGGCCCGAGGCCTTCGCATCGACGGGGAACTGCAGGATTTCACCGCCTTGATGGACGAAGCGGGCTCGAACCTCGACGTCTATTCGGATCGCCACGCAGACATTCGCAAGGCCCTGAAAAAGCTCAGTGATTCCGCTCCAAAATGGTTGGAGATCCTCCAGGGACTGAACCCTCAGCCAGCCTTTGAGCTGTCCCTCAAAGAGGCCGTGGAGAGCCTGCACGATCTGGCTACCCAGGCCGATCAAATGCTCGTTCTGCAGACCGAATACTTCAAGATCCACAAGGAAGAAAAAGGACAGGAACGCGCAGAGCCAAAATAGGCCGCCTGTCCGCCCTTGATCCGGTTCGTAAGTACAATGCGCTCCGTGCCCCATCCATTCCGCGTTTTCTGCGGAATGGATGGGGGGCCCAAAACGCGAATGAAGGACCGGATCAATAAACCGGAAGATGGCAGCGCGCGGCTAAAAGCAGTTCCGAAAAGTCCCCTCGGAATGCACAGCCCTTCGCGATATCCTCACACTATGGTTCGCTTCACGGTATTGGCGTCGGGGTCGAAGGGCAACTGCACGGTTATCACCGGCGGACGCACGAGGATTCTCGTCGATTGCGGCCTCAGTTGCCGTGAAATCTTTCGGCGCATGTCTTTGGCGGGCGAGGATCCAACCTCGTTAGACGCGATCCTCATCACCCATGAGCATTCGGACCACATCAACGGCGTCGCCGTAACCGCCCGCAAGTTGGGAATTCCGGTCTACTTCACCGAGGGCACACATCGAACCTGGACACGCTGGATCTCCCCGCGCAGGCAAATGACCTATACCCAATGGCTGGAGCAATGTCGCCTGCAGGCCGCTGCAACCCAGGCAGAAGTAGACAGCGCACCCACTGAGAGTGATTCGGACGAAGGCAACCTCGGGGAGGACAATTCTCCCCAACCAGACTCGCCGCAGATGGCCCGCTTGGCAGCAGAGACAGCCTTGGAGGCCGACGGTACCCAGAGCGGCTCCGCCGAACAATCCCCCGCGAAGCCGAGGGACCCCGCTTGGCTGCCCTCGGTCGAGTTCTTTCAGGCCGGCCAGCCTTTCGAGATCGGGGATATCGGAGTCAGCCCCTTCACCATCCCCCACGATGCCGCAGACCCGGTCGGCTTTGTTTTCAACGCAGAGGGGGTGCGGATGGGAGTAGCCACCGACCTCGGCTATATCCCCCCCAACGTCAAGGCGCAGCTCAAGAGATTGGACCTGCTGCTTCTGGAGTCCAATCATGATCTTGAGATGCTGAAGGACGGCCCCTATCCCTGGGCAGTGAAGCAGCGCGTGCTGTCGCGGGTCGGGCATCTGTCGAACGATGCCGCGTCAAGCTTCCTCGAAAAAGAGTACGACGGCCAGGCCGCCTACATCATTCTCGCCCATCTCTCTGAAAGCAATAACCTTCCGGACCTGGCGAAAGTGGCTGCCGAGCGCGCCCTCGTCTCCCGCCCCAGTCTGCTGGCCAATCGCCTGTTGCTGGCCTCGCAACACGATCCACTTTCTTCTATTTCCTTTTAAATAACTGCGATAGAATGGTAAGACACGGGCATCACTCTGTACCAGGTTAGGTTGGCAAGAGGAACGCCGGGACCTTGAGTCACGGCGAGGCAGATAAAAAATGACTTGGAACCGTCGCCGACGGAGACTCGTCTACTCTTTTGAGCCCCCGAATTGCCACGTGGGCCGCGGCGAATTTTGGCGGACAACAATATCCTTTGCAAAGTGAGTCTACTCAATTATGGCAAGTACTCGTTGTTCAGACAGAGTCGTGGGAGCCATCCTGGCAAGCTGGCGATATGACATCTCCGGGATCTATCCCGAGATGCGCAAAGACTACGAACAGCATTTCGCCGATTGCGCGCACTGCCGGGCACGGCAGCAGTTCCACCGCAGCCTCGATGTCACACTGGTGGTTCTGACATCCCTGTCAGTCTTCTTCTCCCTCTTCGCACTGGCCGTCCTCGAGCACATCAAGCCACTGGAGCATGTGGCCTTCAACATCTTCGGCCTGGACATCGCCGACATGTACCATATGCTTGTGTCCGCTGCCATCGCTGGAGTCTGCTTCTCCTTCATCGCTTTTGCCGTGGTGCTCATGGCGACGCCCGCGCCGTCTTATCTGGGCGGAATCGCCGCGCAACGCGCCAAACTCATTGAAGAGCGGCTTCCTGCAGCCATCAAGTCTTTGCGTCCGCGCTAGGTCTCTGACCGCTTGAAGTTGTACCAACGACGGGTGCCTCAGGTCTCGATTTTGAGACCTGGGAAGGCACGAGCCAATGGAACGGAATTGTGCGGTCAGAGACCTAGTCACCTTCGCCGCTTCACAAAGAGAGGCCTCCCATGCGGGAGGCCTCTCTTTTTCTGCGCAATATCCAAAACTATTCTTCAAGGATCGCAAGATCCCAAGGCGCCAGCGTCATCTCTGCGCCTGTCGCCACGGCCTTCCCATCCAGCAAGTTGGTCGCAGAGCCATAGGCATATTGAACCTTCACTGCCGCGCCCGAGTAGTTGAAGAAGTAGTGAATGCGCTTGCCCAGACGATTGACTCCATGCTGCACGTGGACAGCCGACGTCACTTGCTGGTCCGGCCCCGTGAGGCCCAGCTTCTCCAGACTCGCGCGAAGGATGCTGGTCTGCAGCTTGTCGGAGAGATACGTCCCCTCATACAGCAGTGTTCCCGCGCCAAACTGGTTTTCGGTGATCGCTGGCCACTGGCCGAAGAAGGGATGATCGTAGAATGCCAGCGCCTTGGCATGTTCCAGTTGCAGAAACTCCACCCAATACGAAACCTTGTTCTCACTGCCCGCCTGATAGGGATCGTCTTTGAGCCCGATCGGATGCACGAGGTTCGAAAACTCCTGATAGTTGAACCCTGCGGCCTCACGCAACGGGCCGGGCGCGCGCACCCAGCGAGCGGCGGAGTTTTCGTTGGCGAACCCGCTCTTGAAGGTCATCACAATATGACCGCCATTCTTCACGTAATCGGACAGCCGCTGCAGCAGCGCGTCATCCGCAATGTAAAGAACCGGCACGATCAGCAGTTTGTAAGCCGAGAAATCTTGCGTCGTCGGCAAAACGAAATCCGCCCCAATATTCAGATCGTAGAGCGCCTTGTGCATCTGCTGCACAACGGAGACATAGCCATCTGGCTCGCCCGTCCAGCTGCGCGCGGGAACGCCCCCGCCATAGGGCATGAACTTGATGGCGTTCATCGAATCGCGGCTCCACAGAATCGCCACATCGTTGTGCTGCTTCAGCCCGACAAGATGCGGTCCGATCTTCTGCAATTCATGCGCCGTGCGGCTCACCTCGGCATAGGCGCGGTTGGGCTCCAGATCGTGCGACAGCACACCCTTCCAATAGGTCTCCTGGTTGGCGGCGATCGAGGCCCAATGCCAGTACTCCACCATATTGGCGCCGTTGGCAAGATAGGTGTAGACGTCTTCGCGCATCTGCCCATCATAGGGCGGAAACATGCTCCCCGAGCTCCACCCGATCGTCTGTCCGTTGGTCTCGGTGACCAGAAAATTCGTGTGCTTCAAAGACCGCGAGAAATCGCTCTGCAGCGCCTGAAACGAGCCATCGTAGTTGTCCTGCGTTCCGTGATAGATGTTGTCTGCAACAATGTCCAGGCTGCCCGCAATAGTCTCTTCATTCACATCGGCCTTCATCATGCCGCCGTAATCCGTGGTGACAAACTGGGCCGGCGAAGCCGTCTCGCGCACCATTGCCGCTTGCCAGTGCAAGAAGTCCGTGACCCGCATCTGGCTCCAGCGCGTCCACTCCAGCTTGTAGCCGGTGCTCTGTGCGCCCTCGCGCGTTGGAAGGTCTTCCCAGGTGTGGATATTCTGACCCCAGTAGTTCAGAAACCACGCCTTGCTCAACGCTTCCGGAGTCACAAATTTGCGCTCCAGATAATGCTGAAACCCAATGAAAACATCCGGGTTGGCTGCATCATAACTGCCTGTCTCATTGTCGAGCTGCCAACCGATGACGTTGGGATTGTCCTTGTAATGGGCAACGATATGGCGGATCATGCGCTCGGCATAGAAGCGATAGGTCGGCGAGTCCGTGTCCATGTTCTGCCGCATTCCATAGGTATTCTCCGTCGCGGGACCACCGAACATCCCGCCATTCATGCGCTTGGCAAGAATCTCCGGATGCTGATGCGCCATCCACGCGGGAACTGAATACGTCGGCGTTCCCAGAATCACTTTGATCCCGGCCTTTCCCATCGCGTCGACGATGCGGTCCATCCACGCATAGTCGAACCGGCCGTCTTCCGGCTCCCACAGGCTCCAGGTGGACTCGCCCATGCGCACCACGTTCAAGCCCGCGTCCTTCATCAGCGCGACGTCTTTGTCGAGGCGTGCTGCCTGGTCTCCCGGCATGTACTCGTTGTAATAGGCGGCGCCATAGAGCACAGTGGGAAAATCCAGCGTAGCGGCAACCGGAGATCTCTGCGCAGAAAGGTGAGTGTTACCCAGCAGAGCCAGCAAGAACAGGAAGGCAAGGAAGCGTTTACCCATCGACCGCATACAGGAGCTTCTCCTCTTCGATTTCAAACCTACCCATCATACAGTCCCACTTGCATGTCGAGGACTGATGCAAAGTCAGAGTGCTGAGCAATCGCATGAATGCCGGTCGACTCTTTTTGAGAGAGGAAGATCGCAAGTACGGAGGGAGCTGGGGCCTTTCCAGGCTGCGGAAAACTCTATTTTGCCATTGGTTTTGAAAGGGCATGGCTTTAGCCGTGCCGATAAGGTCAATCAAATCAGCGTTAGCGTTAGCCACCTAGTACCGCGACCGCGTGATTCTGTAATTTGACTTCGAACTATGGGTGCCCCAGGTCTCGATTTTGAGACCTGGGATGACCACCACTTCACACGGTCACGGCACGAGGGACGTATTTCAGGATTTTCGGCGAAATACAGCCGTTTTCCGCAGCCTGTTTAGCCGCGATCCAATTCGCCGGACCTAAAGGTCAAAACTTTGTGTCCACTCTTCGCAGGGCTGAGTACCGGCGCTCCCTCCCTCTTTCATGCGAATGACCTGAGTCGGAGTGCCGGGCCAGTCGGAATGGCGCCCCACCTATCCTCGGGCATTTTCCCGGATGCACGAAAGTGGGGTTAGTGGAACCGTTCTATACCCCAAGTTCGTTGCGAATGGCATCAGCAATTGCGTTCGCATGGAAACGCATGGCTTCTTCGCTCTCCGCCTCGATCATCACCCGCGCCAATGCTTCCGTCCCGCTATAACGAATCACCACGCGTCCGCTGTCCTGAAGCGCTTCCTCTGCCGCGCAAATCGTAGCGGCCACTGCGGGAATCGTATCGAGTGCCTTGCGCTCGCGCACCTTCACATTCACGATGACCTGCGGAAAGACCTTCAAATCGGCGATCAGTTCTTCAATCGACTTCCCCGAGCGGGCGATGAGGTCCAGAACCACCAGCGCCGTCAGCAGACCGTCTCCCGTGGTGGCGAGATGGGGCAGCAGAATATGGCCGGATTGTTCGCCGCCCAGTGCCGCATGGTGCTTCAACATCTGCTCCAGGACATACCGATCGCCCACCGGCGCACGCAACATGCGCAAGCCGCTGCGCTTCAGCGCCGCTTCCAAACCCATGTTGGACATGGTCGTGGCCACCACCAGATCGCCGCTCAGCAGGCCCCGTTCCTTCAGGTCACGAGCCACTATCAGCAGAATCGCATCGCCGTTGATCACGTTATTCTGCGTACCAGCCAACATGCAGCGATCCGCGTCGCCGTCGAACGTGACTCCGACCTGGGCATTGCGGGCAACAACCTCCGCCGCAACCACCTTGGGATGCAGTGCTCCACACTCTTTGTTGATGTTGTGCCCATCGGGAGTGATGTTCAGAAGAGTCACCTCTCCGCCCAGGCGGCGAAACAGCTCGGGGGCAATCGCGCTCGCTGCGCCGTTGGCGCAATCGGCCACAATGCGCAGACCGTTCAGCTGCAGTCCAGGAACGCAATCGACGAGAAATTGAATGTAGTCCGCCCGCAGCGCAGCATTGTCTTCCATCGCCGGCAGAGTCGCGGCGTCGGGAGCCGTAGAGTTGGCAGCGTGATGCAGAATCTCTTCTTCCATCGCCAATTCAACGGCATCGGGAAGCTTGAAACCATCGCCCCCAAAGAGCTTGATGCCATTGTCCTGCCAAGGATTGTGGCTGGCGGAGATCACCACCCCCGCCTGAAATCCATGCGTACGAGCCAGAAAGGCTACAGCAGGCGTCGTCACCACACCGGCGCTCTCCACCTCGACGCCGGTCTCCCGCAATCCAGCGGCGAGCATAGCGGCGATCCAAGGTCCGGACTCCCGTGTATCGCGGCCCAAAATAACCTTCAGCGGAGCGCCCGTTCCCTCCCCCGCATTCTCTGCATGAAGGGAGTGGCCCAGCGCCAGTCCAATCGCGAAGATCGTGGCGGCGTCCAGAGGATAGTCCCCGGCTACGGCGCGAATGCCGTCGGTTCCAAACAGCTTGCGGGTGTCAGCAGTGCCCATGTGTTTCGTCCTTAAGTACACAAAATGAATGCTTTGAACCCGTGATTTCGGGGCCAGTCAGAGCGCAACCAGGAAGGTTGCCCAAGGGAAAGAATACCGCAGCGGCCCTGTTCAAGCCTGCTCGCACTCTTCCTCGCCGCACGCCGGGGTAATCTGAAAAGCCCTTAGCTTCCCGAACCAGAGGTGCGAACCGACTCAACCCGGCTGCCAAATTCCCCGTCCGACAGCCGGGTTACCAGCCGGTCACCAGCGGCTATCTGACTTGCCGAGCGAATCAGGCCACCTTCCGCGTTCAGCACCAGAGCATAGCCGCGATCCAGAACAGCAAGCGGCGACAGCGAATGCAACCGCGCATCGAGCGCACCGAGGCGCGAGCAAAGAGCGTGCAGTTGCCGGTCCTGCGAGCGATCCAGACGCGTCCGGCAGGCCTGAAGCATCTGCCGAACCTGCGCCAGATGCTGGCGAGGATCGTGACGCAGAACCGCTGCCGCAAGATCGGCGAGTTGGCGCTGATGCCGCCGGAACCGGTTCATCTGCGCCGTCTCCATCCGCTGAGCAAGGTCATCGATCCGCTGCGACCTGCGCACAAGCAGCGTAGACATGCGAAATTCGAGCCGGCTGGCCGGCAAGCGGGTCAACTGCTGGCGCGCATGCAAAAGTTGGAAGCGCGTCGCTCGCTCCAGCCTGTGCATCAGATTGGCAAGATGCTCGGCAATCTTGTGTTGGGCCTCGGTGATCAGTTCGGCAGCCGCCGACGGGGTGGGCGCGCGCAAGTCGGCAACGAAATCCGCAATGGTAAAGTCCGTCTCGTGGCCAATCGCAGAAACCACCGGCAGCCGCGACCCGGCAATGGCGCGAGCCACCCGCTCGCTGTTGAACGCCGCCAGATCCTCGAGCGAACCCCCACCGCGCGCCAGAACAATCACATCCACAAGATTCAAGGAATTCAATTTCGCAATGGCGGATTCGATTTCCGCCGGAGCGTTCTCGCCCTGCACCGAAACCGGGAAAATCAGCACATCGAGACCGGAGTGACGTCGTCCCACGATGTTCAAAAAGTCCCGGATCACCGCACCCGTGGGTGAAGTAACGATTCCGACCGTGCGAGGAAAGGCAGGCAGCGCCTTCTTCCGGTCCGCATCGAACAGCCCTTCGGCCTTTAGCCGCTCCTTGAGTTGCTCGAAAGCCATTTGCAGCGACCCAGCGCCGACCGGTTCCATGGCCTCTGCGACCAACTGCATTTGTCCGCGCTGCTCATAGATGCTGACCCGGCCGCGAACCAGCACATGCAAGCCATCCTCGGGGCGAAAACGCAGCAGCGACGCCTGGCGGCGGAAGAGCACAATGGGAAGCTGCGCGTCCGCGTCCTTAAGCGTGAAATAAACGTGCCCGGAAGGCGCTGGACGATAGTTGGAGATCTCGCCTTCTACCCAGACGTCCCCGTACTCCTCTTCGACCAGTTCGCGAACCTGTCCGACAAGCTGGCGCACCGGCCAAATGCGCCGCGTCCTGCGCGGTTCTTCAAAGGCCAAATCGAGTTGTGGCGTAAATGGGTCGGAGGGAGTCATCTAGATCAAAGTGTAATTGTCCCGGCTGGCTGGCGTTCTTCGATCAGGATTCGCAGCCGTCTCGAAATTTCCTTCAGTTGCGAGGCGACGCCAGGATCGGTCTCCGGTTCCGCGGAGTAAATGATCTCCGCTTCGCGTGCCAGAATTGTCCCCTTGGTCAGCCCAAAGGTACCCAGCACTCCCGCCAGCTTGTGCGCTGCCGTATTGGCAGAGGCGCGCTGCTCGGTGGAGAGCGTTCCCGCTGCCAGCGCTTTGTCGGCCGACTCCAGAACCGCGACCCGCTCTTTCATCTGCGGCAGGAACTTGGCCCACATCTGGTCGATTGCTTCTGCAAGGGCCCGTTGAGAGATTGGTTCCATCGGAGTATGCCTTTCAGTTCAAGCCCCGGAAATCGCATGAATCCAGAATGTTCACCTGAGTGATTCCAATTTCACTTGCGCCCGAGGTGGTGCGTTGGTTAGCGTTCAATCGCGCCGGATGCGCAGAGTTGGTTAGCTTTCAGTCGAGCCGGATGCGCTTGGTTGGTTAGCTTTCAATTGCGCCGGATGCGCTTGGTTGGTTAGCTTTCAATTGCGCCGGAGGTGCTGGGTTGGTTAGCATTCATTCGCGCCGGAGGCGCAGGGTTGGTTAGCCCCGCGCTTCAGCGTGGGGAAACGGCCAGTAATAGTCAGTAAGCCCCGTAGGGGCGGTGCAAACAGGCGATTCGGTCACAAAGAGAACGTTCATGCGAGCGCCTTTCAGTTCCAGCCCAACGCTTGAGAAATCTGTAGGGAAAGAGTCAAAGGGTCGAAGGGCTTGAACAGAACAGCCTCCACTCCCAGGTCGGCAAAGCGGCGCTGATCCGTCCTCTGCACCTTGGCGGTAAGAAAAAGTACAGGAATATGCGCAGTGGCCGGGTTACCGCGAAGTTCGCGGAAGGTTGCAGGCCCGTCCATTCCCGGCATCATCACGTCCAGAAGAATAGCGTCCGGTTGCGACTGGGCGGCTCGCGCCAATCCCTGCATCCCCGAACTGGCGACAATCACCTCCCACTCGGCAACAGTCTCCAGACTGAGGGCGGCGACCTCGCGAATGTCATCTTCGTCGTCAATGATCAGAATGCGCCGTGACATGTACTTTCCCTTCCCTTCCAACATGTTGCACTTCCTGCGCACGGCCCAAAAGATATGTCGGCAGTGATTCGGATGCGGCTGCGGTTCAATGCGTTGGCACAATCGAAAGAAGGATCGCGTTCTTCTAAAACCCTCCTGCCTGCACCCTCAAAGCAAAGTGGTCTCCGTAAAACAGCTCTCCCTGTCCTGGAGGTCGAAGGTATTCTCGGCTGTGCTCGGCCGATAAGGGAGAAATACGCGAAAGGTTGATCCCCCCTCCGGATTCCGTTCTGCCCAGATGCGCCCCTCATGTTGCAAAACGATGGCCCGGCAAATCGCCAACCCCAGTCCGCTCCCGCCCTTCTGACGTGAATCCGCTGCCTCAACCTGCTGAAAACGGCCAAAAATCACTTCAAGCATCTCATCCGGGATGCCGCGCCCCTGATCGACCACCGAGAGCGTGACCCCCTCCCTACCCGCGCGCAACTGAACAGAAACCGCGCTCCCCGGATCCGAGAACTTGATCGCATTCGACAGCAGATTGGTCAACACCTGCACCAGACGGTCCGCGTCTGCCTCGATCTCCACCTGTGTGCCGTCGAAGATCATTTGCACACCCGCTTCGTCGGCAACCGGCATCATCCCTTCGATGGTCTGCCGGACGGTATCCGCCAACTGAACCGGCCGGAAATGGATCGGCTCGCGGTCGCATTGAATACGTTCCAGATCGAGAATATCGTTGATCAATCGCGCCAGACGATCCGAATTGGTCAGAGCAATTTTCAACAAATGGACAGCTTTCTCGTTGGCCTCGCCAAAGGTTCCATTCAAGAGAAGTCCCAGCGCACCGCGGATCGAAGTCAGAGGAGAACGCAACTCGTGGCTCACCGTCGAGACAAACTCATCTTTCAGACGTTCCAAAGCGTGCCGCTGGCTGATGTCGCGGAAGTTCAGGACCGAGCCTGTGAGCCTCTCCTGGTCCACGATCGGCGTGAAGCTGTACTCCACGCGAATGGCATTGCCGTCGGCGCGAAAGACGTCCGCTTCCCCCGTGGCTGCATGGTTGAGAGTCACCAACTGGAGCAGACGGCAATCCTCGTCGCAGTGCCGTTCCAAGGGGGCAAAGCCATGCAGACTGTCGTGCAGCGACTTTCCAGCAAGAGTCGCAGATCCAGACGACAGCAGCTTCTCCGCAGCAGAATTGGCGAAAATGATCCGTCCCTTGGAGTCGACTCCGCAAACGCCCTCCGCGACGCTGTCGAAGTAGATCTCCATCGTTCGGAGTCTCTCCACCGACAAGAGCAGCTCAGGTCCCATTGCTGGAGAGAAGTCTTTAAGGCGCACAGCGAGTTTTGCCTTGTCGGGCAAACCCTGGTGAATCGGGCTGGCCGCATATCCCCCCAGCGACCGGTGGGGCTGCCGCAGTTTGCGATGGGAGGGAGCGCGAGTCTCGGCTTCAAACCAGGAGCGAAACGCGAGCGCGCTGGTGACGACCGCGAAACCCACGATCAAAACCCCGTCCATGCTGGGACCGAACAGGATCCGTGCGCCGATCGTCCCCATCGACAAAGCAAGCAAACCCGCGGTCAGCAAAGCTCGGGCGGCCAGGCTCCTGCTGGGGCCTGTCTGCGCGGATCGTTGCAGTTGAGTCGGATTTTCAGGAATACGACCGTGCATGACTCTCCCACAGCAATTCACAACTGCACTGGGCCGCTTCAGCTCCAGATCCGGGCAAATGTCGACGCGCTTGATTTGCTGGTAGTATAAACGGCTGATTCTTCTATTCGTTGGCAAATCGGCAGGCGTTGGTCATCGATAGAGCCAACTGTTCCCAAAGGGGCACTCGACGCTCTCCCCCCGGCCCGTTCCCGATCAGCGACGGGGAAACAATGGATCCGCCGGTTCAATGCAGAGAATTCAAGGGCTCCCCCGCCATGGGAGTTGCGTTACCCGAAGATCCCGGCAGTCCCTTGGCAAGATTCCGCAGAAACGATTGGTTTTCCCGGCGCAGTGTTGTGCGAAAGGCAAGATATGCTACACTTCGGGCGGTAAACGCTTACCGCGCTCTTCCGCCTTCTACAGGTCCAGACTTCGGTCGGCCCGCTGCCTTTGCCGCTGCTCCGCGCTCTTCCACCAGGCGACGTTTTTTGCGCTTGACAACTGTCCTAGTAAAGCCATTTACTAAGGGTCGATCGTCTTTTATTTTCGGGGACGCTCACACCCTTCTACAGGTGAAGCAATGTTCGGATTGGTCCCACCCTCTACAGTAGCCGGCTGTCTGCACTCCATTCCGGCCACACTCGCATTCAGTATGGCTCCGCTGGCGCATCTGAGCACTCTGGATCTCGCGGTCATCTCCATCTATTTCGCGATGGTGATCTGGATCGGCTACCACCTCAAAGGCCAATCGAACACCAGCGAAGAATTCTTCATGGCCGGTCGCGAAATGACCGCCTGGATCGCGGGGCTCAGCTTCGTCTCCGCCAACCTCGGCTCGCTGGAGTTGATGGGCTGGGCCGGCTCCGCGTACCAGTACGGCATCCTCGCCGCCCACTGGTATTGGGTTGGCGCCATTCCCGCCATGCTCTTTCTCGGCATGGTGATGATGCCCTTCTACTACGTGTGCAAGACCCACTCCGTGCCGGGCTATCTGAAGCTGCGCTACGGGCAGGGATCGAGCATCGTGGCGGGCTTCAGCTTTGCCTTCATGACGGTGCTGATGAGCGGCGTGAATATGTTCGCCATGGCCGAAGTGATGAAGATTGTCCTGGGCTGGGATCTGAACTTCTCAATCATCGTCTCTTCGCTGGCGGTTGCGGCATATGTGGCCCTGGGCGGATTGCGCTCGGCCATTTACAACGAAGTCCTGCAGTTCATCCTGATCTGGGGCGGCGCGTTGCTGGTGCCGATCATGGGCCTGATCGAAGCCGGCGGCTGGACCGGATTCAAAGCCAAGCTGGCGCACAACATCCAGAACGGTCTTATCGCCAACGGCGATTACACGCACCTGTGGCGCTCGATGGGGCACTTCCAAGACAACCCGATGGGCATTCACTGGACGGGCATCGTCTTTGGCCTGGGATTTGCCATCAGCTTCGGCTACTGGACGACAGACTTCCTGGTTGTCCAGCGTGTGCTGGCGGCCAACTCGCTGCGTTCTGCCCGCCTGGCTCCGGTGATCGGGTCATTTTTCAAAATGGCGGTGCCGCTGATCGTCATTCTTCCCGGCCTGTTGGGCCTGGTAGCTTTGCAGAATCCGGACGGCAGCCTGATGCATTTGGTGGGCGAAAACGTAGTGGCCGCGAACCCCGGCGCGGGACTGCACAGTTACAACGAAGTGCTTCCGCTGATGATGGTGCGCTATCTTGGACCGGGCCTTCTTGGCTTGGGTATCACCGCCCTCATTGCCGGCTTCATGAGCGGCATGGCGGGCAACGTGAGCGCCTTCAGCGCGGTCTCGATTTACGACATCTATCGGCCTCTGTTCAAGAAGAACGCGTCGGACAAGCACATGGTCTTTGCGGGCCGTGTGGCGACGATTGGAGGCGTGATCATCTCCATGGGCGCAGCCTATACGGTGATGCATGCACAGGGCATCATGGACTACGTGCAGGCGTTGTTCAGCTTCTTTATCGCTCCTCTGTTGGGCGTGGTTTTGATGGGCATGTTCTGGAAGCGAGCCACCAAAGAGGGCGGATTCTGGGGCCTGTTGCTGGGCACGCTGACGTCCGTTGGATTGTGGGCCTGGGTCAAGGCGGATCCCTCGGCGCTGAAATACGTGGCTATCTCTCCCTATGCGAAAGACATGGCGGAGAATATGTACCGCGCTTTGTGGTCGGTGAGTACCTCCATCCTGGTTTGTCTCGTGGTAAGCCTCTTTACCAAAGCCACGCCCCTTTCCGAGTTGGAAGGCCTGGTCTACGGCGCTACGAAACTGCCCGTGGAAGAGCCGGTTCCCTTCTACAAGAACGAATGGTTCTGGACGGCGATTGCCATCGTCTGCTTCCTGGCCCTCAACATCTACTTCTGGTAAGGAGACTGGGATGAAAAACTCGCCGCTTTCGATCTGGTTTTTCGTAGGACTCATGCTGACGGTTTACGGTGCGTTGATTTTCAGCTACGGGATTTCTGAACTGGTCACGGGGAAGCTTGCTCCCGTGGTTCTGAATAACCTGCATGCACCCGTCTGGTGGGGTGGAATGCAGTTGGTGATGGGCGTGCTGTATCTGGTCAAGTTCCGCCCGGGCTTCGACGCCAAATAGTCTTGTTCGCTTCCCCGTCGCACCCTAGCGCTGCGACGGGCAGGCATTTCATCTTCGCAATTTTTGAAATGTGCGTCAGACCGTCCTGACGCAATCAGCACTCGTAAACGATTCTTGTCGAGGGTATTCCGGATCCAGGACGGCAATCACCGGCCCCAGCAAGTGCAATGCAGCCGCGTCGCGGCTTTCTCAAGGAGCTAGGAAAATGGCAGCACAGCGTAAACTCACTTTTGGCGTGGTCGTAGGCAACCGCGGATTCTTCCCAGACATGTTGGCGAAGACGGGCCGTGATGAAATCATCTCTGTTCTCGAAGCGTCCGGTGCCAACGTCGTCGTTTTGAGCCCTGAAGAATCGAAGTTCGGCGCTGTGGAAACCTACGCCGAAGCGCAGCGCTGCGCCGAGCTCTTCAAAAAGCACGCCGACCAGATCGACGGCATCATCGTAACCCTGCCCAACTTCGGCGACGAGCGCGGCATTGCCGACGCCATCCGCCTCTCCGGCCTCAAGGTCCCGGTGCTCGTCCAGGCCACCCCCGACCGCGCCGAGTCCATGACCATCGCCGTCCGTCGCGACAGCTTCTGCGGCAAAATGAGCGCCTGCAACAACCTCATGCAGTACAAGATTCCCTACACCCTCACCACCTTGCACACCGAGAGCCTGACCTCGCCCGAGTTCACCGCTGACCTCGAAATGTTCGGTCAGGTCTGCCGCATCGTCAAGGGATTGAAGAATCTGCGCATCGGCGCTATCGGCGCTCGTCCCGCGGCGTTCAACACTGTCCGATACTCCGAGCGTTTGTTCGAAGGCGCGGGCATCTCCATCGAGCCCATTGATCTGTCGGAAATTTTCGGCCGCATCGCCAAGCTCTCTGACAACGACGATGCCGCGCAAGCCAAGCTGGCTGCCATCAAGAGCTACGTCAGCACCGGCGGCGTGCCCGAAGAAGCTTTGCTCAAGATGGCCAAGCTGGGCACGGTCATCGATACCTGGATGAAGCAGACCAACGTCACCATCACTGCCGTCCAATGCTGGACCTCGTTCGAAGAATACTTCGGCATCGTCCCCTGCACCATCATGAGCATGATGAGCAACGACCTCATCCCCTCGGCCTGCGAAGTGGATATCCCCGGCGTCCTCGGCATGTACATGATGGCCCTGGCCAGCGGCACCCCTTCGGCGCTGCTCGATTGGAACAACAACTATGGATCGGACCCCAACAAGTGCGTCTGCTTCCATTGCTCCAACCTGCCCAAGCACTTCTTCAATGAAGTCAAGATGGACTACCAGGAGATCATCGCCGGCACCGTGGGCAAGCTCAACACCTTCGGCACCTGCGTCGGTCGCGTCAAGTCCGGCGTCATGAGCTATGCGCGCTACTCCACCGATGACCGCAACGGCATCATCCGCGGCTATACCGGCAAGGGCGCTTTCACCGACGATCCGCTGGAGACATTTGGCGGCGCCGGCGTCACCGAAATCCCCAAGCTGCAAAAGCTCTTGAAGTACATCTGCCGCGAGGGCTTCGAACACCACGTCGCCGCCAACTTCAGCGATGTCTCCAAGGCTGTGCACGAAGCCACCACCCGCTATATGGCCTGGGAAAGCTACCTGCACGAAGGCCAGGAAGACTAATCCGGCAAAGGCTTGATCGCTGAAACTCCGCTCAGCAAACAAAATACCGCAACCACCGGCAAGGCCCCGCGAGGGGCCTTTGCTGTTGAATTGGCGTCACCACCATGCGTCGTCAGCCCGCGCCGTCAGGCGCAGAGTTTGATAGCCCAGCACTTCAGTGCTGGGTTCAGGCGGTTCATAACGACCGGAGTCCCGGCAGGGACGGGGCTACCCCAGCGGGAGGCGAGCCAGAAGGCCAGAGTCAAACCCTACTCCCGTCAACAAACGATCTGGATCCCTGCACTCCAACGCCCAGGGCGACAATCCGCCGCAAGCTGGTTACAGTAAACCTGTGGACTATCGCCCCTACGCCCCCGCGGACTTCGACCAACTCTTCGCAATTGAGACACTGTGTTTCCCTCCCAATCTGCGTTTCACCAGGCGCTACCTGCGCGATCTCTTCCGGCGCCCGCAGACCGCAATCTGGGTCGCCGAGGAAAACAACCACCTGGCCGGATTTTCCGCTGCCTCCTGGGCCGTCAGAAAAGCCGGAATCACCGCCTACGTGGAAACCATCGAAGTCCTCCCCGATTTGCGTGGCCAGGGTATCGGGAGCGCGCTCCTTCGCCGCGTCGAGCTGTCAGCCGCCGCCGCCGGGGTTCAAATCATCTGGCTGCATGTGGATGCGCGCAATGCAGGCGCAATCCGCCTCTATGAGGCTCTGCAATACCTCTGCGATGGGAGCCGGGAAGATTTTTACCCGGATGGGAATGCCGCTTTAATCTACCGGAAGCAGTTGCTTACTGCGCCTCTACCATAGATTCGCTCGCCTACAAGCACGATATCCGCAAGCAGCCTTTGGCCAGATCTGCATCTGGTCAAGGCCAAGCGCGAGCCCGGGCTAATCTTTCTTACTGAACCGAAGATTCAAGGTGCCGCATCGCGGTGTTCCGGTCAACCTCGTCGTCCTGCTGTATCTCCGCCTGACCGACGGAAGCTGGCCGATGGTGAATCGAGAAACATCCCTTGCCGTCTTCGACAAAATCCACACTATCGCCAATTTTGAGTCCAAGCTCTTTGCGAACTTCAGCGGGAAGCGTGATGCGTCCGTTGAAAGTGACCATGGCAGTAGGCATTTGGAACCTCTGCACCCATTGTAGCCTGAGATTCCGCCTGCGCCAAAGTGCGAAAATAGAAGACGCATGGGCGTATTGACCTCAGAAGCCGTGGTTCTGCGCACTTGGCCGGTGCACGAGGCCGACCTGATCGTCAGCTTTTTCTCGCGCGATTACGGCAAAGTGCGCGGGGTGGCCAAGTCGGCGCTCAAGAGCCGCAAGCGCTTTGGCGGCGCTCTCGAGCCCATGACCGTGGCAAAAGCCTGGTTTGCCGAAAAACCCGGCCAGGAACTGGTGCGCCTCGACCAACTGGAGATTGTCCGCTCCCCGATGTCCGCCCCGGTCGACCATATTCGCATGGCGGTTCTCAGTCTTTTTGCCGAATTGCTCGACGAGGCCCTGCCCGACCACGATCCGCAGGAGACGACCTTTCGCCTCCTGCTGGCCGTATTGGAGCAGACGACGGTCGAAAATCCCTGGATGCCGCTCACCTACTTCCAGCTCTGGATGACCCGCCTGATGGGCCTCTTGCCCGACATGAGCCACTGCACAGCGTGTGGCGAGGCGCTGCATGTGGCGGAGGTCTATTTTCATCAGGGCGAAGACGGCCTCTTTTGCGCCATGCACCACAACGGCAGCGCCAGTACCCTCGATCCGGACTCCTGGCAGCTCACGCAAAAGATGCTCCGCGCCCCGGTGGGCGCATTTGCCCAGGATTCCTGGCCCCGCCGCCGAGGCCAGGATCTGCGCCGCTTCACACTGCAGTCTCTCGAAAGGCATTTGGAGCGCAAACTGCGGTCAGCTGAGGCACTGGCGCGGCTGGGTGGGTGAAGCTTCCGCAGTTTCACTAGTCCGAATAAATCTCTACAAATTCGTTTTCCAACGATGCAAACCAAAACACACGATCAAAAGAGAACGGGAATTTCCATTCTCGCGAACAAGGCGGAATCACCATGCTTCGTGCAACCGTGACGCCGCAATAAAGCAGCAGCCAGACACGTGCATTGGCTCCTAAGTTGGCCCGATAAGCTGGTACCAGCTTGTCTTTGGAACGGATTCGTTCGGCTAGTTGGCTGCGAGTGTCGGTCAGAACGTTATAGCCTCCCGCTTCGCCGTGCCACCAATCCCCAACCAACTGAGAATCGATCACGATCGAAGAGAACCCATCAGGCAGTTCGTCCCACTCTTTAAAAGAGACGAACGGGCTTGCACGATGAGCATTCTCTGCAACTAAATCGGCGAGCGCCTGCGCCATCGTATATCTGTCCTGCTTCTTTCCTCTGGCGTCGGCGAAGTAGACCAGCACTTTCACGGGACGGGCCAGTGAATTCTGATAATAGGCCTGTTGCGCCGCCTCCATGATTTCCTCGTGAATGGCCTCCTGGTGAACTGGCACAATGCCGTTGCTGCTGCTGGCGGGCCGCAACACCTCGCTCAACTCGATTCCGAGCGGTCCAGCGTCCGTTGTATACCAAAAATCCGGTGCTTCGCCCGGAAACTCGCCAACAGGAATAGGCATTCCAGCCTTCCGCGCAACCGAAAGCATGTATGCCTCAACATCCTTCTGGTTAGTCTTCTTACCTCTCATGGCAACCGAAACTCCTGACTCATGGCGCTGGGCCACGGCAGTTTACGTGCAATATTCATTATCTGGTACGTATCGTCTATCTTGCACTTGATTTCAAATCGGCACATACTGCCGACATGCGCACCAATGTCAATATCGCCGATGACGCCCGCGAGTTTGCCGAGGTTTACGCTCACGCCAATGGACTGACCCTCGGCGAAGCGATCACGGAATTGATCCGCATGGGCCACGAGTCTGTATCGGGCGCATCCGAAACCCCGAAGTTCGGCCGGTCTGCCTCCGGTTTTCCCACCTTTCCGCCAAAAGGGCGCGTCATCACGACCGAAATGGTGCTGAAGGCGCAGGCGGAGGACTTTGACTGAGATCGCATACCTGCCGGATTTCAATAGATAGTCCGCCTCGTTCGAGAGATCTATACCAACGGAGAACGTATATCGAGTCACAATCTGCCCTGAACTCCGCTTTCTCCCTCATTCAGGGGCTTTTTCTTTCGGATGGTAAAATGGTCTCGATCCCCGTGGAGAGAGAGCCGCCAGTGCCTGCAACCCAGACTGTACTTTCAGCGAAACCCGCCGCCCTTACCTTCCAGGAACTGTTGTTCCGTTTGCAGAGCTTCTGGGCCGAGCGCGGCTGCATCCTGCAACAGCCCTTCGACGTTGAAGTTGGCGCAGGTACCATGGCCCCCGAAACGTTTCTGCGCGTACAGGGCCCCAAACCCTACCGGGTAGGTTACGCGCAGCCCTCTCGCCGCCCCGCCGACGGCCGTTACGGCGAGAATCCCAACCGCCTCTTCCGCCACACCCAATATCAACTCATCCTGAAGCCGCCGCCGGTCAACGTGCAGGAGCTCTATCTTCAGTCCCTGCAGGCCATCGGAATCGACCTCAGCAAACACGACGTCAAGTTCGAAGAAGATAACTGGGAAGGCCCCACCGTGGGCGCCTGGGGCGTCGGCTGGCAGGTCATGATGGACGGCATGGAGATCACCCAGTTCACCTACTTCCAGCAGTGCGGTGGCCTCGATCTGGACCCCATCTGCGCCGAGCTGACCTACGGCCTGGAGCGTCTTGCCGCTTTCATGCAAGACGTGGACTCGGTCTACGATGTGGTCTGGGCGCGCGATCCCGGTACCGGCGAAACCGTCACCTATGGCGATGTCCGCTTGCAGGAAGAGTTGCAGTACTCCGTGTATAACTTCGAGTACGCGGATGTCGCCAAGTTATGGGAGCATTTCAACTCCTACGAAGCCGAAGCTCAAGCACTGCTCACGCAGGTGAATATCCTGCTCGCCGACGAGAAAGCGACAGCCGCCGACAAACGCCGCTTCCCGCTGATGTCCACCTATGAGTTGGCGCTGAAGTGCTCGAATCTCTTCAACTTGCTCGATGCGCGTGGAGCAATCAGCGTTACCGAGCGCGTGGGCATGATCGGACGGATTCGCAATCTATCCGTCGGCGTCGCCAAAGCATATGCCGCGCAGCAGGTTGTTGTTTAGCTTTTCTTGCAGTTATCGCCCATACAGAATGGGTGCCCCAGGTCCCGATTTTGGGACCTGGGAAAGCGCAAATCTACCCGGTCAAAGCATGACGCAACCACGTTGCGTTTTGTGTTCGAAGTAGAGTTGGCAACTCAAGACGCGGATTTGATTGCAGAGCTTCAATGCGCGGTTTTGAAAGGGCACGGCTTTAGCCGTGCCGACAAATTGCCCAAAATCAGTGGGCTTTAGCCCCTGAGGGAATGTTGGCATCGCGAGAAGACTGGAGTCTTCGCCGAGTTCGCGAGAAAGCAAAGACAAAATGGCTGATTTCTTGTTGGAGATTGGGTTGGAGGAGATTCCCGCCCGCATGATTGCCGGAGCCGAAGCTGAGTTAGGCCGCCGGGTAAATGATCTGTTGACGCGCGAACGGCTGTTTGGCCCACAGGGCAAGGTCACCACATACTCCACGCCCCGCCGTCTCGCCGTGGTGGTCGAAGATGTGCTCGCGACCCAGGCGGATACCGAAGAAAAGCTCACCGGCCCATCGTGGAAAGTCGCCTTCAAAGACGGCGCACCGACCCCTGCCGCCGAGGCCTTCGCCAAGAAAGCTGGCGTAGAAGTATCGGCGCTGGAGAAGGTCACCAACGCCAAAGGCGAATACGTCGGTGCCACAGTAAAACGTCTCGGCCGCGCGGCTGCGGAGTTGCTCGGCGCGGAGCTTCCCAAAGAAGTGCTCGCGATCTACTGGGCAAAAAACATGTACTGGCGCGCCGGCAAACCGGAGCGTTTCGTGCGTCCGCTGCGCTGGATCGTCGCCCTTCTCGATTCGTCCATTGTCCCCCTGGAGATCGCAGGCATCACTGCCGGCAACATCAGCCGCGGCCATCGCATTCTGCACGGCGAGGCGCCCGTAGTTCTGGCCAAGCCCCGGGATTACGCCGAGGCGATGCGCGCCGCGCATGTCGTCGTGAATGTCGCCGAAAGAAAAGAAACGATCCGCAAGGCACTGGATAGAGCCACCCACACCGTCCCAGGCGCGCGCTGGCGCGATGACGAAGCCCTGATCGAGACCGTCGTACATCTCACCGAGTGGCCCACCGTCATCCTCGGCAACTTCGAGCCCGAATACCTTGTACTGCCGGAAGAAGTCCTGGTCACCGTCATGCGCGACCACCAGAAGTACTTCGCCGTCGAAGGCCCCAACGGCAAGCTGCTGCCGCACTTTCTCGCCGTACTCAACATTCAGGTAGACGAAGAAGGCTACGACACCATCCGCCACGGCAACCAGAAGGTTCTGCGCGCCCGCTTCAAAGACGCCCGCTTTTTCTGGGAAGTCGATCAGAAGACGCCGCTGGTCGGCCGCTTGGAGATGTTGAAGACAGTCACCTTCCAGAAGGAACTGGGCAGCTATTCCTGGAAGACCGAGCAGAATCTGGCCGTCGTGCGCGCCTTGGCTGAGACCGTAAAGGCTGCCGGCGTGCCCCTTGACGAAGCCGCACTTCTGAAGGCGACCGAGCTTGCCAAGACCGACCTTACCGCCGAACTGGTGAAGGAATTCACCGAGCTGCAAGGCATCATCGGCGGACTCTATGCCGAGGCGCAGGGATTGGGCCCGGTTGTGGGCAAGGCGATCTACGATCAGTACACACCCGCCTCCACCGACGACGCAATTCCCTCCACGGTGGAAGGCCAACTGCTTGGTCTCGCCGACCGCATTCAAACCACGACGGCGATGTTCGGCATCGGCATGGCGCCCACCGGTTCCAAAGATCCCTTTGCGCTGCGCCGCGCGGCCAATTCGATTGTCAAGATTCTGGCTGAGTCGGGCCTGCCGCTCACGTTCGACAATGTTCTCGACGCAACTGCTCCCGAAGCCAAGCTCAAAGCGCAGGTAGCCGCCTTCCTCGGCGAACGACTGAGCTTCTACATGAAAGATGTGCGAGGCTTTGCCTACGACGTGGTCAGTGCCGTTCTTGCAGCGGGCGCAGACGATGTGCGCGATGCCATAGCCCGAGCGGAAGCATTGACGGCTGTCCGTGGCTCCGACGACTTCGCAGCCATCTCCGCCGCCTTCAAGCGCATTAAGAACATTCTTCGCCAAGCCGAAGAAAAGGGCTTTAGCCTCCAGGCTGACCCTGCGGTTGTTCTCTCGCCCGAAGCGCAAAAGCTCGCCGATGCGTCGGCCCTGCTTGCTCCAGAAGTGGCGGCGCTCCGCAAGCTTCGCTTCTACGGACAAGCGCTGGAAGCCATCGCTACTTTACGCCCGGTGGTGGACGCCTTCTTCGACAAGGTGATGGTCCTCGATCCCGATCCCGCGGTGCGTGGCGCGAACCTTGCCTTGATTCGGAGTGTCCTAGACGGCTTCTCCGGCATTGCCGACTTTAGCGAAATCGTGACCTCGTAAACTCCTGTTCCTGGCGTGCGCTTAACGGAGTTCGCACAACAAACACACCGTCATCCTGAGCGAAGTTGGGCGCGCTTTCTGCGCCCAACGCAGTCGAAGGACCTGCATTGATCACTTCCCTCAGCCCAGTACTATCAGTTCTTTCCTCTTCATTTCCCGGTCAAAACGGTAGCACCAAGTGCTACGCATAGCAACTGAGCATATCTAAATCCTGTCTTCCTCCGTCTACAATGAGAGAGATGGCCGACACCCTTTATTTGAGCTTGTGGTACCCGAATTTGCGCCTTCCCGCCCTGGCGGAAAAGCTGACCGCCGTCCTTGGCGCATTCGCCCAATACGGCGGAGAAGCCCGTGTCTACTCCGCGACTGTCTGGCCCGTGAGCTGGAAAGAGACCCCGATCTTCCAGCAGGTTTATGGCCGCAGGGTCGGCCAGGGCGACAGCGATGCCGTGGAACTGGGAGCAGAGCCGGCGCTGGCCGTCGAAGACGCGCTCGAACTCCTGCACGAGGATTACGCCTACGAGTTCCAGATCGGTTGGAGCCTCTGGGAAGCCGAGATCGAGCCCGCGCGCGCGTTCGACGATCCGCAGCCGATTCGTCCCCTCACCGGTGAAGAAGCCGAGTGGACCCGTCAGATGCGCCTGGTGCGCGTCGTTGGCTACGGTCCGCTCTTCGACGACGGTTGCTACGAGTCGGAAGGCCACATCCGCGTCGAGTTTGGTTCCGACGAAGCCTTTCTCGAAGAAAAGGTGGTGCTGGACTCCGAGGTGGCCCGCCGTGTGGAAGAGAATGTCCGCCAACTGGTCGACCTGACGACCGCAATCGAAGAGGAATCCGGCGCAACCGCACGGCTCTTATGGAGCGAGTTGGGCGAAAGTCTGGCGCAGCGGCTGGCGACACGACTCGGGGTAAGAAACAATTGAGACTCACCATTGAACGGATGCGTACTCTGATCCTTGCGGCAGGCGTTTTGCTGTTGGTCGCGCTGGGTGCGTTTCTGGCCATCGGCAAGTGGAGAAACCCCTTCAACCTCAAGGACGTTCCCAAGCAACTGGGCATTGAGATCAAGCAGGAGTCCAACGGCGTTACGTATACCCAAGCTCACGGCGGGCACACGCTCTTCAAACTCCACGCCTCCAAAGTCGTCCAGCTCAAGCAGGGAAATGCGCTGCTCCATGACGTAAAGATCGAACTATACGGCGCAGATGGCAGCCGCACCGACCGCATCGAGGGGGCCGAGTTCGAATACGACCAGAAAGCTGGCACCGCGACCGCCAAAGGCCCCGTTGAGATCACGCTCATGCGTCCCGGCGTCGCCCCGGCCATTGCCCCGAAAGCATCCCCTGTCAAAGCCCTGGGCGAGGCGGCATCCAAGGCTACTCCATTGGCATCGGCTGCCAAAACCGCGGCGGCCGGCGAAATCCATGTCAAGACCAGCGGCCTCATCTTCGATCAAAAAAGCGGCGTCGCCAAAACTGCCGAGCGCGTGGACTTCGACCTGGCCCAAGGTGCGGGAAACTCCATCGGCGCAAGCTATGACTCGCAGAACGGCATCCTGATTCTGGACCGGGCCGTGGAAATGAACGCCCGGCGAGGCAACAAGAACCTCAACATCCATGCCCAACATGCGGAGTTCGAGCGCGAGACACTGCTCTGCCATCTGCACGAGGCCACGGCCATTTACCCCGAGGGCCAGACCAGCGCCGGCGACGCCGACCTGCTCTTTCGCGACGATGGATCCGTGGTCCACCTCAACGCAGACCATGGCTTCTCCCTGCAGACTGCCAGCGGAGGCCACCTGACCGCGCCCAGGGGATTGCTCACGTTTGGGGACCGCAATCAGCCGCAGCATGGCCATTTGGAAGGCGGCGTCCTCATGGATTCCGTCGACTACACCCGCAAAATGCATGGCTCTGCCCCCACCATGGAACTGCAGTTCGACGCCAAGGGCACACTCCACCATGCGCATCTGGAACGCGGCGTGGAGATGCAGAGCGAAGAGCTTTCCGAATCCAAGGCTGGCCCGTTGCGTGTCAGTCGCAGTTGGCGATCGCCCGTAACCGACGTCGAGTTTCGCACCGCTGCGCGCGGAAAAATTGAGCCAGGCAAGATCCACGGCTCCGGCGGAGTCCTGGTCACCAGCGAGAGCAAGCGCGGCAATGAGCAGGCGCAGCCTTCGCGGATATCCGCGGAAGACCTAAATGGAGAGTTTGGCCCCGGATCGACGCTTACCGCCTTGACGGGAGTTGGGCACGCCGTTGTGGAGCAGACCACCCCCACCGGAACCCGGCAGACCACCAACGGAGATCGTCTCACTGCCCAGTTCCAGCCGACAACCCGGGTCGACAGGCCTCATGACCTCCAGCATCCCGCACCGAGAGCAGCCGCTTCGGGAGTCAAGCAGACCACCGCGTCTGCCGAAGCCCTTCAGATTCATTCCGCCCTCATCGAAGGCCACGTGGTGATCACCCAGCAGCCCGCGCCTAAAGCTGGAGCCGCGCCGGCCGAGCCCCTGCAAGCGACCGCCGGGCGCGCCATCTATGAGGATTCCGGCGAATGGCTGCACCTCACCGAAAATCCCCGCGTCGTCAGCGGCGGATTGGAAATGACCGCGGACAAGCTGGACCTTTCGCAGGCTACCGGGGATGCCTTTGCCCACGGAAACGTAAAAGCCAGTTGGCTGGGATCTGAACCGGAAGACACCAAGTCCAAAGCCCGCGGCAAAGTTAGTTCCGGCCGCGCCGCAAGTCCGACCTTGGGCGGCGATGGACCGGCGCACGTGGTTGCAGCCGAGGCGCAGCTGCACCAGGCCACTGGCCAGGCGATCTTCCGTGGCCAGGCCCGGTTGTGGCAAGAGGCCAACTCCATCTCCGCTCCCACCATCGTGTTGGACCGTCCCCTCCAGACGCTGGAAGCGCACAGCTCCAATCCCGCCGAACCGGTGCGCGCCGTACTGCTCAGCGCTTCGACACCGGTGGCGGGCTCAACTCGGAGCGCAGACAAAACCCCGAAATCGAAGGACCCGTCCATCGTCCGCATTCAAGGCGGCGAGATGAAATACTCCGCTGCCGCACGCAAGGCAACCATGGAGGCTGGATCGCTGGGTCAGGTCGTTGCCGAAACCGGCACAGCAACCACCCGATCCAAAACCGTGGAACTCATCCTCCTTCCCCAGGAGAATCATGCCGGGAAAGACGGTGCGAAGGCGCAAGTCGACCGCATGACCGCCCGGGGACATGTCGTGCTCACTTCATCGGAAAGACGCGGCACCGGAGAGCAGTTGGTATATTCAAGCGAGACAGGCGAATATGTGTTAACCGGCACCGTTGCGATGCCCCCCACAATGAGCGACCCCGCTCGGGGAAAGATCTCCGGCGAAGTCCTGATTTTTGACAGCCAGGACGACAGCGTCCGAGTCGAAGGCGGCGCTACCAAAACGACCACAGAGACCCGTACGCCCAGGTAGAGAAGGAACCAGTCCGTTGGAAGAGATGGAAACACTGATCGCAGAAGGTATCGGCAAGTCCTACAAGGGCCGGCAAGTCGTGCGCGGAGTGGACCTGCGCATCTCCCGTGGTGAAGTGGTGGGCCTGCTGGGACCGAATGGCGCCGGCAAAACTACCAGTTTCTATATGATCGTGGGCCTTGTTCCGCCGGAGTCCGGGCGCATCCTGGTGGACGAGACCGACATCACGCACACCCCCATGTACCTGCGGGCCCGCAACTTCGGCATCAGCTACCTGCCCCAGGAGCCCTCGGTCTTTCGCAAACTCACCGTGGAAGAAAACATCCTCGCCGTCCTAGAAGCACAGCCGCTGGGCAACCGCGAACGCCGGTCCAGAATGGAGCGCCTCATCGGCCAGCTCAGCCTGGGCCACATCCGTACCACCCGCGGCTATGCCCTCTCCGGCGGCGAACGACGCAGAGTCGAGATCGCGCGCAGCCTCTGCATCCAGCCCAAATTCATCTTGCTCGACGAACCCTTCAGCGGAATCGACCCCATCGCGGTGCTGGAGCTGCAGAAGATCATCTTTGACCTGAAGGCCAGTGGAATTGGTATTCTGATCACCGATCACAATGTCCGCGAAACTCTGAGTGTGACCGACCGAGCGTATATCATCGCGGAAGGAAAGATTTTCCGCAGTGGCACCCCACAGCAGCTTGGCAACGATCCGGAAGTTCGCAGAGTCTATCTCGGAGAGGGATTTTCCCTGCGATAACGTTAGTAAAAGTTGTCCGTGCACAAACGCATCGGAGCAAAGAGACAAATCTGTGCCGCGATGGCCGGAATGGGGTCTGCCCAATCCGGGAAGTTTGTCTTACATCACGACAAATTCTCTTACAACCCCAGTTTGTTCCAAGTACACTTGCACTGAGTTCGTGCGGGAAACGGTAACCCTATGGCGTTGATGCAACCAAGATTGAACCTGAAAGTCTCGCAGCGCCAAGTTCTCACTCCCGGCCTGATGCAGATGGTCAGCGTCCTTGCGCTCAACAAAATCGAGCTCAAGGAGATGATCGATGCCGAAATGGTGGAAAATCCCGTTCTGGAGGAGATCGACGAGACGGTTCCAATGCTGGATGAGGTCGCAGGTCGCCTCGAACGCGCCGAGCGCGACGACCGCCTTAGCCGTCTGGACAAGCCTGAGCCCCTGGGCATGGAATCGGAAGGCCCCGCGACCCCTCCCAAAGACCCGTTTGAAGAGATCGACTTTGGCTCGTACTTCCAGGAGTATCTCGATCCTGGCTATCGCACTCAGCCGGAGTACGAGGAGAGCGAGAAGCCCTCGTTTGAAACCTTTCTCTCTCAGCCGACGACTCTGTCCGATCACTTGGCGTGGCAACTGGGCGCTCTGACCCTTGAGCCCAGTCTCCACGATGCCGCCGAATTTGTCATCGGCAACCTCGATGAAGACGGGTATTTGGCCGCCAGCGAAGAAGAGATGGTCCAGGCCCTGCTTGAGACCTCTCCAGCATCCATCGAAGACGACCGCACGGCGGAGTTCGATTACGACCTCGCCTTGATCCGCAAGGGCGTTGATCTGGTGCAGCATCTCGACCCGGCAGGCATCGGAGCCCGCGATCTGCGCGAATGCCTGATGATGCAGATTCAGGCCCAGCAGGATGAGTTCAACCACCTGTATTCCCGCCGTAATGATGTCCCCGGCGAAGACGACCCGCACCGCAGCTTCCGCGCCGAAGCCGAGGCGAAGCTCGAAGAGCGGCGTCGCTGCATGGAAGTGGCCGCGATCATCGTCGACCGCTTTCTCCACTTGTTGCAGAAACGCGATGTCAAAGATCTCGCCCGCTCCATGCAGATCGCTCAGGAAGAGGCCCATGCCGGCATCGAGTTCATCCGTACTCTCGACCCCCGCCCCGGTCGCCAATACAACAACGAAACAACCCGCCTGATTGAACCGGATGTGGTCTTCATCAAGCGTGGCGGCGAGTGGATCGTCTCCATGAACGAAGAAGACATGCCCAGCCTGCGCCTCAGCCAGCGCTACCGGCGCATGTTGTCTGCCGAAAACACCGAAAAGGAAGTCAAGGACTACGTCAAGGAACGCTTCCGTTCCGCCATGCAGTTGATGCGGAATATCGCCCAGAGAAAAAGCACCATCCTGCGAACCTGCGAAGTGATCGTGCGTCGCCAGCAGGACTTCCTCGAAGTGGGCATCGAAGGCCTTCGCCCCATGATGATCAAGGAAGTCGCCGAAGAGATCGGCGTTCATCCCTCGACCGTCAGCCGCGCCGTGGCCAACAAATACGCTCATACCCCGCAGGGCGTCATCGAGCTGCGCTTCTTCTTCTCCGAAGGCTCGAACGGGCCGGAGGGCGCCGATACCCCGCTTCTCGTTCTCAAGCGCATGGTGCGCAAACTGATCGAAGAAGAAAATCCACGCCATCCTTTCACCGACGACCAACTGGCCGACATGCTGCAGGCGAAAGGCATTCAACTGACGCGAAGAACTGTGGCAAAGTATCGCGAAGACATGAGCATCCCCTCCACCCACCAACGTCGCCGACGCGACGCTTAGAACTCATTCGTAACAATCTGAGCAGTTTCACTTCTAGCGTGAACAACACGCTCCATGCCCTATCCATTCCGCGTTTTCCGCGGAATGGGTGGGAAGCCACAGATCTCAATCTCGGCTGTACAGGCTGCGGAAAAACTCTATTTTGCCATTGGTTTTGAAGGGGCATGGCTTTAGCCGTGCCGATAAGGTCAATCAAATCAGCGTCGGCTTTAGCCACCGAGGGACGCATTTCAGGATTTTAGGCGAAATACAGCCTCTTTCCGCAGCCTGTGTAACCAATTCGATCGAAATTGCCATAGCGCCCTCTTTTCACAGCCAATCCTCCCAAAAAGCCTTCCGAATCCGCCTGTCATAATCCTGAAAGATGAAACTGCGCGCCTATCTGCTCATGCTCTTCGTGGTTGCGGTGTGGGGATCTACCTTCGTCATTGTGAAAGCAGCCCTCGCCGACGCCACCCCCGCAGCCTTTAACCTCATCCGCATGGTGCTTGCCTTTGTCGTATTAGGCGTCGCCTACCACCGGGAATGGCGCAACATCCGCACCTGGCAGGTTGGCTCGGGAGCCATCGTCGGACTCTGCCTGGCCGTCGGCTACCAGTTCCAAACCACCGGACTCGCCCGGACCACTCCTTCCAAATCCGCATTCATCACCGGCCTTCTGGTCGTGCTCGTGCCGCTCTTCTCTTTGATCCCCGGCCTTCGCCCTCCAGGCGCAAAGTCGCTGTGCTGGAATGCCTTTGCCGGGGCAGCTCTGGCCTTCACCGGCATCGTCCTTCTCACCGCGCCCGCCACTCTGCACTCCCCCACCGCCACTACCAGAGCCTCGCTCTCGGGACTCCTCCCCGATCTGTCCACAATGAACCTGGGCGACCTGCTTACCTTCGGCTGCGCCGTCGGATTTGCCTTCCACTGCATTGCTCTCAGCCACATCTCCCCGCGTATCCGGTTTCAGCCGCTGGCTCTGCTTCAAGTAGGCTTCTGCGCTCTCTTTATGGCGCTCAGTCTGCCGTTCATCGAGCACCCCCACGTCACATGGACCCCCCGCCTGACCCTTGCGCTGGTCATCGCCGCAGTCCTCGCAACGGCCGCCGCATTCTCCATCCAAAGTTGGGTACAATCCGTTCTGCCCTCCACGCATACCGCCTTGCTCCTCACCATGGAGCCGGTCTTCGCCTGGCTGACATCCTTCCTCTTCATGGGCGAGCGGATGGGCTTTCGCCCCGCTTCCGGAGCCCTGCTGATCCTGGCCGGAATCGGCCTCACCGAGTTGATGCCGCAACCGCATGTCCCCACGGCGCACGAAGCCTGAGGAAGATGCTTGCGACGCTTTCCCGGCCTGCACGTCTATTAACGTAAGGCTCTCTTTGTCCGCAGGCGGCATCTAGGTCTCTGACCGCTTGAAGTTGAACCAATGATGGGTGCCCCGGGTCTCGATTTTGAGACCTGGGAAGGCGCCAGCCAATGGAACGGAATTATGCGGTCAGAGACCTGGCACAAATGACGAATGAGCTATCTAGCCAGAAGGGATTGCCCATCTCTGGCTATACTGTTAGTTGGTGAAGTGAACATTCCCAGCCGCAATGCTGGTCACAGATCGAGGTCGTTGAATATATGAAATCTCTCTTGGATCGGCTGCGTTCGCGCCGCCTTGCCTCCGCATTTGTTTTGCTCGCCACCCTTTCCATCGCGATCGTGGGGGTCTCTTTCGTCGCTCACGGCGTCCGCGGACAGGAAAAGCAGAATAGCAGCGCGGATGCCTCGCCCCTCAAGCTCGCCAGCTCCCCGGTACCCCCCAACGAATTTGTCAAAATCGCCAAGCTTGTCGGCCCCGCGGTGGTGAACATCAACACCGAGACGCTGCCCAAGGACGCTACCGTCAAGGGACGGCGCAACCCACACGCCCGCGTACAACCCGCACCTAAGAATCCCGGCGACGACGATCAGGACGACGACCAGTCTCAAGGACAAGGGCAGGGCCAGGGCAACTTCCAGGACTTCTTCAACAAGTTCTTCGGCGGCCAGATTCCAGACCAAGAGGGCGGAGACGATGGCCAGCTGCGTGAATCTCTCGGTTCCGGTTTCATCGTCGATTCCAAGGGCTACATCATCACCAACAATCACGTAGTCGACAAGGCCGACAAGATCTACGTCAAGCTCTCCACCGATCCCAACAATGAAGACAAGGGCCGCCTGGCGCACGTCATCGGCGTCGACAAGGCCACCGATCTGGCGGTCATCAAGATCGACACCAGCTCTCCCCTTCCCACTGTTAAGCTGGGCGACTCCGACGCTGCTCAAGTGGGCGATTGGGTCGAGGCCATCGGTAGCCCCTATGCCCTCTCCCAAACCGTCACCGCCGGCATCATCTCGGCCAAAAACCGCACCATCGACCAGGGCGCTCCCGGCCAGTTCCAGCACTTCATTCAAACCGATGCGGCCATCAATCCGGGAAACTCCGGCGGCCCTCTGCTCAACATGAATGGGGAAGTCATTGGCGTCAACACCGCGATCTACACCCAGTCGGGCGGCTACCAGGGCCTCGGTTTTGCCATGCCCTCCAAGACCGTCGTCGAGGTCTATAACGATCTGATCAGCCCCAGCCACAAAGTGACCCGCGGATCGATTGGCATCCAGTTCCACCAGGGACTCTCCGGCGCCGTCAATCGCGTCTATGGCTTCAAAAATGGTGTACTGGTGCAGGAAGTAACGCCCGGTGGCCCGGCTGAAAAAGCAGGACTCAAGGCCGGAGACATCATCACCAACATCGACGGCCGCTCCATCAAGGACGGCGACGACCTGGTCAACGAAATTGCCAGTCGCCGACCCGGATCCTCCGTTCGCATCGGCTATCTGCGCGACGGAAAGCAAGCCGACGCCGCCGTCACCATCGGCGACCGCGACAAGGTCTTTGCCGAACTGGGAAATCAGGTCCCCGATTCCAACCCCGACGACAAGGGCGATGCCGGTGAAACCAAGTTGGGCCTGGTGGTCCGCGATGTCTCGCCTTCCACGGCAGCCAAGATCCATACCGAGGGCGTCGTCATCCAGTCGGTTCGCTCCGGCTCCTTTGCCGACCAGCAGGGATTGGCCCCCGGCTTGGTCATCGTCCGTGTCAATAAGCAACAGACCTCTACCCGAGATCAGTTCAACGCCGTCGCAAGCAAGTTGAAGCCCGGCGACGATGTTGTCTTTGAAATCCTTGATCCAAGGCATCCAGGCTCTGGCATCAACTACCTCGGAGGAACCCTCGAGTAGACCCAACTCACCCCGAAAGAGGCGCCGTGCCATTTTGGCACCGGCGCCTCTTTCCGTATTTGCCCGTCCAATCCCCCTTTTTTTGCTTGGTCAGTTCCGGCTGTTCCATTAAAATCAAAAAGGAACGGAAAATCTCCGGAGTTTCCTTTTTTAGAAGAGGTGAACTGAGCGTGTTTTCTTTTCGCGCAACTCTCGCAGTTGTACTGAACGCGACGCTGATTGCCTCCCCCGCATTCGCTTCCCACATCCACAGAGCCCCGACCGGCGGGCATTCTCACGCCGCCCATAAGACCTCGGCGAAATCGACCAGGCCTTCGGTGAAATCCTCAAAATCCAAATCGCATCAAATGCACGGTCAGCAGGGCATCGATCCGGAGCGCGTCACCCAGATTCAGCAAGCCCTTATTCGTGAGCATTATATGGATGGTGAGGCGAACGGGAACTGGGATGCGAAAACGTTGGGCGCCATGCAGAAATTCCAGGCCGACCAGGGATGGCAGACCAAGCTGATGCCAGACTCCCGCGCCCTCAAAAAGCTCGGCCTCGGCCCCGATTACTCCAATGCCATCAACGCCAAGGACTCTTCGTTTGCCACGCCGCCAGCGATCGCGACGATCCCAACGGATCAAGCCGCTGGTTTCGCCGTTGCTTCAGGCATTGCCCACTGATCTGTTTCCCGGGTGCCCGGTTTTCCGATTTGAATCTACGCCAGCACCCTTTTTTACCAGCTCCACGTAAACCCGATGCCCGTTGTGGTGTACCAGGGGACAGTCGGGATCTTGTTATAGCTCTCCTGAATCCATATGGAATTGTGCGCGTCAAAGTGGATCGCCGCCCCCAGCGCCTCCCCGTCGTAAAAACGATTCTCAACCGTTGCGTATCCCGTAAAACTGGTCAACCCGCCCTGAATCCATGTATAGCCCGTAACAACCTTGGATTTCGGGATTCCGAAGTTCTTCATGATGCCCAACGCCTCGGTATGCGATCCAAAGGCAGTGTGGAAAAACCCATGGGAGCCAGCATTTTCATAGGTATAGGTGAAGGTCAGTTCATCGCCAACGGGATCTTTCTTCAGGAATCCCAAGG
>Ga0302320_10001357_pt1 | contig 58770 bp, 47 predicted proteins | sample Bog_T0_3_FD_202130 | JGI IMG/M metagenome (GOLD analysis project Ga0302320, IMG submission 202130) | Peat permafrost microbial communities from Stordalen Mire near Abisko, Sweden - Bog_T0_3 | ecosystem: Environmental > Terrestrial > Soil > Wetlands > Peat | place: Sweden: Abisko, Stordalen Mire... | reverse complement strand
TCCCCAGTATGTGCCGTACATCGACGTGGGCGACCATGTGATCGTCATCAACGCCGAGAAGATTCGCCTCACCGGCCTCAAGGCCGAGAGCAAGGTCTATCGCCGCTACACCGGCTTCCCCGGCGGGATGCGCGAGGAGTCCTTCACGCGCCTCTTGAAGCGCAAGCCGGAGCAGATCCTGGAGCAGGCCATCAAAGGCATGCTGCCCAAGAGCAAGATGGGCCGCCAGATGGCCACCAAGCTCAAGGTCTATCGCGGCGACAAGCACCCCCACGAGGCGCAGCAGCCCGTGGCATTGGAAATCGCTTAGTAGCAGCTATCAGCTTTTAGCTGTCAGCTATCAGCTTTTTTGTCGGAGTTCGAACTTTCGGGCCTTGGCCTTTAGCTAAAAGCTAAAAGCTAAAAGCTAGAAGCTAACGAGGAAACGAATGGCAGATCTGGTTCAGTATTACGGGACGGGGCGGCGCAAGTCGGCGATCGCGCGCGTCTTTCTGCGTCCCGGCACGGGCGAGTGGAAGGTCAACGGCAAGGCATTCGATGTCTACTTCGTCACCGAGCAGCAGCGCGTGGCCGCCAAGCGCACCCTGGCGCTGGTCGAGCTGGCTTCAAGCTTCGACGTGGTCACCACCGTCAAGAGCGGCGGCGTATGCGCGCAGGCCGATGCCGTCAAGCTGGGCGTTGCCCGCGCATTGGTTCAGTTCAACCCGGAGTTGCGCAAGGCGCTCAAGGCCGAAGGCCTGCTGACCCGCGACTCGCGCATGAAGGAACGCAAGAAGTACGGGCAAAAGGGCGCTCGTGCAAGATTCCAGTTCTCGAAACGGTAATTGCTGTGTGGAGAGAGGCCAGATGGAATCCACGGATAAGCTGAGAAAATTTGGTCTCTTTGTTACCGGTAATTTGGAGCCCATGCAGACTTGGCGGGGTGACCTGATCAAGCTTGCCGACGGCGACAAGGTTGAGATCTCCAAGGTCGACGCATATGGCGGCGCAGGATTGCTGATCGCCATTGTCAGCCTTGAAAAGGGGCAAAACATCAGCGAGATCGCTGGCAGTATCTGAAAGTGTTTCAATTTTCCCGCAAGAGCGGGTTCAATCCGGGCGCCGGCATCGACCACCCGGATGCAATCCACGAAGGAGGCCAATGGCCACGATCACAATGAAGGAGCTGCTCGAAGCTGGAGTTCACTTCGGGCATCAGACCAAGCGCTGGAATCCCAAGATGAAGGAGTACATCTTTGGCGAGCGCAACGGGATCTACATCATCGACCTGCAAAAGACGCTCAAGCTCTTCAAGGATGCGTCGAAGTTTGTCACCGAGCTCTGCGCCAGCGGCAAGACGATTCTCTTCGTCGGCACCAAGCGCCAGGCTCAGGAAGCCGTGGCCGAGGAGGCCAACCGTGCCGGGATGCCCTATATCAACCAGCGCTGGCTGGGCGGCCTCTTGACCAACTGGGTGACGGTGCAGAAGTCGGTGAAGCGCCTTCAGGAACTGGATGAGATGGCCACGGACGGCCGCTATGAGCTGCTGACCAAGAAGGAAGTCATCAAGCTGGAGCGGGAGCGCAAGCACCTGCAGGCCAACCTGGCCGGCATCAAGAGCATGAAGCGGCTGCCCGATGCGCTCTTCATCGTCGACTCGAACAATGAGGCGATCGCGGTGAAGGAAGCCCGCAAGCTCGGCATTCCTGTAGTAGCCGTGGTCGACACCAACTGCGATCCGACGGTAGTCGATTATGTGATTCCGGGCAACGACGACGCTCTGCGCGCCATTCGCCTCTTCACCTCCAAGATCGCCGACTCGGCGGCCGAAGGTGTGAATCTGGTCGGCGACAAGGCCTTCCATGAGGAGCAGCCCGAGCCGGTTGCAGTGGCCGCTGAAGCTGCCCCCGTCGAGGAAGTGGATCTCGAAGCGGCCTTGGGCGGCGGAATTCGCAAGGCGCCCGCTGTGGTTGCGGCGCTGGACGAGGCCGAAGTGGTCGAGGGCGCGCTTTAATCATTCCCGCGCCGGGTGCGCAGATTGAAACAAGCGTGGCCGCCAGTATTGAGTGCCACGCTTTTCTTTTGCCGGGCAGCACAGAATGCCACTTTACTACCAATCCGGCGAGGAGATCAGGAAGGGCGACAAGGTCCTCTACGCCGAGCGGTTTCCAGGCGAAATCGAGTTTGTCGCGGACCCCTCTGTGACCGACCCGGACACGAGTTGGTATGTCAAGGAGTTTGGCGGCGGCGCGATGATTCTGGAGCCTAAGGTTCATGGCTCGGTATTCTCGAGCAAACCTGACGAGGATGACCAGCTTGAGTTTGTGTCGAGAGCGGATTGATTCCCCTTGTTGGGGATTTCGATCCTTCCAAGTGTGACAGTAACATTCAGAATTCAGGAAAAGAGAGACGATGACAGTGAGCGAAAAGATTGATGCCAAGCTGGTGAAAGAGCTCCGGGAAAAGTCCGGCGCGCCCATGGGCGACTGCCTGAAGGCGTTGCAGGAAGCCAAAGGAAACATCGAGGATGCCTTTGTCGTGCTGCGCAAGCGCGGCATGGCCTCGGCGCAGAAGAAGGCCGCGCGCTCGACCAACGAGGGCGCCGTGGGAACCTACATTCATGCCGGCGGCAAGATCGGCGTCCTGATCGAACTCAACTGCGAGAGCGACTTCGTGGCCCGCACCGAGGACTTCCAGGGGCTGCTCAAGGACATCGCGATGCACATCGCCGCCTCCGACCCGCGCTATGTGAAGCCCGAGGACGTGACCGCCGCCGATATGGAACGCGAGAAGGAGATCTATCGCGCCCAGGCCGCCGCTACCGGCAAGCCCGCCCCGGTGATCGAGAAGATCGTCGAGGGCAAGATGGCCAAGTTCTACGAAGAAGTCTGCTTACTGGAGCAGCCTTTTATCAAGGAGCAGACCGTCAGCATCAAGGAACTGATCGCGCAAAAGGTGGGCAAGCTGGGCGAGAACATCACCGTGCGGCGCTTCGCGCGCTTCAAGGTCGGCGCACCCGACTGGACCGTCGCCACCACCAAGCCCGTGGAAGCGGCTGCCGAGTAACTCCGCCAACAATCTGGAAACGGAAAGGCCCAGCGCGAAGCGCCGGGCCTTTTCTGTCTCCGTGAACTGGTCCCGGCAACAGCGAAAGAGTGACAAAAAACTCCATAGAATATGCATACTTTTGCGCCTTACGGAACTGCGCATGTCATAAATAGCTTTGTTTCTGCATCTTGCGATGGAACTCAACGTGCAACGATAGTTTCAGCAAACCCCAAGAGCTTCTTCGGTCCCTGGGTGTGTCTTTGCAGAGTGAACGCCTTAGGGGGCGACGACTCAAGCTATGCGGTAGCCTGAAGCGGTTCCCCAGCGGAAATGGGTTTCACTGCTGGATTGTCAGAGCTGATGTTGGCCTGCAAAGGAAACCAAGAGTTGCGAAAGAAGTGCCAGGAGATCATTGTGAAGGCGCAAGTACGTGCAATTTGGATATTGTGTGTTTCTTTCGTGGTTCTTACGGCCTCGCCGCTCTGGGCCACTCCCATCCAGATCATTCAAAGCGACTTCAGCAATCTTGGAGTGGTAACCCCTGGGGACGATCCGGCGCTCATCTCAGGCGACCTTACCGGCCTCACCTTTTCGGCGGGTATTTTGACGCCTTACACGGGTGGCGGTTGGGTTTCAGTTCAACATCCTACGGCAAACATTCAACAGGTTTCGCTCGGGGGCAGCGGCTTCCAGAACAGCGGATTCGTTGAAACGAGCTTCACGCTTCCTTCCTACTTTTCTAACGCCAGCATTGCGGGCGAGTTGAGTGTGGATGAGGTCGGGTTTATCTTTCTGAACGGCCATCTCATCGGCCAGGCCGGCACGCTTGGTGTCAACTCGTCCAACGACACCTCGTTCAGTTCGGACATGCAGCAGTATTTTCAGGTCGGTGAAAACACCCTGGTGATTTCAGACATCAATACCGACGGTCCCAGCGGCCTTGAATACTACGCCGATATCAGCTACGCCACCCCGGAGCCGGGCACATTGTTTCTTCTTGGCACCGGCCTGGTAGGCCTGGCCGGCATGGTGCGGCGCAAGACTGCGCAACGCAGCTAAGCATCAATTTCGCAGACCTTCCGAGTTTCCCAAAAACGGCCCAGGGCGAAAACCCTGGGCCGTTTTCACGCCCTCCCCGAGGCTGAAAGCAGCGATGAGACCGCGTTGGCGTCCCATATGCGATACTCGAAAAGGCATGTATAAACGGATCGTTCTCAAGCTATCGGGTGAGGTGCTGGCCGGCGCGCGCGGCTTCGGCTTGGATGCCGACAAGGTCGCCGAAATTACCGGCGAGATCGTCGATGTGCACGCGCTGGGCGTCGAGATCGGCGTGGTCGTCGGCGGAGGCAACTTCTTCCGCGGCGTCGCCGAGCAGGCCAAGGAGATGGACCGGGTGGCCGCCGACAACATGGGCATGCTCTCGACGGTCATCAACGCCATCGCCATGCAGGATGCATTGGAGCAGCGCGGGGTTCCGTGCCGGGTGATGAGCGCCGTCTTCATGAACCAGGTGGCCGAGCCCTACATTCGCCGCCGCGCCGTGCGTCATCTCGAAAAAGGCCGCGTGGTGATCTTCGCCGCGGGAATTGGAAACCCCTTCTTCTCAACAGACACCGCGGCCAGCCTGCGTGCAATGGAAATCAAGGCCGACGTGCTCTTGAAAGCGACCAAGGTGGAAGGCGTATACAGCGCCGACCCGGTTCTGGTGAAGGATGCCGTCAAATACGACGAGATCACCTACATGGAGATCCTGCGCCAGGGGCTGAAGGTGATGGACCTGACCGCCGTGAGCCTCTGCAAGGACAACAATTTGCCCATGATCATCTTCAACATGAACCAGCCGGGCAATATCCGGCGGGTCGTGCTGGGCGAAAAGGTCGGATCGCTGGTGACGGCGTAAGAGCAGCTTTCAGCTTTTAGCTCCTAGCTTTTAGCTGATACTTGATCAGAAGCTCTGCGATCGCTCACCTTGAAGTTTGATCGTCCTGGACAGGGCTAGAAGCTAAAAGCTAGAGGCTAAAAGCTGACCGAGTGGAAACCCGCAAACCAGCAAAGTTGAACGCATTGACGGGTTTGCGCTGCTTTGCGGCCATCAATATCGTCCTCTTCCATTTCTCCAATCCAAACTGGTTTGGCTGGCTGGCGCCGGTGGTCAACGCCGGCTACGTATCGGTGAGCTACTTCATCCTTCTTTCCGGGTTTGTGCTTGGCTATAACTACAATGCCCGCGCGCGGGCCGGGGAGCTGGACCGGAAGCGCTTCTGGGAGGCGCGCTTCACGCGCATCTATCCCATCTATCTGCTCAGCCTCATTTTGAGTATCGGCACGCTGCCCCGCGAGTACGGCAGCCATACGCATGCCATGTTCTGGACAGGCGTGGTGCTCACGCCGCTGCTGCTGCAAGGGTTCATTCCGGCCATCGCCACCTTCATGAACACGCCGGCCTGGACCATGTCGGCCGAGGCCTTCTACTACCTGCTCTTTCCCTGGCTGGCCCGCTGGAAGCGCCCGGAGCGCGCGGCGCCGCATCTTTGGAAGATGGCCGGTATCTGGGTGCTGGGCATGGTTCCTGGCGCTCTCTACATGGCCTTCAGCCCCGACGGCATTCAGCATCCCGACCGCTGGAGCTACGGACCCTGGCTGTGGGCGCTGAAGTATACGCCCTATGCGCACCTGGCCAGCTTCATCTTCGGTGTCATGCTCGCCGAGTTGGATGAGATTATTCCGCGCCCGGGCCGGCTGCGCTTTTGGCTGGGACTGGGCGGCTTTGCCGGCATCTACGGCCTGCTGAATCTCGGACCCCTGGTCCCCTACGCCATCATGCACGATGGCCTTCTGATGCCGCTCTTTGCCTGCATCGTGCTCGGGCTGGCCGGAGAGAATCGGCTCTCGCGGGTTCTGGGCGTGCGCCCGCTGGTCTTTGTGGGCGAGGCAAGCTACTGCCTATACCTGCTTCACTTCAATTTTTGGACCCTGATCCACGACTCGCATGTGCTCGACCGGCTTGGCCTCAGCCGATTTGACCCCTGGATCAGCTACGTGACACTGATCGCGCTGGCGCTCCTTGCGCTGTACTTTATCGAGAAGCCGGCGCAGCGGAAGCTTCGCGATTGGATGCACGTCTGGAGATAGCCTGAGCCGCGCTATCCTCGCTAAATGCCGAAAATTGTTTTGACAAAGCCGGCAAGTGGTGCCAGAATCTCAGCAATTCAGCACATTGATTGGTCCGCCGGACTGGGTTCTGCACGGAATGAACGGCTTACAGGGACAGCTTTGATCTGGGCATTGTTCGAGGGATCTCGATTTTCCTCAAGCTGAAAACCTCTGAAGTTCCTTCTACATCATGAGACTCGTCCCACGGATTGGACTCCGGTCGCGGAGAATCTGCGCCGCGTCGGTGGCCGCTTAATTGTGCTTGCGCTGAAACGCGAGGACCACGAGGCGCACTATAGGGGGAAGCTATAAGGGGGGACTATGGGAACGATCGCCATACTTGCAGCTCGCCGCGCCTCGGTGGAACGGCCCGCCATCGATCCCGAGGTTGCCAAGCGAGCCAGGATGATGTGCACTTCCACTCTCTTCGCAGGACTCTCCCAGCGCGAATGTGAAGAGATTGCCATACACTCCCAGGCGCGCACATTCAGGACCGACGAGCTCCTGTACATGGAAGGACAGAGGGCCCGCAATCTGGCTCTGATCTTCTCTGGCAGCGTAAAGCTCTCCCGCCTCGGTCCCAATGGAAACGAGGTCATTCTCTGGATGGCCAAGCCGGGCGATACGATCGGCGTGCTGGCCGATTCCCTCACGCAAAGCCACACCTGCTCTGCCCGCGCGATGGAGCCGACAGAGCTGTTGCTCTGGGACTTCGACAGGCTGCAGAGATTCCTGGAGGAGTTTCCACGGATCAGAATGAATATCGGCGCAATCCTCACCAGCCGGCTGACCGAATTGGAGGAGCGCTTCCGCGAAGTCGCCACCGAAAAGGTTGACAAACGCGTGGCACGGGCGCTTCAGAGGCTGGCCACGCAGATCGGCAAGCCCGCCCACGGTGGAATCGAAGTGCCCCTCAATCGCGAAGAGCTGGCGCAGATGACCGGCACGACCCTGTTCAGCATCAGCCGTCTGCTGTCGAGGTGGGGAGAAGAGGGAATTGTCTTGCCTCGCAGGGAGGCGGTCGTAGTGCTCGATGCACGCCGCTTGGGGCTGGTCGGCGGCCGGGAAGATTAAGGCGCGGGTCAAGAACCGGCCTTGTATCAGGGCACGGCTTCAGTCATGCCGCAAGTCGAACAAAACAAAGGAATGGTTTTAGAGTCTATCTGTGAATCGGTAGCGCCGGCCTCCAGGTCGGCCGTCCTGCGGGTCTCCAGACCCACAGGAGACATCTGGCAGCGTGGAGGCTGCCAGTACAGCCGGTCTGGAGACCGGCACTACACTTCTCCCTCAATTTACGGATAAGTTCCTAGCCCCTGAGGTATGTTTTTCATCGAAGCTCCAAGACCATGCCTTCTTCCGCAGGTTGCTCAACCCCTGTGGCTTAGCGACTGGCTCAAGTCAAGCAATTTTGAGACACGCCAAGGGAATTTCTCGGCCATTGGGGTGGATTTGCGGAAAAGCAATGAAGTGTAGAGCACCTGTGCGATAAAAACTAAGTGTGGCTTCCCCCTTTTAGCGCTCCAGCGATGGAAACCCGTCGCTGGGGTGCACGGCACGCCTCGACCCAACCTCTCCGCCCTCCCTTCCTTACTCCTCGACAATGCCGCGAAGCTGTGCGGAGCCACCTCGATGTGGAATTTGGTGCGCTATAGCAAAGCCAGGGAGGATGTATCCCGAAGCCAGTACACTCAAGTCGACGCGACCAGCAGGCTGGGGCCCCCAGCGACAGGTCTTCGTCGCTGGTGTGGAGCGAGCGGCGACCTTCTGCGATGCGTATCAGGCCATAGTATCCCTGGCTTCGCTCTAGGAACTTGTTGAAAAACGCTGGCTTTGTGTCAGGGCACGACTTCAGTCGTGCCGCAAGCCGAACAAAACAAAAGCAGGGCTTTAGCCCCTGAGAACCGAAACTCGGCTTTGAGATGGTTTTTCAACAAGTTCGTAGGACTTCGCCGGCCCTTTCCGCGCGATGCACGCGGCCGTGCTCATGATTGCGGCGATGGGTGAAAGGCTCAAGCGTTGAGCCAGTCGCCCATCGCCTACCGCGCAAGTGGATGGAGCACGAGAGTCTCTTCTGGAACTCTTCTTTGCGCCTGCCGCACTCAAGTTTCTTATACGTTGGCCGAGAAAGTGTGCAATACTGACCATAAGCTGTAGCTATAGAACTCAATATGAATGGAATTCTGCGGCGAAAAGTAACGCAATCGACTTTCCCGCTGAAAGGCATCTCGGCAAACGATTCGCACGATTGCAGGAAACTCACTAAGACGCCTCGGGACTGGAAGCGCGCCGCGAAGAAGGGTCAAGAATGCCTTGATAGTACAGGCGGAAGACTGCTATAGATATCTCAGAAATACGCCCAGTCTGTTGAATTGGTTTTGCGGTAGGAACGGCTCTCAAGGGCAGCCTCGATCGAGGCATCAGCTCGAATTGTATTTCTCGGGAGCTGAAAATCTCTGAAGTTTCTTCTACATCATGACTCGTCCTGCGAATTGGAGACCGATAGCGGATTGTCCCTGCCGCCTTTGGAGCCACTGAAGTGAACTTGCGTCGAATGGAAGGACCACGAGGCGCAGTTAGCACAGCTAGACATAGACATTATAGGGAGTCAACCATGGCGACGATAGTCATGCGGGAAGTTCGCCGCGCCCCAAGGAGGGGAAGAACCACAGTCTCCGAAATCTCGGAGCGCATCTTTCTGATGTGCGCCTCCACGCTCTTCACCGGGCTCTCACAGCATGACTGTGAAGAAATTGCCTCGTGTGCCCAGGCGCGAACCTTTCGTAACAACGAGATCCTGTTCATGCAAGGACAGCCGGCCCGTAACCTGGCTCTGATCCGGTCTGGAAGCGTAAAGCTCTCCCGCCTCGGCCCCAACGGCAATGAAGTCATCCTCGCAATGGCCGGACAGGGCGATACGATAGGCGTGCTGGCCGATTCCTTGACTCGCAGCCACACCTGCTCCGCCCGTGCCATGGAGCAGGGCAGCGTATTGATCTGGGATTTCGACAAGCTGCAGAAATTCCTGGAAGAATTCCCGCAGATAAGGAAAAACATCGGCCAGATACTCTCCAATCGGCTCAATGAACTGGAGGAACGGTTTCGTGAAGTCGCTACCGAAAACGTTGCCAACCGAGTGGCTCTGACACTTCTGAGGCTCGCCAAGCAGATCGGCACGCCTGCATCCGGAGGAATCAAAGTATCGCTCTCGCGGGAAGAACTGGGCCAGATGACGGGCACAACGTTGTTCAGCATCAGCCGCCTGCTGTCGAAATGGGGAGATGATGGTCTTGTCTTGCCCCTCAGGGAGGCGGTTGTGGTGCTCGATGCAAAGCGCCTCGGGCTGGTCGGCAGCAGGGGCAACGGGGGGACTAGAGAACTCCCGATCGTGCCGTTGGCCTTCCTGAAACAAAATCAGAGTAAAAGTGCGATTGCGGTGAGCATTCAAGGTGGCCTCCCTTTGCATCCCAGGGACGAAGGCCCCTCGCTGGGGCACGCGGCTTAAGCATCCCACCTGCGCGCCAAAATGAAGATCTTCCTGGCGCGCAGATCTTGCCCCGAATTCGTTTCGCCTGGCGCTATTCCTCGCCCGGCTCCTACTCTGTCCTAAACGCCGCGAAGCTGTGCGGAGCCACCTCGATGTGGAACTCGGTGCGCTCAGCCTGCGGCGGCCGTCTCCGCGCGATGCTGGTGGCCGTGCTCTCGCCTTGATTCGTCTCCGCGGCGGGCTTGCTCCCTTCCACTAACTCACCAGTAGCCAGATTGCGCAGATGCGTAGCTGTGCCGAGATTGGATACGGTCACCGGCGCGGGCTCGTCCCGGAATGACTCCACCACAAATGTGTGGTTGTCGTAGGCGAAGAGGCTCACCCTGCTCGGCGCGTCGATTTGAATCGTAAAATCGCGCAGCAGATACTGCCGGATCGCGGTGAGCGTTGGCTGCGGCAGCGCATAGAGATCGGAAGGGTTCTCAGGAATCGTCAGCACGTAGAGAATGCCCTTCGAGTAGCGATCCATGATCAGCAGCGGCGCGCCCCGTCCGTTGGCGGTGCCACGCACCACCGGCCAGGCGTCGTTGGTCTGGAAGTCGATCTCGGGAACGAGGATCGCCGCTGTCGAGCCGAGGCTGGCCCCGCGGCCCGCGCCGAATGCGCCCCAGTACTCCGTCGTTTTGAGCGCGTTGCCGGTCGCATGCAGCTCGACGATCTGCTCGATCCCTTTGCCTTCCAGCGCCCGCAGCAGGCCGGAGGTGATGATGACGTTCCCGCCCTTCTCCAGATGCGCCTTGATCTCGCTCACAATCGCCGGATCGAATTTCGCGGACTCGGTAAGCAGAACCGTCTTCTTGTCGGCCGGAAACTCGGGATGGAGATCGATTGGAATTCCGACCATTCCCAGATAATTGTGCAGGAAGTCCTCGCCCGAGTCGTCGGGAGTTGTCTGAAAGGGCTTATAGCTGGCGATGCCGATCGGCGTGCCCAGTTTGCCCACCACGGCATTCACCGTCGAGAGGGAATAGCCGGCCACACTGGCGTAGTTGACCGGCCCAGGCGAAGCCGCGCGCCATTTCTCCAGACCCGCCATGTTGAAGCTGGTATCGAGGCCGGCCCAGGCCGTCCGGTCTCCCAGTTCGGCAGGCTTCACCAGATTCGACCACTGGAAGAGCATGATCTCGGGCGCCTTGGCCAGCATCGTATCCCACAACTGCTCGGCGTAGCGGTCAAGGTAGCGGGTGTCGAAGGTGTCCACCCAGCCGCCGCCGTTGCGCCCCGGCGCGATGTTGTCGAAGTAGCGGACGATCTGGTAGCTCTCATACTGCTGCAGGTGCTGGTCGGTGATCACCGGGTCGCGGGTCTCCGTGCCGGTGTAGATGCCGTCGAAGATCTTCGGCTCCTGGTCCAGATCGTAGCCGTTGGCCTGAAAGTGCTCATACCAGTTGGGGAACTTGATGATCACCTTCACCTTGGGATTGACCGCCCGAGCCGGTCCCACCACCAGGTTGCGCGAAACCTCATCCATCAGCTTCAGGCGGAAAGCGGTCCAACTCTCCGAGCCTTTGGCCGCGATGTCCGAGTCGCGCTTGGTGTTATTGAAGAAGAAGTCGTCGAGGATGATCTCGTCAAAATGCCGCGCCGTCAGTTCGGAGACGTTTTTCACATAAGCCCGGGACTTGGGGTCAGTGTACGAAAACGAGACAAACTGGCCCGCCTCCACCGTCTCTGAACCGGCCGTATCCCCGCCGGCCGCAAAGGCGATGCCTCCGGCAACCTTGACGCCGCGCGCGATGAAGAAGTTCTTCACTGTCTCCAGCAGCGCATCGTCGGCCAGAACTCCGCTGCGGTAGCTCTCGATGTAGACCTTGTCCACCTTGACCTGGCTGCTGATCTCGTACCAGGAGCTCTCGAGCCAGGCCGGGTCCTTCATGCGCTCGACGACGGCCACTGGAATGTATATGGCGACGCGGAAATTGTCGTGGGCCGGGGCCGGAACGGGCGCCAGAGCCAAGCCGGGAGCCTGGGCCAAAGCCGGAGCCGGTCCAGCGCCCATCGAGAGGCAGGTGAAGGCAAAAAGGACGACAGACAGCAGGCGGATCCGGACAAGCACGTTTGATTCTCCTTGAATTTTGCCCCGCGAAGGAATTGCTGGGTGAATTGTCCGAATCGGCAGCCTTCGCCGGCCGGCACTCCCGAGGCCGGAGTCAGTATAAGCGCGCGAACCCCTTGGGCAAAACGAGCCCGCTTGAATCCAAGTGCGCGCAGCCAAAAGCCCAGCCGCAAAGGCTGGGCTTTTGGCTGCTGAGGATGCCTTTCTTACGGGGTGACCAACTGCGTGGCATGGTTGCCGTGAGGAATGGAAACCACTGCGGTGGGCCCCGAACCCGTGGGGTAGGGTGTGGCCTGGGTTGGGCTCAACGAGCCGGAGGTCGGATCCAGCCGGAAGCCGGAGAGGGAGTCGCCCACCTCATTGGCGGTGTAGATAAAACGGCCCAGCGCCGGGTCCACCGTGAGGGCCACCGGTGTGGCGTCGGTGGTGTTGAAGGGACTGCCGGTCACGTTCACCGACCCCGTTGGATTCCCGGTGGATTGGGTGATGGCATAGGCCGAGACCGTTGAATCAAGCGCGTTGGTGACATAGATGAACTCGCCGCGCGGGTCGATAACGATGGCCGAGGGTTCGTTCCCGGTCTTGAAGGGGCCGCTGGCCATGAAACCCAGTTTGCTGCCGTCCAGAATCGTGTAGCCAATCAGCTCGTTGGAAGCGAAGTCGGTCGCGTAGACGAAGCGGTCGGTGGGATCGGAGACGATGGCGGTCGGCTTGATGCCGGCTTGGTAAGGGCTGTCCGTGACCGGGGTCAATGCGCCGCCAGAGCCAATTGTGAAGCCGAAGACCCAACCGGGATTCGCGCTGCTGTGGGTGCTTCCCCCGGGATTGTAGGCCGTTTGGTCATAGGCCGAAACGTAAACGGCATTGCCCTTGATGTTGCTCCCGTTGTTGGCCAGCACGGTGACGCCGGTAGGGGCAAGAACATCCGTCGCGTAGGCATCGGAAACGCCGGAGAGATCGAGCGTGCTCTCGGAAGCCATGGCGCCGATCACGCCCGAGGAGAGAGCATATTCGCTCAGCTTTCCGGAACTCGCGCAAGTCAGCGAAGGAGAAAAGGAACCGACGGTGCAAGAAGCCACATACAGGTATGTTCCGGCCGAGTTCACTGCCATGGAGACGGGATTGTCGAGGAGGGGCACAGTCTCCTTGGCCGTCAGCACACCGTTCAGTCCGATGGCGTAGTGGACAATCGAGCCGGCCGTGGCGCTTGTGCCCTGATTGGCGAGATAGATGTTCGCATAGTCGGGGGTGACGGCCATGGCTACTGGAGAGCTGACGCCGGTGGTGACAGTGGGCGCGATGGTGCGCAGCGCCCCGGACTGGGAGTCCGCGGCGAAGGTCTGAATGCCGGAGGAACTGGCCACGAAAACATAATCGATGGTGGTGATCGAGCAGGCAGTCAGGAGCGTGGCCACCAGAAGGCCGATGGAAAGGACCGGAGAGAGCTGCCTCAATTTGCTGAACTTCATGCGCTTCCTTCGTTGTGGGCCTGTCAGATGCGAGCCCAAAGAATACCGGTTAGGTTGCCCCGTATGGACTGTAAAAGCCCGCTGCGGGGTGTTGCTGGAGTGCGCGTCTTGGCGCCCCTTCGAGAGCGTCACTTCGGCGGTGTGCCGTGCGAAACGGCGGCTACGGCCGTCGGCTGGGCGTTGGACGTGTAAGGAGAGTGTTGCGAGTGGACAAGTGCGCCAGTGGTGCTGTCCAGTTCAAAGTCGGAGACGTTGGCGCCGAGAAAGTTGGCGGTGAAAACGAAGTGAGAGGTCGAAGGGTCGATGCCGATGGCCACCGGCTGAATACCTGCGGTATAGGTGTCGAGGCTGGTCAGTGCGCCTCCGCTGCCGATCGAATAGCCGTTCACCGTTCCGTCCAGCGCGTTGGCGACGTAGAGGTAAGGGTACTTGGAATCGGCGGCGATCGCCACCGGCTGATTGCCGGTTGAAGTGTCGCCGATCTTGGTCAGCACCCCGGATGCGGCCGAGTAACTGACCACAATGCCGTTGGTGGAATCCGTCACGTAAACGTAGCTGCTGGTGGAATCGCTGGCGATGGCCGAGGGATGAATTCCAAGTCCCCGGTCACCAACTCCCATATCATGCGGTACGCCGCCATTGAGGGGTGTAAGCGCGCCGCCGGAGCCTATGGAAAAACCAAAAACATAGCCCACGTTGGGTGTTGCCGTCGAATCATATGCGGTGACGTAGAGATAGGCGCCCGAATTCAGTACGTTGATCCCGGTCGGCACGATGATGTCGTTGGGGTTGGCGGGCAGCGTCAGCGGCCAGTAAGTCAGGATTCCGTTCGCGACAGGCGCTCCCGGCGCGCCCGCCCGCGTTGCGTTGGAGCCGGTGCCGGAGGAGGGCAGGATGGGAAGGACGGCCACCGAACCCGAGCATGGGTCCGCGTTGGAGCAGGCCGGAAGCGGCTGGTACGTGTCTACGACAAACAGGTTCGACCCGTTGACGGCAGCGGCCAGCGGGTAGATTCCCGGTGTGTTGACGGTGTTCTCCGGATAGAGCTTTCCATCCGGGCCGATTGCGAACTGAACGATGGTGTTGTCGTCCTGGTTCACCACGTAAAGATTCAAGGTGTCGGTTGAGACGGCTTCGGCCACCGGGTTGCGCCCACCCGAGGGGAACGGCGAGGTAGGAATCGGACGCATAAAGCCGGAGACCGAGTTGATCTCGAAGACGTCGATTTCGCCGTAGCTGTAGGGGCCCGCGGCCCTGGAACTGGTCACGAAAACATAATCAGTAGTGGCCGAGCTGCAGGCCGTCACGAGTCCGGCCGCCAGCAGGCTGGCCGCGAATACCAGCAGCAACTGGCTCGATTTGTTCAACTTCATGCGCATCTTTCGTCGGCGGGCCTGAACCTCTGGCCCGCAAAAATCAGGTTTGGAATCGAACCCCAGGGCACGAATGGAATCGTGCCCGGCATTCGGCTGCGTTCTTTTCAAGACTCCGGATCGCTCGTTCCTCGCTCGTGTCTGGAGCGCGGACAAGTGCCCCCCGACCCCAGACGCAACTGCATCGGGCGAAGGCTTAGTTGGTGCGCCCATCCACCAGACACCATGTGGCCGGGCCGGTCAGCTTATAGCTGTTGGGCGCTTTTGTCGCGTCAGAGAGCGGCCTAAGCCCGCCGGACTGCTCGTTAATCTGCGTACCCGTTACCGTTGAATCGTTGAAGTTGGCCGTATAGAAAAACTGATTCGAGGGATCCTCGACCAGGCACTGCGGGCCGGATCCAGTTCCAAAGGGCGAACTGCCTAGTTCAATCGGAGCGTTCGAAGCGTTGACGGTGTAGCCGGCAATGCCGCTCTCCGTGACGGCCTGGGTGTTGCTTCCCTGGTTGGCCACGTAGATCCACTTGCCGCTTGGCTGCGAAACCACCAGGTAGATGGGATTGGAGAGGTTGGCGTCATCGGGGATCGGTCCGCTGGTCACCGCCACCAGCGTGTTGCCACTGATGGAGAAGGGCAGAATCTGGCTCGGCGAGGTGGTCGTTTTACCGTTGACCGTGACCGAAATCGGCTCGTTGTCGAGCACGTAGATGTCACCGCCGGCGCTCACGATGGCCGTAGCCTGGTTCACATCGCCGATCGAGTCGGAGCTGTTCACCGTCCCCGTCAATTGCCCGTTCACCTGGCTGTACTGGTACGGGAAGACCGAATCGCCGGTCGCCGGAGTACCGTTCAACGTGAGCAGCGTTGAGCCGAACAACAATAAGTCGATGGGATCGGCGGGAACCGGGAAGTAGGTCAGCGCCCCGCCGCTGGCCGATGTTACCTGGGCGTTCACAACATGTTGCAGGCGGCCTGTGGTCTGGTTTACCTGGAAGGCGGTAATGTCGCCGCAGGTGGTGGCGCCGGTGAGGGCGGAGGCGCAGTAGGGGTTGTTCGTGGCCGCAATGGGATTGCTGTTTGTGGAGGCTGGGTCTGGGGAATCGTGGTCCAGTACGTAAAGATAGCTGCCACTGCCGTCGGCGATCAGGCGAAACGGGTTGACTCCCTCGGTAAAGAAGGTCTGCTGCGGCGTGAGGATCCCGTTCGCGCCAATCGCGAACTGGGTGATGTTGGAGTTGGCGCAGGGAAATTCCGTGGTGCATATCGAGCTGCCCGCCGGGTTGGTGCTGACGCCCCGGTTCAGAACATAAAGAAAGTGGCTGCTGCTGACCAGAACGGCGCGAACCGGGTTGGCGCCACCGGAAGGCACAGGAGGATTGAGTCCGTTGACGGGCGTCAGTTTGCCCGAATTGTGGTCGATCTTGAAACCGGCAACGTACCCGTTTCCGCTGGACTCGGACGTCACTGTCCCCGTCACATACAAATAGCCGACCGTATAACTTTGAACGCAAGACGTAACGCTGAGGATCACGCCAGCCGAGAGGGCGCTGATCAGAAAAGCCTTGCCGAATTTCATCAACTTCATGCGATTCCTTCATCCTGGTCAGGCGTGCGCCGCCAAGTTTGCTAGTTCCACAGCAGAGCTGGGTTGGGACGGGTCCCTGTTGCATTGTAAAAGCCGAGGGCAGGTTGTGCCTAGTTTTGACCGGAGAGAGTTGAAATCAGCGCATTTTTCCCCACGATCCCCCTGTTTCGCGAGGCTCGGCTTGCTACATCTCCGGCTGAACGGGTCATTTTCGCGCGCGCTTGCAATTTTGACGCTCCGAGAAGGTGAAACGTCATCGCGCAAATGCCGGGAGAGAACGAAGGGCCGGCCCATATCCGGCGCAGTCTTATCGCGCCAGAGGTGGGAGACCGCGCATGGTCGGCGTGGCCGCATCACCCCTTTCGCGCTGCGCGTTGATTCACTGAATGTGGAAATCCAGGGCGAAACCGCACCTGTCCAAGATTGAAATAGGCTTGCAATCCGCCGATGCCCCCTGCCACACTAGAGGGTGGCCACCCAAACGATCGTCATCCTGGATTTTGGCTCGCAGTATACGCAACTGATTGCACGGCGCATACGCGAATTGAACGTCTTCTCCGTCGTGCTGCCTTGCACGGCGCCCATCGCCGAGATTCAAGCGCTCCAGCCCCTCGGCCTCGTCCTCTCCGGCGGACCCTCGTCGGTATACGATGCCGACGCGCCCGCCGCCGACCCGAAGCTGCTTGAGCTGGGCCTGCCGGTCCTGGGCATCTGCTACGGGCTCCACTTCATCGTCCATCACCTGGGCGGCAAGGTGCTCTCCGCGCCCCGTCGCGAATACGGCCACGCCGAGGTGATGATCGAGAACGGCGCATCGCAGCTCTTCGCCGGCCTGCCCGCCACCCTCCAGGTCTGGATGAGCCATGGCGACGAGGCTCTCGCGCTGCCGCCCGGCTTCCATCGCACCGCCATCTCAGCCAACGCGCTGGCGGGGTTTGAAAACGTGGAGCGCCGCATCTGGGCCGTGCAGTTCCATCCCGAGGTGCATCACACGCCGCTGGGGCCGCAGATCATCAAGAACTTCGCCCTCTCGATCTGTGGCGCGCGCGGCGACTGGACCCCGGCGCACTTCATCGAATCCACCGTGGCTTCAATCCGCGAAAAGGTCGGCAAGGACCACGTCATCTGCGGCCTCTCCGGTGGAGTCGATTCGTCCGTAGCCGCAGTGCTGGTGCACCGAGCCATCGGCGACCAGCTCACCTGCATCTTCGTCAACAACGGCGTCCTGCGCAAAAATGAATTCGAAAGCGTCCAGAAGAATCTGCGCGACAAGCTGGGTCTCAAAATCGTCGCCGTCGACGCGAGCGAACGATTCCTCTCCAAGCTTGCCGGCGTCACCGAGCCAGAGAAGAAGAGAAAGATCATCGGCGCCGAGTTCATCGCAGTCTTCGACGACGAGGCCACGCGCATCGCCAAAGAGACCGGGGGCGTGGACTGGCTCGTTCAGGGCACGCTCTACCCCGATGTCATCGAGTCCAGCAGCGTGAAAGGCCCCAGCCAGACCATCAAGAGCCACCACAACGTCGGCGGACTTCCCCTGGGAATGAGGCTCAAGCTGATCGAGCCCCTGCGCGACCTCTTCAAAGACGAAGTCCGCCGCATCGGCCGCGACCTCCAAATGCCCGACGACGTTCTCGGCCGCCAGCCCTTTCCCGGCCCTGGTCTGGCCGTGCGCATCTTGGGCGAGGTCACACCCGAGCGAGTCGCGCTGCTCCAGGAGGCAGACGAAATCGTTGTCGCAGAGATCAAGGCCGCCGGTCTTTACAACTCGATTTGGCAGAGCTTCGCCGTGCTGCTGCCGGTGATGAGCGTAGGCGTGATGGGCGACCAGCGCACCTACGCCTACACCGCCGCCGTCCGCGCCGTGCACTCTGAAGACGGCATGACGGCCGACTGGGCTCCGCTGCCCTACGAGGTGCTCAAGCGCATCTCCAGCCGGATAGTGAACGAGGTCCGCGGCATCAACCGCGTCGTCTACGACATCACCAGCAAGCCCCCCGGCACCATCGAGTGGGAGTAGCCACCTGCGGTGGGGCCAACCGAGCCTTCGGCGCCACGCGAGTTCAATTGATTGTTTTGCTGGAAGCGAAGCTGTAGATCGAAAGATCCGCATGACTTCTGTGTTTCTGCTTGGAATCCCTTTCTGAATCGTCTATGATCCCCTCACCAGGCGCGAAGCGAGAGCCCGGAAGATTGAAAGTCATGTTCGAATCCGGGCGGCTCCTGCCGGTGAGGAGCGATTCACATGGGTCTCAATGACATGCTGGGGAAGGCACGCGAGTTGACTAACTCCGCGAGCGAATTGGTCATCAAGCTTCTCGATGAGTTCAACGCCGCGCTGCCCACGATGAAAGCCTTGGGATTCAGCGTCGAAGATCTTCAGGTTGGCATGGGGCTGCTTCCCGAGGTCCACGCAAAGCTGGTTGCCGCTGCCGACAAGGTGGACGTAAAAGCAATCGATGGAATGATCGAGAAGAAGAGCGAGCAGAAGACGTTGGTCGCTGTGCTGAAGGCACTGCAAACGGCCTACAATGTGAGAGACCAGTTGGGCGATCTGGGGCTGAAGGTCATCGAAATCGGACTAACGCTAGGCATCCCGCCCAAAGTCTCCATCGGCTTCAGGAAGAACCAGGCTGTAACGGCTGCCGCCCTCGCCGTTGCAGCTGACTAGGGCCTGTTAACAGTACCTCAGGCGGATGGCGTTGAAAGCGAAAAACCGCTCTGACGAGGCGGAGTCCGCAGGGCTTGGTGACTCCAAGCTCAAGGGCGACAACGAAGTATGAGCGGTTTTTCGCCGCAGCCGGAAGGGACGGGGCCAGTTTTTCCCATTTCTTCGTTGCTCGTCGCTCCAGTAACCAGTTACAGTTCGCTCCTCGCGCCTCGAACTGTGAAGAATTGGCTCCCGTCGCCACCGCCTGAGGCAGTGTTAACAGGCCCTGGTGCACTCTCAGAGATCGTGTGAGGTCATGCGTGTCCCCTTCGCCGCAACTTTGTTCTTGCGGCTTCGGGGCTCCCGGCTCCGAATCTTCGCCGCTGAGTGGCGAGAGTGTCGCCCTCCTGTGAGGTGAGTCGGGCCACAGGATCCCCGGCCTTGTTCTACTCCGTCGCCGGCTGCACCCTCAGCGCTGCCACCTCGCGGCTGAGAGCGTCCAGCCGCGCCAGCAGCTCGGCGTGGCGCTTGTCGGCGGCCGAGGGATCGAAGGCCTCCACATAAAACGTGCCATTGGGTTCGAGCTCGCAGCGGTGTACCTTGTGAAAATCCTCAAATCCCTGTTTATGGATCACGTCGAGCAGCTCTTCGTGGGTGAGCGACTCGCGCACCAGCGCCTTCTTGTCGATCTGGCCATTGCGAACCAGCACCGTGGAACACCCTTCCAGCGCTCGGGTCAGCCGCTTTGAGCGGAAGAGCACCCGCACCACCAGCCAGTTGATCGCGAGCAAACTGAACGCGCCGATCACGCCGCCGGCGGGCCCCGGTCCCTCGCTTTTGGGGACTGGGGAAAGATTGCCGTGGCGGAAAATCGGCTGCCAGAGCTTATCCCCCCAGGATCAAAACCTGTTTGTCGTACTCTCCGGCAAGATGGCCGATGCGTTTGTCGAAGGTGGCGAGGATCAGATCGTCTGCAATCGCCATGCCGAGCAGGTACGCGTCTGTGACTTGCTTGTGACCGTGCAGACGCCGGAAAAAGGGCTTGGTCAATGTGCGCCAGTTGTGAAGGCACGTGTGGTAGAGGTAGCCCGGATGGAGCGCCACCTCCTCCAACAGTCCCGTGGCTTCGCTCATGCTGAGCCTGTCTGGGCGCGTGGCAAAACGCAGGAATCCAGCCTCCGTCCACGGGCAGATCGCCCATTGCAGGCCGGGAGTATGGAACCACTCCGTGGCAAGATGGTGATGCTCATGTCCCTCAAAGAGGCGGGCGATCAGCACATTGACATCGACCAGATAAAGGGCTTTAGTCAAGATCGTCCTCAGTCTCTTCTCTCACCATTTCAGAAGTGATGACCGGGCCGGCAGCTTTCACGACAAGAAAGCCGAGCTGATCCCTCTTGAGTTTGGGCGATGCGCTGAGAGGCAGCTCTGGAGCTTGCTCGGCGCGGCGGATGAGTTCACTGATTGCCGCGCCCAGGGCGATGCCCCTTGCGGCAGCAAACGCGGTTGCGGCGCTGTATGCGTCGTTGTCGAGGTTTATGTTTGCCCTCGTTCTCATGTCTCTATAATGCACCGTGTTCAATATCTGTGCAAGAATATCTAATTGGTGCATAAAGCCCATGTCGGTTTGCAAATGGGTTTCATGACGAAAAACTATCGTCTTCTTCAGCCGCAATGATCGTGCCTTGATGGTAGAGGATGCGCCATCCACTCTCTGAACTCTGCCAGATCGTCGAGCGTCGAGTCCTCCGCCCGGCCTGATCGAGCGTATAAGTCAGCAGATACGTGTCAGGGCCAAGGCGGCGTAACCCGAACTCCGTACTCTTCCAGTTGGCGTCTTGGGCGTCGACAAAATGGACGGGCGATTCTTTGGCCCACGCCAAAATGAAATCCCGGCTGTAGCGCCGTCCCGATGCGCCCACCTCCCAATAATCAGGGTCTGTCGAGCGCTCGAACTCCGCCGTCGTCGAACCGAACTCCTGTGAGTGAAAGATCGGCTCGCGGCGGCGCTTGCCGGAATCGAACTGGTTCCATTTAGCAAGGAAGCTGCCGAGATTGCAGCCAGCTATGCTCACTTCAGCCAAGCGCTCTCGCTGGGAGATCGAGCTTGCCGTGCGCTCGCCAAGATCAATCATGCAACTGCATGGACGGCAGATAGGATTTGGGTTCAGTTCAATCTGGATGTGCCGGTCGAGCTGATTCGCAGGTGAAGGCGCACTCTTCCTTTTTGATTGATCCAGAAAGCATGCTCATCACTACCCGGCAGCTTGCGCCCGCATTGCGCCCGCCTCGCGGCTGAGTGTGTCAATCCGGACCGGCACCTCTGCTTGGCGCCTGCCCCCCAAACGAAACGCTACTGGCTCTCCGGCTTCAACACCGGCGCTCGCAGCGGTGTCGTCTCAATCTCGATGCGAGTGTCCTTCGGAAAAATCACGTCGCGGCCGGGGCGCAGAAAGTTCTCGTAGACTGAGAGCGCTGCGGCGTAATAGCCAATGCCAGCCGCAATATTTCGATTTCCCGCGGCCATGCCGACAAACCTCCCGACAAAGCCAAATCCATTGGAGGCGACGCCGGTCTGGGCGGTGAGGTTGCCGTCCTCGTCGAGAGCGCGTCCCGCCAGCACTGTCAGCAGCAAGGGCGCAATGACGCTGGACTGGTTCTTTGGCGTAATTGTCCCTTCGGCGTCCATCTCGAGGCCGCGCTGGCTCTCAGTCGTGGCTCCGGCCAAAGCTCCCTCCACAGGTCGATTGGGCGCTGCGGGGCCTGCTCCCTCTGGAAAGCTTACCTGTTGAAAGTTGAAGCGCAATTTGCCGTTGCGCCCTAACGTGCGTGCGGCGCTGGCTGTGCTCACCCTGCCCACCAGCACCGAGCCTTGCGGCACCACGAGTTGGCCTTCCCTGTCAAAGACCGGCTCAACCACCAGTGCTTGAACCGGATCGCCCGCTCCGGCAGTCGCCGAGGTCACCGCACCTGTGAGCAGGGCATGAACCGACCAGGTCTCCGGCTTCGATGGGTCCGTCAGTGCGGGCGAAGCTGGTTTCTGGGCAGGCCCGGAGGAGGGGGAAGACCTGGATGCGGAGATCGCGGAAGTACCGGACTCGGAGGGAGGCGGGGGTTTCAACCCCCGCACAGAGCCAGCAGAATCGACGAGGGCTTTAGCCCCGGAGGGACGATCCCCGCCAATTTCGCCCGAAGCCCCGAGGTTTTTCGCAGTCTCTACGGGAATATCCGGCACAGAAAGCTGTTCCGTCAGATCGAAGGACCACATGGTGTGCGCCTCAATCCGCTCCGGATGGTAAGGCAGTTGATGGCAGAGCATTTCGAGGGCCCGGTCTCCAAGCCCCGGCGCGGTGAAGTAGGCCACCCGGTCGTGAATCTGGTTCTTCGCATGGCTCCAGTAGCGCGAGACAATCGGCTGATGCGGACTGGCTCCCGGCGCCGCGAGTCGCAGAACAGGCGCGCCGTTTTCGGCCCTGCCGGTCGAGATCGCGAGAGCCCCCGTCGGAAGCGCCAGCTCATCGAATTGAACCTGGACGGTATGAAACGGGGTGAAGTCGCCACGCAGTCTTGCGTGCCAGCGGGTCTTTGAGTCCGGCCCCAAAGCGACAATCTTGCCATGGAGCATGGTGTCTTGAGGGACAGCCATTCTCCCCTCGGCAAAGATGGGATGCAGCAGCCGCGCCTCAATGACCTCGTCCGCCTTCATCGGATAGTGCCGAAGCGTCTCGACCTGGAGGTTCGTCCCAGTGGGAAGTATCGGCTTTGCGGAGGCCGCGATTCTCCGGTTCGGGCCGGACTGGTTCGCTTCAGGCCGGGGCGCCGCCGGAGCGCGGTGCTCAAGTGTCTGTGCGCTCAATGCCGAGGCAAAAGCCAGCGCCGTGGCAACCGGCAATGATGGAAGAAAAAAAATCCCTGACAGGTGCATGGGGGGAAGGCTCCTGATCGCTTGACTCTCTCGATCAGACGTTCGGCCCGCCTGAATGAAAGCGCTCACTCCGTTGCCGGCTGCACGCGCAGCGCGGCCACCTCGCGGCTGAGAGCGTCCAGCCGCGCCAGCAGCTCGGCGTGGCGCTTGTCGGCGGCCGAGGGATCGAAGGCCTCCACATAAAACGTGCCATTGGGTTCGAGCTCGCAGCGATGCACCTGGTGGAAGTCCTCAAAGCCCTGGCGGTGAATGACGTCGAGCAGCTCTTCGTGGGTGAGCGACTCGCGCGCCAGCGCCTTCTTGTCGATCTGGCCATTGCGAACCAGCACCGTGGAACACCCTTCCAGCGCTCGGGTCAGCCGCTTTGAGCGGAAGAGCACCCGCACCACCAGCCAGTTGATCGCGAGCAAACTGAACGCGCCAATGATGCCGCCGGTCACCGAGTTGTCGTCGCCGATGATGGCGTTCTGCACGGTGTTCGAGAGCGACAGCAGCACCACCAGGTCAAAGGGGTTGAGCTGGGCCAGCTCCCGCTTGCCAAAGAGGCGCAGCAGCAGCACCAGCACCAGGTAGACGATCACCGGGCGAAGCAGCTTCTCCAGAATCGGAAGCGGCAACTGAAACATATGGTCTAGGGCAAGTGAATGCGGCATGAATCGAGCATAGAACGGTTTGCCCGGAGGTCAAAGAGGCGAAGACCGTTCTATGGGGTCTGCTGCGCCCTCGCGAAGTGGATGACGCAGTTCACGTCGTGCGTTTGCTGGTCGGCGCGAACATCGTAGGTGACCTTGACTCCGGCAAGCGTGCGCTGGAGAGCGGGGTCCTCTTTCTGCAACCTGACGATGAAACTGGAGACATAGCTCTCATCAAACGGGTCTCCTGGGAGCATCTGCCAGATGCGCATCATCCGTGAGCGCAGTTCGTCGCTGACGTTCTCAAACTTGACGAAGGCCAGATGGTAGACCGGGCCAGGGTTGACATCAACTGTGTAATTGACGCTGCTCGTAGCCTCGTCGAACTCGGGATGAGGGGTTATGGTGCAGTCCAAATAGCCCTTGGACTTGTACTGCGATGCAATCATGAACCAGGTAGTGCGGAGAGTTTGACCCTTTGCCAGACCGGTGTGCGGCCCAAAGGCTTTGTCGATCTCAGCTTGGGTAACGGGAGCCTCTGGCGGCAGGTGGATGGAGCCGAGCTTGTAGAGCCGCCCCTCCTCAATCGTTGCCGAGAAGGGAAGATCAATAGCATCGGCGGTGACCACTGGGTCGCCCGAGCGAGAGACATGAGCCATGGCGGCGGCATAGCCTTCGTCTGCGTAAAACAATTCAAAGGCGTGCTCCAGGTTTTTATCCGAGTTCTCCGTGTCGAAAGCGGAGCCAGCTTCGTGATCGGCGACGAGCTGGACCTTGGCTTGCAAGTCGGCCGAGACACCTTCAAGATGGATTGGTCCCACTCTCACCGGCGGCGCGGTGATGACCATGCTCATGGCAGCCAATTTGTGCAGCTTGGGATCGGTGAAAGGCATGGCCGAGACAGTGGCTTTGATTCCCTGAGCCGCTAGCATCTCTTCCAGAGCGCCCCTGACGCCCTCCAGCAGCCCTCCCTCGGAGGGAACTTGCCCGTGATAAAGCGGAAACCGGTCGTGCAGTTTCGCATCCAACTCCTTGCCCGCCACAAGCGGCAGGTTTTCCAGTCGGATGGAATAGAGCGAAGTAGATGGAACCAGGGTGTAAATCAGATCGACTCCGTCAAATTTGAAGTTAAGGGTGTCGAAGACCCCGGTGTCCATCAGTTTCTGGGAGTGCTCCTTCATCTCGGCAAAGTCCAGAACCGTGCTCTTTTTCAGCCCCGCCGCGACCAGCAGTTCCTGGTCGGAGTACTCCGGCGCCCCTTTGAACTGGATGGTCTTCGGCTGAAACTTTTGTGCGGCCGTCGGCAAGGCGGAGAGCAGCAGAACGACTACGATGAGCAATACAGAAATGCGTCGCATGATATGGAGAGAGTAACAAACGATGGTCTTGCGCGCACAGAATGCAGATCGCGTCCCCGCAGTCATTGCCCGGCGCCGAGTGCCGCGGCAGGAACGGTCACCGACCCCATCCGGCCGGAGTTCTCGTCCACCACCAGCACCCGCAGCGAAGCCATGCCCGGCCGCAACTGCACAAAGTGGTCGAAGGGAACGCCCCCGGAGAGCAGGCTCTGATAAGTCGAAGACTTGAGCCGTAACCCGAGCGTCTGGCCCTCGACCTGCGCATGAAGGCCCGCATCGTCGCGCTGGATAAAGAAAATATCCAGCTTGTCCGTCCATCGTCCATCCTGCTGTTGCAAACCCAGATCGCTGGCCGCGATTTTGATCTTCAACGTGGCTCCTGGACTCTGAGCGTCAACGGTTGCGCTCACGGCCACCTCGTCCATCTCCGCCGGCCGCCAGACTGCCTGGTTGAAGCGATCTTTCAGCGTGGACGGCTCTTTTTGGAACAGATAACCGGTGCGGTAGCGCAGGTTCACGCCGCGCCTGCCCTCCAGCTTGACGGTGATGATGTGGTACTTGTCATCCGCAGGCCCCTGCGGCGAGAAGCTCAATTGATATTTGGCGTGACCATCTTCGACAATCCCGGCCAGAGCCGCGGCCAGGTCGCCGGATCGGCGAATGGTCTTTCCCCCGGTTGCCTCAGCCACCTCGACGATGGGCTGCTGGATGGGGTGGATGTCCTGCTGCATCTGCGCGATTGCGCGGCCTGGAGTCAGGTTGTGCTCGCTCGGCGTCCCGCCCTGGCTCCTCGAGCCCCCAGCCCCCATCGTTGCATTATCAGCGGCCGCCTGGGTCAGTTCCACGTTTCGGTGCTGCATATCGGCACTGATGGCCCCGCCTTCAAGCTGCGAGACATCGAAGGGGAAAACCGCTGCATGGGCGTCGTTCATAGCCTCTTGCGCGCCCATGGCAAAGCTGTCTATGTACTTGCTGCCCTTTTCCACGCCCACGGCCTGATTGGTCCAGTCGGCAAAGACGTTGTCGCTCGATACCCACACCAGATTCTTGTGCCCGGCAACGGCTGAGAGGTGCCGCGCCACTCCGACCAGCACGATCAGCGAATCGCGCGCCGGGTTCTGGCCCCGGTCGCGCAATTGATAGTCGACCGGGGAGTTCGATACCGGCGCGTCGATGGAATTGCCATTCACTGAACTCAGATCGGAGACGTTGTGCACCTCGTTGATATGCTGGCGATTGCGCGCCTCTTCTTCCTGCGCTTGCGCGACAGACTGCGCACTGGGCATCCATTTCTGAAGCCGGGCAATCAGCGCCTGATGGTCGGTGGTGATTTCGGTGAGCACGCGAAAGCCCAGGCCGGTCATGGTGTAAAAGCCCACACGCTCGCCCGCGGGCAAGCCGCCAAGAAACCGGAGCATTTGAGCTCGTGCGTTGCTCAGATCGCTCCAGGCGATGTGGCTTTCGTCGATCAGCAGAATGGTGGCGCCGGCCTCGGACGCGGATGTAGCCAGCACCCCGGCTGCCGCATCGGCGGTGCGGTTCGAGAAGACGCTTTCCGCCGGGTTGGGCGCGGCTGCAGCGGCCTGGGCATCCCGCCCGATCTGCGAGAAAAAGCGAACCTCCTGCTTGCGCCCGTTGTCATAGATCTCAAAGTCATCCTGCTTCAGATCCTTTACCGGTTGGCCTTTCTTGTCATAGGCCACAATGCCCACGTCCACCAGCCGCGTGGTGTGCTTGAGCGTGACGCTCGCATCCTGCTGCAGACTGACAGGGGGCTCATCGGGCAATCCGCTAGCCTCCGTCAGGCTGATCTCCGGAACGACAGGCTCTGCCGGAGCCGCCTCAGGGCGCGAAGTTGGCAAGGCGTCCGCATTCGCCGCCGCCGCCTGCTGCAAATCGGGAGTCGTGGAGGCCGGAGTTATGTCGATTGAAGCCGCCGCACCTGGCTCCTGCGGCTCAGGAGCTTCGAGTCCAGACGGCATCTCGCTCGGAACAACGCGCGCTGTCGCAGCCATGCGGTGGTAGTTCGAGAATCGGGTCTCGTTCAACAGCAGAGCAGGCGCACCGATCGGGTTTGCGCTCGAGTTACCCCAATCCCCAACAGAGGTCCCCGGCACCAGACGTCCCCGCGGCTCTTCTATCGAGACCGCAACTGAGCGAACCGGACACACAAAGCTCCGGTCGCCGATCTGAATCCGGCCGTACTCGACCGCCGTAGCGGCTCGCGTCAGCGGACTACCGACCTTCATTTCAGCCTCGATCGTGACGCGCAAAATGGCTCCCGTTGCCGGATCGACCGCCAGTGAACCGTGATAGCCGGGCGTCTCGCTGAAAGCGTGTGTGCCGGCGCCTTCAGGCTCGACGCTAGTTTGGCTCCGCGCCGCGCCGCGTCCCAGGCCGCCTATGGTGGGCAGCGGAACCGAAGAAGGGGCCCCGGGCACGCAACAGTAGCTGACCGCATAGTGCGACGCGGACCTGGGCACAGAATAGCGGAAGACCGCTGCCAGACCCGCCGGCGTCTCTTCCCAGTGACTCCAACTGGTCTTTCCTTTGGCCGCGTCGGTCAGCACCACGGCCAGCGCCGGACCGAATTCGCCCCAGGAATTTAGGCCCTTCTCCTGCTGTTCTTGCGGAACGGAGGCGGATTTTGAATTTGATTGTCGTACGGCCTGCCGGCTCTCTTTGCCATCGCGGAAAGTGACCTCCTGACTCGACGAACCTGCCAGGTGCAGCCCGGCCCGCACCGGCCAGTCTCCCTTGACGAGCACCTGTGGGCTGTCGTCGAAACGAATCGTGTTGCGGGTCGCGAAGAAGTCGATCAGGTGGGGCACCGTCTGGATCACATAGCCGCGCGCCGCATCCATCATGCGCTGCTGCGTGGCCGCGTCGGGAACGGCTGTGGCGGGCAACTCGCTGACTGGCGGATCAAGGAAGGCCGATTGATCTGCGAGCATTTCCAGGGCGAGCCCTGCCTTGGGGCCCAGAGAGCGTCTTGCGTTGAAGCGGGCGAGCGTGGCGCCGGTGAGCCGCTCACTGAGTTCCAGTTCGCCGAGCTGGCGTGCTGCCTCGGCGTCGTCCCGATGTGCGGCGCTGTCGGCCGCCAGGGCCTGTTCCAGTTGCTCCACGGTGACGCGCTTTGCCGCACCGGCAGGCAGAACCAGCAAAGCCGCAAGCGCCGGCAGAATCAATCTCCGCATCTCAGCTTACTCCGCTTGTATCCTACAGCTCTGCAATGATTGACGGAAATCCCGGCGCAAGAGCCGCCAAAGCCTCGTATAACTCCAAGCCCTCGATGCGAATGATCGAGAATGCCTACCCCTCAATAGCGGCCTTGTCCTTGAAGAAGCCCAGCGACTTGCGCAGACCCTCCATCAGGTTCACCCGCGGTTCCCAATCGAGCAGGGCGCGCGCTTTGGCGATGTCGGGGCAGCGGCGGGTGGGGTCGTCCTCCGGCAGGTCTTCAAAGCGCAGCTCGCTCTTCGAGCCGGTCACCTCCAGCACTGCCTGCGCGCATTCGAGGATGGTGAACTCATCGGGATTGCCGATGTTGACGGGATAATGTTCTTCCGAGCGCGCCAGGCGCAGAATGCCTTCGATCAGGTCGTCTACATAACAGAAACTTCGCGTCTGTTTGCCGTCGCCGTAGATCGTCAGCGGTTCGCCGCGCAGGGCCTGCATCATGAAGTTGGAGATGACCCGGCCGTCGCTGGGGTGCAGGCGGGGGCCGTAGGTGTTGAAGATGCGAACCAGGTGAGTATTGACGCCGCGCGAGCGGTGGTAGGCCATCGTCAGCGCCTCGGCAAATCGCTTGGCCTCGTCGTAGACCGAGCGCGGGCCGACCGGATTCACATTGCCCCAGTAACTCTCCCGCTGCGGATGCTCCAGGGGGTCGCCGTAACACTCGGAAGTCGATGCGTGCAGATAGCCTGCGCCATGGCGGGCGGCGATCTCCAGAGTGTTCTCGACGCCTGCCGAGCCGACGCGCAGCGTCTCGATGGCCAGGCGAAGATACTCCGGCGGGCTGGCCGGAGAGGCCATATTGAATACATAGTCCACCGGTCCCCAATTGGAGTCCAGTCCAAAGGGGTTGCAGATGTCGAGCTCTTCAAATTGGAAGCGAGGCTCACCGGCCAGATGAGCAATGTTTTCCCGGTCGCCGGTGGAGAAGTTGTCGACGCCGATAACAGTATTGCCCTCGCCCAGCAGGCGGTCGGTGAGGTGAGAACCAAGAAACCCGGCGGCGCCGGTAACAAGGACGTGCAAAGTCAAGTCTTCATGCTCCGAGAATACCTTCAACAGTTCATACTTTTTCGATTAACCGCTATGCAAGCCCAATCAGCCTAGCTAACTCCGCTAACTCCGCTAACTCCGCCCCTGCACCATCTCTTTGCGGGGTTTGCCTTCCTGTGCCTGGTAGCATGGCGGGCGGCCTACGCTGACATACGTGAAGCCATGATCGAGCATATCCTGCGGCTTGTAAAGGTTGCGCCCGTCAATCACGATGGGGAAGCGGACCACCTGGTTGAGGCGCGTCAGGTCGATCTCGGCAAACTCCCTCCAATCTGTCAGAATCAACACGGCGTCGGCGTCCTGTGCCGCCTCGTAGATGCCCGTCGCATAATTGAGCTTCTCCGAGGCCGGCAACTCTTCCTTGGCTCGCTCCATGGCCGCCGGATCATAAGCAGCGACGGTGGCGCCGGCGTCCAGGAGTTTCTTGATCACGTCAATGGCCGGAGACTCGCGAATGTCGTCAGTGCCTCCCTTGAACGCGAGACCAAGCGCCGCAAGACGCTTGCCGGGCAGGGTCCACAACGCCGCGCGCACCTTGTTGAAGAAAACCTCCTTCTGAGTCTCGTTGACCTTCGAGACCTCCTGAAGCAGTTGGAAGTCCACGCCCTGTTGCTGCGCCACCCAGTGGAAGGCCGCTACGTCCTTGGGAAAGCAGGACCCGCCATAGCCCAGGCCGGCGCGCAGAAACCTGGGTCCGATGCGGCTGTCCATGCCCATGCCCGCGGCGATGTCCACGATGTCGGCGTCCACGGTCTCGGCCAGGTTGGCTACGGCGTTGATAAACGAGATCTTCAAGGCCAGAAAGGCATTCGAGGCATGCTTGATGATTTCCGCGCTCTGTGCCGAGGTCACCAGAAGCCTTGCCGGGCTTTGCATGCAGCAGCCCCCTGGCAACGAATCGGTCAACTCGTAGTATCCGCCCCCTGTAATCGGCTCATAAATACGCTGCAACACCTCGGCGGAGCGCGCCGTGTTGGCGCCCACCACAATGCGGTCGGGATGCAGAAAGTCCATGATGGCCGTGCCTTCGCGCAGGAATTCGGGATTCGAGACCACATCGAAATCCTGCGGTTTCACGCCATGGCGGTGCAGCACGCGCCGTATCCACTCGTTGGTGTAGACCGGCACCGTGCTCTTTTCGACGATCACTTTGTAGGCATTGATCGAGCGGGCAATCTCCGAGACCACCGCCTCGACGTAGGACAGATCGGCTGCGCCGGTATCGCCCTGAGGCGTTCCCACTGCGATGAAAACGGCCTCGCTTCGCTCCACGGCCGCGCTCAGATCGGACGTGAAGATCACGCCGCGCCCTCTGTGTTTGGCTAAAAGCTCGGGCAGATGGCGCTCAAAGATTGGCACTCCGCCTTCACTTAAGACCTTCACCTTGCCTTCGTCGTTGTCCACGCAGGTGACCTGATGGCCTATTTCCGCAAAGCAAACGGCTGCAACGAGTCCCACGTAACCGGACCCGATCACACAGATGGATACTGGCTTCGACATGCGCTTTTGCGGTCTCCTTTGCGGCTTCCCGCGGTGTGGCGGCAGGGAAAATCCCTCCCCGGCAGGTCATGCAAGCCGCCGGGCAACCTGAAGTGGGCTTTTTCACGAACGCCTGACCCTGAGCGCCTGGTCTTCAAGCCTGAGTACTTGACATTCCTGATGGGCAGACAGAGTGAACGAGTTCCGCTCCCCAAAAGCTAAGAGTCTACCATTCCAAGGTTATGCGTTGCGAGGAGCATAGGACAAGCTGGACAGTCGTTAACAAGGCATTCATCGACACGAAAGTCACACCAAACCAGCCGCCACAAACCCAGTGCCGGTCGGCGGCCAGATTTGGCTCTCTGGTAAAGTGGGATTGAAGTCGCAGTCCCGTCGCCGAGCGCGAAAATTTGCCGGTAACAGGCCTGCATTCCTTGAGAGTGTTTCAAAAATTGGTTCTGTGTCAGGGCACGACTTTAGTCGTGCCGCAATGATCAGAAAGGCTCTGGGCTTTAGCCCCTGACGAATTGCAACGGGTATTCATCAGGCATTTATGCAACACGTTCCACAGAAACGGGGCAAGTCTCATGGCAAGCTTCTCGCAATCGACCTCTTCCGCCTGGCCTCCCTTTCGCATCGCGCCCTTCTTTTCCGAGCGGGTGTGGGGCTACCGGGATCTTCACCCCTGGTATGACATGGTGGCTGAGAGTGGAGAGCCCATCGGCGAGGCCTGGCTCACCGGAGACCAGTGCGTAGCCGCGACCGGTCCCCACGCCGGCCAGACCCTGGGCGCGCTCTTTGCTGACAATTCAGAAGCCCTTCTAGGTCCGTCCGGAAGTGGGGGCAAGGCTGCCGCAGGCAGTGCCTCGCCCTTGCTGATCAAGGTCATCTTCGCCCGGCAGAAGCTCAGCGTGCAGGTGCATCCCGACGACAAGATGGCGCAAAAGTACGGCGATCCGCGCGGCAAGACGGAGTGTTGGTACACACTCCAGGCAGAGCCGGGCGCGCAGGTAGCCTGCGGGCTCAAGCCGGGCGTCACCCTCGACACCGTCAAAGCAGGAATCGAATCGGACACACTCGAAGCCAGCCTCAACCTGCTCGATGTTGTCCCCGGCGACATGATCTTTGTGGATGCCGGGACGGTGCACGCCATCTGGCCCGGATCGATCTTGCTCGAGACCCAGCAGAACTGCGATCTGACCTACCGCATGTACGACTACGGACGCGGGCGCGAGTTGCACATCGCAAAATCTCTTGAAGCCACCCGCCTCAAGACCCGCGCCGGAAAGGTGCCTCCCAAGGTGTTCAGCGACCGAAGCATCCTGATCGACGAGGCGTACTTTCGCGTTGAGCGAATCCCCGTGGCCGGCAGCAGAGCCAGCGGTACCCTGCCGGGCAAGGACGAGGCAGACCCTGGCCTTCAATACCTGTTTTCGGCCAGAGGGGCGGCGAAAATCTGTGGGCCGGGTTTTGATCCGGTCGACCTGCCAATGGGAGCAATTCTGGCCATCCCCGCGGCATCCCCGGAGTTTACGATAAAGGACCTGGCCGGGCTCAATCAGAACTCATTGGAGTTGATGCGCATCACGCCTCGCTGGCCAGAGGCGAATCGGTGACCGTGCGCATCTAAAGAAGGTTGCGGTTGATCCCTTCTGGAGCCGCACAGAATGAAGGCCCCAACTCAAGATTGGGTGCCTGCGAACGAGAGTATTCGCTGAATCTTCACCTTGCATTTTCAGGGTGCCGATGTACACTCTAGCGAAAGGGGATCTCTCGGGGGCGGGTGTCCGGCAACTTTTGAAGGAGACGCAGAATGCGTTTGAAGCCTTGCTTTTGGCTGGCCCTCGCAACACTTCTTGTTAGCGCGGCATCTTCCGTTCGTGCACAAATAGCGCCCTCGGCTACGGGGAAGAAATTTCCCTTCGCTGTAGGCGCCGGCCTCTCCGGCTACAACGCCGACTATGGGCACGGCCATCTTCTCGGGGGCACACTCTGGGTTGACTATTTTCCTGGCTGGGTGCCGTCGATTCTGAAGGGAATCGGCTTGGAAGCCGAGGCGCGCGACCTCAACTACGGCCGTTCGGCGACTCAGCCTTCAAATCTGCGCGACGACGTCGTTCAGGGCGGGTTGATCTATTCCTTGCCGTACTTCCGTAACTTCCGCCCCTACGGAAAGTTTTCTGAAGGCTACGGCAACTCGGACGACGGGGTGTCTCTGACCCCTCCGCACCGTAACCATGACTCCCGCACCATCGCCAGCGGGGGCGGCGGCGTGGAATACCGGGCATACCGGAGTCTCTGGTTGCGGGCCGATTATGAATACCAGTCCTGGCCCAATTTCTTCAAGCACCCAGCGACCGTCAATCCCCCCGAGCCTGCCCGTCTCGGCGGACGACTCAATCCCCAAGGCTTCACGGTCGGCGCGGTCTATCACTTCGACCGTCCCCATCTCCATTGACGGCCATGGGAATCCGGTCCCCGTCGACGCACTGCCTCCAGCTGGGCCTAGTCCACGGGCGCATACAATACCCCTGAGGAGACCCCTACAGTGACCGCGGCTTTCGTGCGTTCGGGATCCATTGCCACCCAGCAAATCCTCGGGGTCGATGTGGCAGTTAGCAGCTACGAGAAAGTGATTCAACAGAGCCTCCTCTGGGCCGAGGGACGGCAATCGCGTGCGCTCTGCTTTGCCACCGTTCACATGATCATGGAAGCCTTTGACGATCCGGCCTTTCTTTGCCGCTTGAATCGCGCCGACCTGGTGAACCCCGACGGAATGCCGCTCGTCTGGGCGCTTCGCGCGCTGGGAGAGAGCGGCGCACAGCGGGTCTACGGTCCCGACGCCACGGTCGCCATGCTTGCCGCGGCCGAGGATGCCGGCGTCCCGGTGGGCTTCTATGGCGGAAGTCAGGCGGTTCTCGATTCGCTGATTGCCGCGGTGCGCTTGCGGCGCCCAAAGCTCGAGATAGCGTTCTCTGAGAGCCCGCCGTTCCGCGCTCTCACGCCGCAGGAGGACCAGGCCGTCGTCGATCGAATTACCCTCTCGGAGACGCGCATTCTTTTTGTCGGTCTCGGCTGTCCCAAGCAGGAGAACTGGATCATTGATCACCTGGGCAGGGTTCCCGCCGTGATGTTTGCCGTCGGGGCGGCCTTCGACTTCATCGCCGGCAGCAAGCGCCAGGCGCCCCGATGGATGATGCGCTCCGGCCTCGAGTGGCTCTTTCGCATGGCAACCGAGCCGCGGCGTCTGGCCATGCGTTACCTCAAGCACAACCCCCGATTCGTCATCCTGTTCCTTCGCCAACTGCTTACCCGGCCCGCCTAGATTTACAGATGGAGATTGGAGATTCCGGACAGATCGGGATTCCGGAGGGAGCAGGGCGCTTTTGAGAACCTCTGATTAAGTCGATATCTTGAAAGGGCACGACTTTCCAGGCCGCGGAAGAACTCCTGAGGAGCTGCGACAAGTGTCAGGGCACGACTTCACAGGCTGCGGAAAAACTCGATGCGGAGGGAGGCGGGGGTTTCAACCCCCGCATAAAGCCAACAGAATCGACGTGGGCTTCAGCCCCGGAGGGATGCTTTTCGCCATTTTCACCTGAATCCCCGAGTTTTTCCGCAGCCTCTTCAGTCGTGCCGAAAACGCTGCAAAATAGCCCCGGGCTTTAGCCCCTGAGGGACCCTTGTGTGCTGGTCGGCGAGCATTGATGCAACGAGTTCCAATGCTCGTGGCGTCGAAGGATGCTCAATGAATTCACAACACCGCCTGCCAGCTTTCATTCTCCATCACGCCGAAAGTACCAAAGGTCAAGAGTACCAGCGACTTTACCTCTCTCTGCCTTCCGGCCTAACTTACGCGCATTATGAAATAATGAGTCGGCGGCTCGGCCCAATTCGCTTTTCTCGTTGCTGTGGCCGTGGCGCTTTATTAGGGACCAATTCGCGCAGGCGTCTTCAATAGTTCAAGTTGATGGAGAAGTGGCAGATGGCGATCAGAGATGCGCATGTTCTGGTTTGCGGGGCAGGTGGTTTTATTGGCGGTCACCTGGTCAACAAGCTCTTCGCCGAGGGCGCGGCCAGCGTTCGCGCCGTCGACATCAAGCCCTTTGACGAGTGGTACCAGCGCAATCCCGCTGCCGATAACCGGGTTCTCGACCTGCAACTGCGCGACTCTTGCATTGATGCAGCCAGGGGTATCGACGGAGTCTTTCAGCTTGCGGCCGACATGGGCGGCATGGGCTTTATCGAGAACAACAAGGCTCTGTGCATGTTGACCGTGCTCACCAGCACACACATGCTGGTGGCCGCCCGCGAGGCCGGCGTCAAGCGCTTCTTCTACTCCTCTTCGGCCTGCGTCTACAACGCCGACAAGCAAAAAGAATACGAAGTGGTTCCATTGAAGGAAGAGGATGCCTATCCCGCCATGCCCGAGGACGGCTATGGATGGGAGAAGCTCTTCACCGAGCGCATGTGCCGCCACTTCCGCGAGGATTTCGGCCTCGAATCCCGCATCGCCCGCTTCCACAATGTCTACGGCCCCCTGGGCACCTGGATGGGAGGGCGCGAAAAAGCCCCCGCCGCCATCATCCGCAAGGTCCTCGAGGCCAAGCACTCCGGCCGCCACGAGATTGAAATCTGGGGCGACGGCCATCAGACCCGCAGCTTCATGTACATCGACGACTGCACCAAGGGCGTTGTCGATCTCTTCGAGAGCGACATTATCGAGCCCATCAACCTCGGTTCCAGCGAATTGGTGACCATCAACCAGTTGGTAGACGTTGCTGAAGACATTGCCGGCATCAAGCTGAAGCGGAACTACAACCTCAGTGCGCCCAAGGGCGTCAACGGACGCAACAGCGACAATACGCTCATTCAGAAACTCCTCGGTTGGGAGCCCTCCATCCGCCTGCGCGACGGAATGGAAAAGACCATGGCCTGGATCGACCAGCAAATGCTGGCCGGCGTCGTGTCAAAATAACCGGCTTGCCGATGCGGAGGGAGGCGGGGGTTTCAACCCCCGCATAAAGCCAACAAAATCGGCGCGGGCTTCAGCCCCGGATCAGCAGTTCCCGCCCTCGGAGCGCCCCGCCGCCGCTCAAGCCATGAGGCCCCAGCCCTTCCACAACAGCCGAAAATGAGTATTTTCACCGTGCGCTCATCCGCAATGCGATCTCCGCTCGTTTCCCAAACCACGTCCTTGATGCACAATAGAAGACGAGATGAGCTTCCGATTCGCACTACCCGATAATCTTCGCGCCGCCGTTGACAAGGCTGCCGCCGACTGGACCTCCAACAACAAGGTTGCCCGCTTCTGGCAAAAAGACCCGACTCTTTGGACCAACGACGGCGAGGAGAAGTGGCTCGGCTGGATCGACATCGTCGAACGCCAGCAGGCCGATCTCGCCACCTATGCCGCCCTGGGCGCCGAGGTCGAGACCTCTGACTTTCAGAGCGTGCTGCTGCTGGGCATGGGCGGCTCCAGCCTCTGCCCCGAGGTGCTGTCTGTGACCTTTGGTCAGCAGCCGAGCTTTCCGGAACTGCACATCGTCGATTCCACCGATCCGGAGCAGGTCTGGACCGCCCGCAACGACGTGAATCTTGCCAATACGCTGGTGGTGGTGGCCAGCAAATCCGGCTCGACGCTGGAGCCCAATGTCCTGAAGCAGTACTTTTTCAACGAGATGAAAGAGGCCGTGGGTGCGGAGGAGGTGGGTAGCCATTTCATCGCCATTACCGACCCCGGCTCGAAGATGGAGCAGGTGGCCAAGGCGGATGGATTCCGATCCATCTTCTACGGCGATCCCGCCATCGGCGGACGCTTCTCGGCGCTTTCTCCCTTTGGCGTAGTGGCCGCAACCATTGCAGGCCTGGACACGGAGAGGCTGCTCGCCGAGGCGGCCAAGGCCGTCTCTTCGGCCAAGCTGGCGCTGGCCGACAATCCTGCCGTCGAATTGGGCCTGATCCTGGGCAATGCGGCCAATGCCGGACGCGACAAGCTCACCATCTTCACCTCGCCCGAACTCCACGACCTGGGCGCATGGCTCGAACAACTGATCGCCGAATCCACCGGCAAACTCGGCAAGGGAATTACGCCCGTCGACCGCGAATCCGCTGCCGCGCCCGAGGTCTATGGCGCGGACCGCATCTTCGTCTACATTCGCTACACGGGCACCGCCGATTCAAGCCAGTATGCCCAGGTTGCCGCGATTGAGGCCGCCGGTCATCCAGTCATCCACATCGACATTCCAGACCTTTACGAGATCTTCGGGCAGTTCTTTACCTGGGAGGTGGCGACCTCCGTGGCCGGATCGGTGATGGGCATCAACCCCTTCAATCAACCCGACGTGGAGTCGGCCAAGATCGAGACCCGCGCTCTCACCTCGGCCTACGAACAGACCGGCAAGCTGGCCCAACGCGAGCCGGTTCTCGAGGACGCGGGCATCAAGGTCTACGCCACCTCTGCCTACGCCGCCACGCTCAAAGCCGCCGCGCCCAACGAAACCCTTGCCGGTTACCTGCGAGCGCATCTCAACCAGATCCACCCCGGCGATTACTTTGCCGCCCTGGCCTTCCTGCCCATGTTCCCTCAGCACGAGGCTGCGATTCAGGGCATTCGTCACAAGGTGCGCGACGCCAAAAAAGTGGCTACCTGCCTGGGCTTCGGCCCGCGCTTCCTCCACTCCACCGGCCAGGACTACAAGGGCGGTCCCAACACCGGCGTATTCCTGCAAATCACTGCCGATCATTCCGTCGATGTGGAGATTCCAGGACAGAAAATGACCTTTGGCATAGTGATTGACGCCCAGGCCGCCGGCGATCTCGCAGTCCTGGAGTCGCGCGGACGGCGCGCCCTGCGTGTACACCTGGGAGCCGATGTCGAGGCAGGATTGTGGGCCTTGGACGCAGCCATCAGCGCAGCGCTAAGCTAAACGCCCGTCCAGGGCGGAAGCCCGAGCAACTTGTAGTTGGTCAGTTTGAAGGGTACGGGCTTTAGCCCGTGCATAGACACCCAATAAGTCGGCCGGGCTTTAGCCCCTGAGGGAGTCTCCCTTCAAACTGACCAACTACCGTTGCAATCAAAAATGCCGCACGGCCAGCCAAACCCCCATCGCCGCCAGCAGCAGCAGGAGAGCCGCGCCGATCCAGCGCAGCCGAATCCCTGTTGCCTTGCTTCCCCGATCGCGGGTCTTGCTCACATTCGAGGCGAAGTCAATCCAGTCGCGGTCTTCGTCGAGCATCTGTCCGGAGGCGATATAAGCCTTGAGAAACCGTTCCGTCCAATCACGCGGGTTCAGGCCCACGGCGCCGGCATAGCCGCGCACGATTCCCTTATTCAGGATGCCGCCGGGAAGCGAACGAAACCTCTCCTGCTCAAGCGCCTCAAGGTGCCGCGCGCTGATCTTGGTGACTGCCGTGATCTCTTCCAACGCTATGCCGCGAGTCAGCCGCTCCATGCGAAGGTCTTGTCCAAAGGTACTCATCGGCGACCTGAAAACAGTTCAAATCTCAAGGGTTTTCCACAATCACCATAAACCCGTTTCATGCTCAGGTCAAAGGGTTTATTGTTATTCTCCGTTCATTTCGGGAGAGAACGGTCTTTCGGATCGAAACGGTCCAGTGCCGTCGCTTTCCGGAGGATACTCTATCAAGTTTTCCAGCCGGTCTTCGAGACCCTGGGGCTGTTACCCTAAAAGAAAGAGTTCGGAGCCACGCCCGGGAATGAACAAGCTCATCTTCGCCAACCTGCTGCACCGCCCCCTGCGCTCCATCATCAGCGTCTTCGCGGTGGCCATTGAAGTCATCATGATGCTCACCATCATCGCCATCATGATGGGCCAGTTGACCGGCCAGAAGCGGATGAACAACGGCATCGGCGCCGACCTGATCGTGCGCCCCAGCAATGCCATGGTCTTCAACGGCGTCAGCGGCGCGCCCATCTCGGCCAAACTCGCCCCCTTCCTGCGCACGCTCCCGCACGTCGCCGTCGCCTCCCCGGTCAACCAGTACATCTCCATGGCCGATGGCCTTGAAGTGCTCTGGGGCATCGACTACCCGACCTACAGCCAGCTCAGCCCCTTCGTCTTTCTCTCCGGCGGGCCCATGCAGAAGCCGGACGACGTGATCGTGGACGATGTCTTCGCCACCGCCGGCCAGGGCCATCGCGTCGGCGATACGATTCAGATCCTCAAGCACCCCTTTCACATCGCGGGCATCTTTGAACACGGCAAGGGCGGGCGCAAGCTCATCTCCATCGCCACCATGGGCGATCTGACCGGCACGCCCGACAAAGCCTCGGTCTTCTACATCAAAGCCGACCAGCCGGAGAATATAAGCCTGATCACCAGCGAGATTCATGCGACACGCGGCCTGGCCGACTTCCAGGTCATGACCATGGACGAGTGGTATTCGCTGCTGACGCCGGACCACATTCCCGCCCTCAATACCGCCATGCGCGTAGTGATCGGGATCGCGGTCATCATCGGTTTCATGGTCATCTTCCAGTCGATGTATACCTCGGTGCTCGAGCGCACGCGCGAGATCGGCATTCTCAAGTCGATGGGCGCGTCAAATCTCGCCATTGTGACCGTCGTGCTGCGCGAGACTGCCTTGCTGGCGGTTGCCGGCGTGGTGGTGGGAGTGGCCATCTCCTTTGCCGTGAAATCCGCCCTGGCGCACCGCTTTCCCATGCTCTATCTGGACATGAACATGATCTGGGTCCTCCAGGGCTCGGCGATTGCGCTGGTAGGCTCGGTCTTCGGCGCGCTCTATCCAGCCTGGATGGCCGCCCGCAAAGACCCCATCGACGCCCTCGCCTACGAGTAGGGCATTCATGGCCCACTCGCAAATCTTCTCGTCGACTAGAACCACTGGTGCCCCATCCATTCCGCTTTCTTTTGCGGAATGGGTGGGATACCACGAACCCCAACCGGCCTGGACCGAACCAACCCAACCCCGCGCCTTTTCTCCGGCGCGGACCCGAAACTTCTGCGAGCAGTTAGCGAGCTTCCGGCCCCGCCGCAGGTGGCAGGCGGCCTAGAGCCTGTTATGAACTTTCCCACGGGCGGCGCCGGGAGCCAGTTTTCCCCAGTTCGAGGAGCGAGGAGCGACGAATATGGGGTATCTTCGAGCGACGAGTGACGAAGAAATTGGAAAAACTGGCCCCGGCCCTTCGGGTTGCGGCGCAAATGGGGCCATACTTCGTTGTCATCCTTGACTGTGGGCCCGCCACAGCCTTCGGATTCCGCCTCGTCTGGACCCATTTTCGTCCGCAACGCCGCTCGCGCGAAAGTTCATAACAGGCTCTAGTACACTGAAAGCGTTCGATCAGGATTCCCCAATGAAGAAACTCGCCATAAGCCTTTATGCCGCAATCACCGTCGCTCTCATGATCTGGGGCTTCTATCAGGCCATCTACGTCGCCCCCGACGAGCAGACCATGCACGAGGTGCAGCGCATTTTCTATTACCATGTACCCTCGGCCATGGTCTCCTTTCTCTTCTTCGCCATCTCGCTGGCCGGGTCGATCGGGTTTTTGGCCTTCCGCCGCGGTAATCCGAACTGGGCACAGGCCGCCGACGCCTGGGCGCTCGCAGGCGCAGAGGTGGGCGTCGTCTTCTGTTCCGTCGTTCTCATCACCGGCCCGCTCTGGGGCCGCCGCGCCTGGGGCATCTGGTGGACCTGGGACGCGCGGCTGACCACGACCCTGGTCTTGTGGCTGATCTACGTCAGCTACCTGCTGCTGCGCCGCTTTGCCGCCGGTCCGCAGGTCCAGACGCTGGCCGCCGTTCTGGGCATCTTCGGCGCCCTCGACGTGCCCATTGTCTACATGTCCAACCGCTGGTGGCGCACCCAGCATCCCGCGCCGGTCTTCGGCGGCGGGCCCGACTCCGGCATCAAGGACCCCGCCATGCTGGCCGCCTTTGGCTGGAACGTCCTGGCCTGGCTGGCCTGGGGCATCCTTATCCTCGCCCTTCGGTATCATGTCGAGCGCCAGCACCAGAGACTCGCAGCCCAGGAAGCTCAGGAAGCACTGGAAGCCTGATTCCACACCAGGAACCTCAAGCAAAACGAGGAGAAAAATGGATCCAAGAGCCATTCTCGACCACCAGTTCACCGTCGCCGCCTACGCCATCACCTGGGCCATTCAACTGGGCTATCTGGCCTGGCTCGCCCTCAAATGGCGGGCGCAGAAGCGCAGCGCCGCTTCCGCCGCCCGCAATCCGCGTTGAGCGTCTCTTCCCCTCCGCGCCCATTGGAAATGCTTACCAGCTTGTGATTTTCTCCTGTCTTCGCCTGGTCAGACCGGCCCGCACCTCCGGATAGGAGGCACTTGCCCGCCTGAAGACAGCTATTTCAACGCCGAAGCCACCTGCAAAATCATCTTAAGGTTATGAATTGTGTCAGGGCACGACTTCAGTCGTGCCGCAATTGGCCAGTTTAGATTCCGGCTTTAGCCGCTGCGGCATTGCAAATAGCTGAAAAAACAGACCGCAGGGGCTAAAGCCCAACATGATTTTCTTGCTCTTTCGGCACGACTGAAGTCGTGCCCTGACACATTTTGCAGTCTCTATGGAATCCTGCTGGACGCTCGCCAGTCGGATGCTCCGGCGAAGGATGGTCCATGCACTTAACTTATTTCTAATTATGCCGATAGAAAATTTGGCACTGAACGTGCTAGTAAACGTGCAAGTAGATGTGCAGAAGTAGTTTCTGGATGGTACCGCCCCCCCAGGCGCACAGAGAAGTAGAAGACCTGACTGACGCTTCCTCTGCTCGGGAGACCGGGAGAACGGAATCACCCATGCCCGCCAATTTCGGAGAGATCGGGAACTATCACACTCGGCTGGCCGCCCAATACCTCGCCCTGGCGCAGAAAGCGCGTGAAGCGGGAGATCACAATGCAGCCGAGTACAACCACCAGTTGGCCGCGCGCTACGTCGAGGCCGCCCAAGAGCAGAAGATAGCGATGAGCCAGGTTCCCGGCCATGCCGCCGTCCAACCAACGCCGCGCCCCTGGGCCCAGCAATCCAAGCCTGCTCCCAAGCGCGCCGCCAGCACCGCCCCCAAGGCCGCTCCCAAACCCATTCTCCAGGCCGCTCCCAAGCGTGCCCCCTTGGCCGCCGCCTGCTTTTCGGCCCTTCGCCGCGGAGCCGGCTCCCTCGCCGCCGCCCTCCAGCAATCGCTCTTGAGCGCCGACGCCTCTCTCCAGGGACTGTCTTTGCAGGACGCGCCTCCGGTGCCCGAGCAATAGCTGCGCACCCGATTCCGCGCACTCGGCGAGCAATCGGCCCGCCTCCTCCGCCCCTCCATCTCCCGGCGCGATGAACCTGCGAGAAAACGATGCGAATCTCTCTTCAATCCCATGAGAAATTCATAATCATTCACCACTGAAATTGCCATCCCGATTGCAACACCATAGACCATCGCAGCCATTCTTCTTTGACAGCGCCAGGCGAGCCAGGGCGGCGGATTTGACAGCCTTTTCTCGCCGAAAAGGACTCAATCGGGAACCCGTTCAACTCAAGCCGCAAAAAAACTCATGCCCTGTTCAAACCTTGCCGACAAACGGTAAGAGAGGAAAAAACCTTGCCTGTCAACTTCGGTGACATCGCCCACTACCACAAACGAATCGCTGCCCGGTACTATCTGCTCGCTCAGATCGAACGTAGCTGCGGAAAGCACTGTGAAGCCGACTACCACGCTCAACTGGCGGTGCGTTACGTTCAGGCCGCCCAGGAGCAGAAGATCGCGATGACCCGGACCCCCGGCCGGTTCGTCGAAATCAAGAAGCGACGCCCCTGGGCCCTCTTGCCGGGCCGCAATGCACCGGCCTCCATCTGCTGGATTGCCGTTCAGCGGCTCTATGGAAAACTCGCCACCTCCATTCGCGAATCCAAATCCAGGCGAGACGTTCCCATCCAGAGCCTGTCGCTCAATTGAGAACCGGAGGCCGCTGGAGCCTGGTGCTTGTGCTGTAGATCGAGATTTTCGGAGGGAGCAGAGGGCTTCAGCCCTCTGAATGAGGCCAAGTTTTGAAAGGGCACGACTTCACAGGCTGCGGAAAAACTCATTCGGGCGGTAGGCTGGGGATTCATCCCCGGTATAAAGACAATGGAATCAGCGGTGGCGTTAGCCACTGAGGTATGTTTTTGCGGCGAATCTCCAGCGATCAGGCCTTTTTCCGCAGCCTCTTCAGTCGTGCCGCAAATCCAGCAAAATCAACCGGGCTTTAGCCCCTGCAACAGGGACTTCTTCAAAGGCTCCTCAAGGCAGCTTGAAGGCCTTCACCGCGATGGCATTCGGAGCGCGGCCGGCGGGCAGCAGCGTGAAGAGTGACCGCGAGGCGGTGCGGACCACTGCCACATCCCCTGAACGCGTATCGACAACGAAAAGTAGAAGACCGGAGCCGGAAAATGCCAGCGCCGAGGGCCCGTCGCCGACCTCGACCGAGCCGATCCGCTTGCCGTCGTCGATCGAGTAGACGGTGACGTACTGGGACTGGAGATTGGCTACGTAGAGCAGGGCATTGTCGGCCGAGACGAGGCCGCGGACAGGATCGTCTCCGATCATGTACGCGCCGCCGACGTCGTCGGTAGAGGTGACCACCTCGGAGACGGAGTTCGACAGCGAGTTCAGGGCGAAGAGTTCTCCGCCGTCCGGCTTGAGGGCCAGTTGCAGCGGCGCCTGGCCGGCGTCCAAAATAGCTTCCAGCCGGTCGGGCCGTGCGGGACCGGCCAGGGCCGGAGCAGGTTGGGCCGCGTGCGAGTCAGCGTGGGCCAGCGCGATGGCCATGATCTGATGGCCGCCCGAGCAGGCGACAAAAGCTTTGGAAGAATCAGGCAGGATCACGGCGTCCGAGGCGCCGGGGCAGCCCTCGAAAACCTCGCGTACCCGCCGCGCGGCAGGGTCGATGAGACTGACCGAGTTGGCCCGGCGGTTGGCCACCACCAGAGTTTTTCCGTCGGGCGAAAGACGGGCGGCCACCGGCTCCTCGCCCGCGCCGATGGCGGCGATCTCGCGCCGCGCCTTCAAGTCTACGACCGAAATGGTATTGGAGCTCGAATCGGCTACGTAGGCCAGATCGCCCGTGGGGTCAATTTCTATCGATACCGGGTGGCGGTGAACGGCGATCGTAGCCGCGACGGTGTTATTTTCCGCGTTGATCACCGAAACGGAACCGTCCCTGCCCGTCGCGCCCGAGTTGACCACATAAATCTCATTGCGGGTGGGGCTGGCGGCAACGGCGACAGGATTCTCTCCGACCGCAATCTCACGGTCCAGGCGCACGTCCACCACGTCAAGCACCGTCACGGTGTTGCTGCCGCCGTTGGTCACATAAGCGTATTCGCGATAGTTGGCCGGGTACTGCGGGAAGTCGTGCGGGCGGCAGCCGGTAAGAGCCAGGGCCAGCAGCGTGAATGGAAGAAGGCGGGCGGCGATGGCGTTCGGCGAGTTCATGGGTTGAGTCCAGATAGCAAGAGTGGGCCGCATTGAGTTTAATTGATTTGCCAGCCTCAGGGTTTTGATAACCAGGTGCGAGTCACGCTGTCCTGCTCCTCTCCGTAGCCTGCGGTTGGATTGACCGTGTTCCCAATGTGGGCAGTTCCCACTTGACTTCAATTTCCACTAATGCTATTATCCTACCATGTCAGATGTGGCTGTTCTCAAAAATTCCGATTTTCAACTCATCTCCGAGTTTGTTCAACCGGATACGAAGAAGCGCCTCTCACTTGGCGCGGCGCTGGCTAGCGCCACTGCCTACAATATCTACCGCAATTCCCTCGGCCAGCTGATTCTCGATCCAGTCAAGGCTGTGCCCGCCTCAGAGATGTGGCTCTACGAGAATGCTCCGGCTCTGGCCAGCGTGAAACAAGGTTTGCGTGAGTCGGCTGAAGGGAAGAGCGTTTACCGCGGCTCGTTTGCCAAGGATGCGCGCGACTAGACCGGCAATCATCCATAAAAGATGATTGAAAAGGAATAGATGTGCGAACGAAGATTAAATTCACGCCCACGGCAGATAAGCAACTCACAGCGCTCGAAAAAACTCCGTCGAAGGCCGCGCTCACCACGCAGGTTCGCAAGGCTTTGGGTTACCTGGAATTAGACCCACACCATCCGAGCCTGCACACACACGAGCTTCTTTCACTGACGGACTTGAATGGCGAGAAAATCTTTGAAGCCTACGCGCAAAATAATACCCCCGGCGCTTACCGTATCTTCTGGCACTACGGCCCCGATGAAATCACCGGCAAGAAACGCACTCCCGTAATTACCATCGTTGCCATTACACCGCATCCATAGCAACGGCGGAACTCTCAGGCTTCTTACAGAGCTAGTTTCCCCTCAGTTTTCATTTCTTCTGCTTCCAATTCTTTCAATCGTCGTTTGCATTGCTCCGTGATGTAGAAGTAAAGTGTGCGAATGTTCTGGTGATCTGCAAGCGCGCGAGTAAAGCCAGAATGCTTGTTGTATCGCTCATACGCTGTGACATCATGATCAGCAACGAATTTTCTCAGTGCTCGTTCAATCTGACCATTCTTCGGCGCACCGTATTCATTGTTCGTCACGCCTGCAGTCTCGCTGACAATCATGTCCAGCGTCGCGTATTTATTGGCGACAGCTTTCAAAACCAGGTAACCGAGCTCGTCATCAGGCCCAGATACTATCCCCGCCACCTCCAGTTTTCGTAGCTTCTCCCTGCCGTGCTCTGTGGCGTAAAACATAATTGTGCTGATGTTTTGTGGATCAACATGCGCAGGTGTTAGGCGAGCAGGCTCGTTGTACTCATACGCTATTACATCATTGGTTGCGATGGCTTTCATTAGCGCATTTTCAATCTTACTGATCTCAGGAACATTGAATTCGCTTTTGGTCCATTTGTGTACCTCGCTGACGATCATGTCGAAGTCTTCGTAATCATTGGCGCATCCCTGGACCACCAATCGATCAAGCTCTGTATCCGGTAGTGATTGTCCAGTCATACTCGGCCACCTCATTGGTTTTGCCAAAAGTCTTGTTCAAGCTTTCGCGGCCCCGACGCGAATGCCCCTGGGCAGCGTGCGGCCCACCACCGGGGCGATCAGTTCCAGTTCGTCCATCATACTTGCGAACTGGGCTGGGTAGATGGATTGCGGGCCGTCAGAAAGTGCCTTTTCGGGATGGTTGTGAACCTCGACCAGGATGCCGTCGGCGCCCGAGGCCACCGCGGCGCGGGCCATCGGCAGAATGCTGTCGCGCCGGCCGGTGGCGTGGCTGGGATCAACCAAGATCGGCAAGTGGCTCAGCCGCTGAATGGCGGGAATAATGCTCAGGTCCAAGGTGTTGCGTGTGTGGTCGGCAAAGGTGCGCACGCCGCGCTCGCACAAAATCACCTCGTAATTGCCCTCGCTCATCACGTACTCGGCGGCCATCAAAAACTCCTCCAGCGTCGCCGACAGTCCACGCTTGATCAGCACCGGCTTGCGCAGCCGTCCAGCGCGCTTTAGCAAGGAGAAGTTCTGCATATTGCGGGCGCCGATCTGCACCACGTCGGCCCATTCGGCCACCAGGTCGAGGCTCTCGTTGTCGATGGCCTCGGTCACGATGCGCAGCCCAAAGCGCTCGCGGATCTCGGCCATGATGCGCAGCGCCTCCAGGCCCAGCCCCTGAAACGCGTAAGGAGAGGTGCGCGGCTTGTAGGCCCCGCCGCGAAAGAACTGTGCGCCCGATGCGGCCACCGCTTCGGCGATGGCAAAGGCCTGATCGCGGCTCTCGATCGAGCACGGCCCGGCAACAATGGCCAGCCCCTTGCCGCCGATCGCCGCATCGGTTCCAGCGAACCGGATGACGGTGTCTTCTTCCTTCACGTCCCGGCTGGCGAGTTTATAAGCCTTGGAAACGCGGATGACCTCGGCCACCCCGGAGAGTTCTTCCAGGTTGCCGCGGTCCACCTCGCCCTTGTTGCCGGTGATGCCGATGGCGGTGCGCTGGGCTCCGGGCAGCGGATGGGCGCGGAAGCCCAACTGTTCAATGTGCTCGCAAACCGCCTGGATCTGCTCCGGTGTAGCTTGCGCCTTCATGACGACTAACATGGGGTCCCCTCGATCCCTCAGTCTATCGTCTGCGAGAGCGAAGGGCAATTCTACTCAGGAATTCGTAGTCGGTCTGTTTGAAAGGTACGGGCTTCTGTTTGAAGGGTACGGGCTTCAGCCCGTACATAGATGCCACGAAACCCTCCGGGCTTTAGCCCCCGAGGGATTGCCGGTCTTGCCAGGGAACATATCCAGAGTATTCGTAGACCATCCCCTTCACAACGGAACTTTTTCCCGGGGTTGGGGTTCCCACCGATGACGGCTCCCGCAATTCCCCGTCTAATCAGGGTGAACCGGGAACTGAAGTTCAGCCGCAGGAGAGTGAAAATGGATCGGCCAATGCTCAATAAACTCATCTTCCAGGCCCTCGCGTGGGCCGGTCTGGTTGCCTTTTGCGGCGCGATTGCGCTGGCACAAGATGCGACACCGGCCACGTCCCCGGATCAGGGCGCTGTACAAGCCCCGTCCTCTGCGCCGGCCGTTGATTCGCGCACGGACGGCCAGATCGAGACCGACGTGGTGCATGCCCTTGACGCCTCCAAGGCGCTCAAGAGCGACCTGATCACCGCGGCCACCATTCAAGGCGAGGTCACGCTCTCGGGAACCGTCTCCGGCGAGGCCTCTCGCGAACTGGCGGAGTCGATTGCCGCTCATGTGGCAGGCGTCACCAAGGTGAACAACAGCCTGGCGGTTGGCAACCCGCAGGCCGCGGCCAGCGCCGGAGATCAGCCTGAGAGTCAACCGGACGACTCGATGTCGGCGGTTCCTCCACCACCACCCGCGGATGGACCGCAGTCCGCCCCCGGACAGGCTCCCTATCCAAGTCAGTCTCAACCTCAGGTCCAAACCCAGACCCAGCCTCAGGCCCAGCCCGGCCAGCCGCAGTACGGTACGGCCAATCCTCGAATCACCCGGATGCGGCCCGCCCCGCCGGCCTATGATCCTCCCACGGGCCCGGTAACTGTTGCCAAGGACACGCTGCTTCAGTTGCGGACCAACGAGCCAGTTGCGAGCAAGCACGCCAAGGACGGCGCCCCGGTTGAGTTCACCGTGATTCGCGACGTGGCCGTAGGCGGCGTGCTGGCGATTCCCCGCGGCGCGACCGTTCACGGAGTAGTCACCGAGGTCAAGAAGGCCGGCGAATTGGCCGGCAGCTCCGAGTTGGCGCTCAAGCTCACCTCGCTCGATCTCGGCGGGCAGAGCTATCCGCTCGATTCCGACCAGTTCAAGGTGAAGGGGCCCGGCAAGGGCGCGCGGACGGCCAGCAATGTGGTCGGCGGCGCCATGATGGGCACGATCATCGGCTGCATCGCCGGCCGTGGCATAGGCTGCGCCATCGGCGCGGGCGCAGGGGCAGCCGCAGGTACGGCGGCTTCAGCGGCCACTCCGGGGCCGGGCGTCTGGATTCCCTCCGAGGCGCGCGTGGACTTCCACCTGGCAACTCCGCTGACTGTCACGCCAGTCAACGCGCAAGAGGCATCCAGGCTCGCGCAAGGGCTCTATCCCGGCGGTCCCAGCCTCTACCAGCGCTCTTATTATCCTTATGGCAGGCCGTATGCCGTCGGCTATCCCTACGGCTATCCGCCCGTCTACTACCGGCCCTACTACATGGTCGGCGGGTACTACTACTGGCGGTAAAATCGGTTCGTCCAGTCAAGACATAACGGGCATCCCGACCTCCGGGATGCCCGTAGTGTCTTTGCGGGCGCCCTCGACTCGCCCTCGCTCGTCTATAATTACTGAGAATCGCGCCGAGCCACAATTGCGCGACAATTGCGCATTCAGTCGAAATCTCTGCCCTTGAGCCGCCATGCCGCGTGAGGGCGGGTACAGTCTGCCTGCGCGTAGAGAGTTGAAGGTCCGAGTCCATCCATGATCCGTTTCCTGCAGAGAGACAATCGCATAACCAAGGCGTTCTTCGTCGTCGTCATCGCCGCCGCTTCGTTGGGCATGGTGATCTACCTGATTCCCGGCCTGACCGGCCAGGGAACCTCATCCGCCGACACCTACGCCATGATCTACCCCCACTGGTACAGCCGTTTGCTGTCTTCCGGCCTGACCGTGACCCAGCAGCGGGTCAGCCAGCAGGCCCGCCAGCAGATGCAGCGCAGCCGCTACCCTGACAATCCGATGATCGAGCGCATCATCGAGCAGCAGGTTGGCCAGCGGCTGGTGCAAGAGCAGATCCTGCTCGCCGAGGCCGAGAAACTTGGCATCCAGGCCACGGATGACGATGTGAGAACTTTCCTGCACCAGGGCCAGTTCGGCGAATACCTCTTCCCCAACGGCAATTACATCGGCGAAGACCGCTATACCAACTTCGTCGCCGGGCAGTTCAACATGTCGATCCCGGAGTTTGAGAGCGAAGTCAAGAAGAGCATTGCCATCCGCCGCTTGCAGACGCTGATTACCGCCGGGGTCGTGGTCGGCGACCAGGAAGTGCGCGACAGTTATCGCAAGGAAAACATCAAGATCAAATTCGACTACGCGGTCATCTCCTCCGACGACTTGCGCAAGACGATCAATCCCTCCGACGCCGACCTCGCCGCTTTCTTCAAGAAAAACGCCGCACGCTATGCCACGGCGGTGCCTGAGCAGCGCAGGATCACTTACTTCGCCTTTACCCCCAACCAGCTGCCCGGCGGGGTTCCGCAGCCCGGCCAGCAGGAGATTCAGCAGTACTTCGCCGCGCACCAGTCTGAATACTCGGTGGAGGAGCAGGCCCGCGCGCGCCACATCCTTATCAAAGCAGGCACGGACGCCAACTCCGACGCCGCGGCCAAGGCCAAAGCAGAGGACTTGCTCAAGCAGATTCAGGGCGGCGCGAATTTTGCCGACCTGGCCGCCAAGAACTCCGACGACCCCGGCAGCAAAGACAAGGGCGGCGAGCTGGGCTTTGCCCGCCGCGGCATGATGGTGCCGGAGTTCGACAATGCCATCTTCACTCAGAAGATCGGCGACACCAAAGTCGTGAAATCCCAGTTCGGCTATCACATCATCCAGGTAGAGGAGCGCCAGGCCGCGCACTCCCAGTCGCTCAACGAAGTCCTCCCCACCATCCAGGCCACGCTGATTCGCCAGAAGGCGGCCAAGGCCGAGCAGGACTACGCGCAGACGCTCACCTCCGAGGCCATCAAGAACGGCCTGGAAAAGACCGCCGACGCGCATCATCTTGAGATGGCGTCCACGCCGCTGCTCGGCGCCCACGAAGTGATTGCCGCGCTGCCCGACTCCTCCCAGATCATGGGCAAGGCCTTCGAGGCCAAGCAGAACGATCCGCCCCAGTTTGCCACCACCGGTGAAGGTTACGCCGTCTTCCAGGTCACAGGCGTCACCCCCGCACACGCACCCGACTTTGCCGCTTGGAAGAGCCATGTAGCCGACGACTATCGCGGCGAGCAACTCCCCATCCTCCTCAGCCAGGAGACCCAGGAGCTGGCCAACCAGGCCAAAGCCTCAAACGATCTGGCCAAGGCCGCCAAGGAAGTGGGCGCGACCCTCAAGACCAGCGATTTGGTCGGCGATACCGGCCAGGTGCCCGATTTCGGCCAGGTTGGCCAGGTGGCTCCGCAGCTCTTCGATCTTGCGGTTGGCAACATCAGCGGGCCCATCAATGCCGGAAGAACCGGTGTGGTGGTGAAGATTCTGGACAAGCAGGAGCCTTCAGCCGACGAGATCGCCAAGAACCTCGACCAGACCAAGGACCAGCTCCTCGAACAGCGCCGCGGCCAGGCCTTCAACGTCTTCTTGAGCGCCATCATGGACGACTACAAGAAACACAATCGCATCCAGATCCTCAAGCAAAAAGAACCAGCGCTTCCTGGCACATAGACCCGAGATCCCACAGGCAAGGCAAAAGGCCCGCAGCCATTTCGCTCGCGGGCCTTTTGCCGTCCGGTGACCATGTTTTCTATGGAATCCCCGAATAAGCGTACGTTTTGAATGGGCACGGTTTCACAGGCTGCGGAAAAACGCCCGTGGAGTTGCGACAAGAGTCAGGGCACGACCTCAGTCGAGCCGCAAACGCCGAAAATGACGTTGGGCTTTAGGCTATCTCTGATGAATGCCAAACCGACCTGCTTTGTATCAGGGCACGACTTCAGTCGTGCCGTAAGGGCTCAAAATGACGTGGGGCTTTAGCCCCTGAGGGAACGTCCTCCTCACAGACCCCTATTCCCGCCCGACTCCTAACGCAATCCAACCGTCTGGAAGGGCAGCCCGGTCACCGGCGAATGCTCGGGCTGGGCATCGAGATCAGGCGCGATCTCCACATCGTGCAGGTTGGCCGGAACCACCGTCACATTCCACCCATCCACCGTGATCAGTGGGTCGTCGCCCTTGAAGGCGCTCAGATCGGCCTCCACGGTGATGGTCTTGAACTCATTCGCCGTCAACGACACGTAGTTGTCGCTGTAATAGACCGGCAGCACGCGCTCGCCCGAGTGCGCGCCGCGCAGTTGCAGATGAGCCATCAGTGCGATGTTCGCGGTCGGATTGTGCAGCGTCAGCGTCAGCAGCCGCTTGCCGTCCGCGTCCTTGCGCGCAACCTGAAACTCGATCGGGACCGTGGGCATCTTGTCGAGATCGGTGAGCAGGTCCGGATAGCCTGGCTCTCCGCGCCAGTAGAAATTCGAAGACACGACCTTCCCCTGCGCGTCGTCCAGTTCCAGCTTGAGGAAATGCGTCGAGGTAAGCAAATCGGGAAATTTGACCGGCCCAAGGCTTGTCGCGGAGCTGGCCTCAGCCGTCACCTTCGTCTCGTACTGCGCAGCCAGCGCTCCGTCGAGCAGATAGATCGACACGTGCGCCACCGAGTCCGTCAACGGCTGCGGCAGGTTGTTGATCACCTCCAGCTCTCCGTTGGCCTCGTTGAACTGAATATGCACCGGCTCCCCCGCGCACCTGACCGCAAAGAGCGACGAGTTCGGTTCCAGGTCGTAGTGGTAAAGCTGCCAGACGAAGCTTGGCTGCGCCGGGTGGCTCATCCACGTAATGACGGCCGTCGTCGGGTGAAACATCTGCGCATTGCGCCCCTCATACATCGCGCGGTAGCTCTCGTAGTTCATCAATTGCGCCTTGCGCACGAAGTCGGCCAGATTGGCGATCTTTCCATAGCGGGCGGCCAGCACGCCGGGATAGCTGTCTCCGCGCTGCGCGCCCTTGGCCATATCGTGCTCGGCCCAATCGTCGTTGATCGTCTCCCAATCCTTCTTGGGCATCATGCCGTGGATCGATTCAATCGTCGGCACAGAGACAGTGCCGGTCTCCGTCTTGAATAGATCGTCGGTCACGGTGTAGAACTCGCGCGGAGCACGCCAGAAGTAGGGCCCATGCGAGCGCACCCCGGCTCCGTCTGTCGAGCTCGGCTGGTAGCGCCGCGTCGGCTCAAGCTCGGCCATCAGCTTGCGCAGTTCCGCGTCGATCTCCGGCGGCGGAAAGCCTTCGTTGCGCGCGCACCACAGGGCAATCGACGGATGATTGCGGAAGCGCAGAATCTTCTCCCGCACATTCGCGATATAGGTGTCGATGTCCGTCGGGTTCGGTCCGTCGCTCGGGTTGGGCTGGAAAAACTCATCCCACACCAGAATGCCGTACTTGTCGCACAGTTCGTAGAAGTCCTCGCTGGTGCTCTGCCCCACCCAGTTCCTGATCAGGTTCAGATTCGCCAGTTGGTGCATGTGAATCTGTGCTTCGAGCCGTTCGCGCGGAATGCGCTTGAGGGCCTCATCGAGTCCCCAGTTGCCGCCGCGAATGAAGATCGGAACGCCATTCACCGAGATGGTCAGCGTGTCAGTACCCGGAACGCTGTAGCTGATCTTCCTGACGCCAAAGCTTACGTCCTGAGAATCCGATTCGACCTTATCATCAACCTTGAAGCTCAGATGCAGTTTATAGAGATTCTGCGCCCCGTAGCCGTTCGGCCACCACAGCCGCGGATGCTCGATATGCAACACCGGCGTGGTTTTTGCATCGAAGCTGACAATCTGCTTGCTATGCGCGGCTAGGGTGACCGGCTGCTCAAACGCGATCTCTTCAATGCTCCCCGAGACTACGCCCGTCACCGGCGCATCGCTGACGTTCTCCACTGTGGCCTGCACGGCCACGTCCGTCGAATCGGTACTAGGCAAAGGAAGATCGGTCGTCACCAGCGGGCTCTTCACCACCACCGGGCCGGTTGCCGAGAGAAAGACCTTCTGCCAGATGCCCGCGTCGCGGTCGCGAATCGCCGGAATCCAATCCCACCCGATCGTCGAGAGAAAGGTCGGCCCGTCGATCGCCGTGATGCCGCCATTTTTTCCCGTGCCTGCGCGCAGTGTGTGTTCATGCGGATCGCCGGGGTTGGGCTCCGGCGTCACCAGCACGGCCACCACGGCCTGCTTGCCTGGCTTCACATTGGCCGTGATGTCAAAAATCCCGCGGACAAATGCCCCGCGCATTGTGCCCACCTGCGCGCCATTCACCCATACAGTTGCCGAGTAGTTGATGCCGTCGAAGTTCAGCCAGACATGCTTCCCGTCATAGCTCTTGGGAATCTCGACCAGCGTCCGGTACCAATACGACGTTCGCGCCAGGCTCTCCGGTATCACCTCAGGCCGGTTGTTCTCCCCATAGAGCGGCTCGGAATAAACGTGATTGTTCACCAGAGTCGTCAGCACCGTCCCCGGAACCGTGGCCGAGTACCAGCCCGTCGTCGAGAAGCCCAAAGCCGAAACCTCGGCGCCGGCTTGCGGCGCCTTGGCCACGTCCTGCAACAGCCAGCCGTTGGCCAGCGCAACAGGCTCGGCGGGCTCTGATTTTTTCGGGATGAGAGCCGCGAGCCGAGCGGGCAAAGCAAATGCCGACGGCGCCAATGCCAACAATGCCAACGATGAAATGAAGAATCGGCCAAATAGTTTTCGCAAGAGAATTGCTCCTCGGTTCTTTCTTGAATGCTCTTTTCCTCAAAGGCTGCGGAATAACTCATTAGAAAGCAAGTCCCGAACATCTTGAAGGGGCGTGGCTCTACAGCTTGCGGAGAGACTCATTCAAAGCCTGCTTTGTAACAGGGCACGACTTTAGTCGTGCCGCAAGAGCTGCAAAATTGACGTGGGCTTCAGCCCCTGCGGAGATGCATCTTCAACCATTTGCATTCTCCCGACGGCACAACCACTGCCTTTCAAAACCGCGAGGTCTCCCGCAACCGGCATTCGCTCACCAGACAGTCGGATTATAGCCGCCGGGACGCCCGGCGGATGATCGTTTGCCCCATCCCGACGATAATGAAGATATGCAATTTCAGCGTTCATCCGGAGTTCTCCTGCATATCAGCTCGCTGCCCTCCAACGGGGGCATTGGCGACCTCGGCCCTGCCGCCCATGAGTTTCTTCGCTTTCTTGGCGCAGCCAAACAGCATGTCTGGCAAGTTCTGCCGCTCTGCCCCACGGGTTACGGCAACTCACCCTACGCAGGCACATCGGCTTTTGCAGGCAATCCCTTCCTCATCAGCCTCGAATCCCTGGCCGAGTGGGGCTGGATCGCTCCCCAGCGGCTTCAAAGCCAAGCCGGCCGCAGCGGGCCTGTGAACTTCGAAGAGATCGAGTGGCGCAAGCTGAAGCTGCTCGACGAAGCCGCGGGAAACTTCCTCGACCGTGGACCACACGCCACCAGCCTTGAGCCTCAGTTGGCCTTGCAGTGGGCCCAGTATGAAAAGTTCTGCCGCACCGAGGCAGCCTGGCTCACCGACTACGCCCTCTACGCCGAGCTGCGCCGCCAGTTCAACACCGGCGCCTGGACCGTCTGGCCGGAGCTGCTGCGCCGCCGCCAGCCCGAGGCCCTGGCCTATGCCGCCGCCACGCATGCCCGCCGCGTTGCCGAGGAGCAGGTCCTGCAATTCGCCTTCTCCCTCCAGTGGAGCAACCTCCGCGAGGCAGCCGCCGAGCATGGCATCCGCATCATGGGAGACCTGCCCATCTTCGTCAATATGGATTCGGCCGACGTCTGGGTTCACCCCGAGCTCTTTGAACTCGACGAGGAGCTCCAGCCCATCCGCATCGCCGGCGTCCCGCCCGACTATTTTTCGCCCACCGGCCAGCGCTGGGGCAACCCCCTCTATCGCTGGGGTCTGCTTGCCGCCACTGGCTTCACGTGGTGGACCGACCGCGTCCGCCGCGCCTGCGCGCTCTACGACATCGTCCGCCTCGACCACTTCCGCGGCTTCGAGGCCTACTGGGCCATCCCTGCCGCCGAGGAGACCGCCGTCAAAGGCGAGTGGGTCAAGGCGCCCGGCCTCGAACTCTTCCGCGCAATGGAAAGTGCGCTTGGGGCCCTGCCGCTGGTTGCCGAGGACCTCGGCCTCATCACACCTGAAGTAGACGCGCTGCGCAAGGAATTGGACCTGCCCGGCATGAAGGTTCTCCAGTTCGGCTTCAGCAACAAGGGCGCCCACATCCACCTGCCCCACCGCTTCACCCCCGGCACAGTAGCCTACACCGGAACGCACGACAACGACACCTCGCTGGGCTGGTGGCAGACGACCGGCAAGGCCGAGCGCAGCGCCGTCAAGGCCTACGTCGGGCCGGTGGACAAGAGTCCGGTCTGGCCGCTGATTCGAGCCATGGAATCGAGCGTAGCCGAGGTCGCCATCGTTCCCGCGCAGGATCTTCTCGAATTAGGCTCAGAGGCCCGCATGAACACCCCTTCGGTAGCCGCCGGCAACTGGAGCTGGCGCGCCCCCGAGGCCGCCTGGACCCCCGAGTTAGCCGCCAGGCTAGCCCAGTTAGCCGAAGTCACCGACCGCGACAACGACCCTCTGGGCGAACCAGAGGAAGAGGACGAAACATAGGCAGTGCCGGCGAAGCCGCAAAATCAGTCTGGCCCTTACAGGCTGCGGAAAAACTCGATGCGGAGCCCCCAGAAGCGTCAGGGCACGGCTTCAGTCGTGCTGCAAAGCAGCGGGTGCCCCAGGTCCCTCGCAATTGGGGACCTGGGAATCCACAAATTTCCCCCCGTGCATTGCAGAGAATACCCCCCGCCAGCGCACAATTGATCTAGAAAGACCGAGCAAAGAACTCAACTTCTCCTGCCCGGTTGCAAGCTCATAAAAGACACGTCGTTTTTGCCTGTGGAACTGTGGATCCATCCCTAACAACCGTAAAGTCAATGGTTTCCACGGGCCACCCTCACGGAATCACAGACACACAGATTCTGTGAGTGCGTGGAGCCACTCCTAAGCAACTCAAAATAAACCACTTCCCAATCACAGCTTCACAGCCCTCAGCGTGTGATAGTGGTCACCTCCGCCACGTCGCTCCGCCAACATGAACTGTCCCTCGATTCGCGAATAGTCCCCCCTTCCTCCCGACCCTGTGCTTTGTTCCGGCGGCCAACCTTGCTATCCTTGCGCAAATGGACGTTGCGGCGATTCAAACGCATGGACTCACACGGCGCTTCGGCGCGCTGACGGCTGTTGAGGATGTCACCCTGAGCGTGGCTCCGGGCCAGTTCTTCGGCTTTCTCGGGCCAAACGGGGCAGGGAAGTCTACGACCATCAAGATGCTCACCGGCCTGCTGGAGCCCACCGCGGGAACCATCGAGATCCTCGGCCAGCCCTTTAGTTCCAGCGCTCTGGAACTAAAGCGCCAGATCGGCGTCGTGCCGGAAGGGATGGCTCTGCTGGGCCGCCTCACCGCCCCTGAGTTTCTTCATTTCGTCGGCCGCATGTACGGGCTGGACAAGGAGACCACGCGCCAGCGGACCGAGGAGTTGCTCGAGTTCATGCAACTGGCCGACGAGAGCCGCAAGCTGGTCACCGACTTCTCCCACGGCATGCAGAAGAAGCTGGCCATGGCCGCGGCGGTCATTCACGGGCCAAAAGTCCTGTTTCTGGATGAGCCCTTTGAAGGCGTGGACGCCATTGCCGCCGGAATGCTGAAGACCATGCTCCAGGGGATGCTCAATCGCGGAGCCACCATCTTCCTCACCACCCACGTGCTCGAGATTGTGGAGCGCCTCTGCAGCCACGTGGCCATCATCAGTCAGGGCCGTCTGGTGGCCAATGGCTCGATCAGCGAGCTGCGCGCCGGCGTGGCCAGCACGCTGCCCGGCTCAGGCGAGCAGCAGCGCCTGACCCTCGAAGAGATCTTCCTCTCGCTTGTCGGAGCAGGCGGCCAACTGGAGCCGCAGCAGGAGCTCTCATGGCTCGCCTGAATGGGGCGATCGAGGCCGAGACCGCCAGATCGGTCGGCGTGCTCAGCTTCCAGGCGCGTGCGCAGTACGCGGCCATGATCGGCCTGCGCTGGCGCATCTTCATCAATGGCCTGCGTTCCAAGCTAGGCGCCTTTGAGCTGGGCGTGCGCACGGTGGCGTATGTTTTCTACGCCGGCTTCGGGCTGGGTGCGGGAGCGCTGCTCGGCGTGGCTGCATATTTCGTTGTCAACGAGAGGCAGTGGCAGTTCCTTCCGATCCTCTTTTGGGCGGTGTGCTTTCTCTGGCAGATGATTCCGGTGATGCTGGCCTCTCTACAAGAACAATTTGACCTGAGCATCCTGCTGCGCTTTCCCGTGAGCTTCTGGTCCTACTTTTTGCTCTATGCGGTCTTTGGGCTGGTCGATGTCTCCACCATCCTGGGCACGCTTTGCTGCCTCGGCATCTGGATCGGAGCGACCGTGGCGCGGCCCGATCTCTCTGCCTGGACGGCGTTGGGCCTGGTGGTTTTCGCGCTCTTCAACATCCTGCTGGTGCGAGCCGTCTTTGCCTGGATCGACCGCTGGCTTGCCCAGCGCAAGACGCGGGAGATTGTGGGTGCGGTCTTCATGCTCCTGCTGATGAGCCTGCAACTGCTGAATCCGGCCCTCCATCAGAAGCGTCATCAAGGGCGTGCCAATCCCCAGGACCGGTACGAGAACTACCGCAGGATGACGACCGAGCTTGCCCCCTGGCTCAAGACCGTCAGGGCGGTGCAACAGTGGCTTCCGCCGGGGCTCGCCGCGCGCACTCTGGAGCAGGTTGACAATGCGCAGCCCGCGCCGGCTTTGGCCTCCCTGAGCCTGCTTGGGCTGTATGCGATGGCTGCGGGAGCAGTGCTGGCGGGGCGTCTCCGGGGCGAGTATCGCGGCGAAAACCTGGGCCAGGCGCCCAAGCGGAGCAAGGCCCAGACAAGCCAGCAGCAGACAAGCCAACGCAAGAGCTCAGCCGGCAGAGCCACTCTCGTGCGGCGCGAGGGCCGAGATTGGCTGGCAGGCTCCGGACCCATCGCCGCGGTGATCGAAAAGGACTTGCGCAGCCTGCTGCGCACCTTGCCCCTGCTCTGGGCGCTGGGCATGCCGGTTTTGATGGTCCTTATCGTTGCGAGCCTGTTTCGCAACGGCTCCGGCGCGGTGAATTCCTTCTCGTACGGGCTGCCGATCTGCGTGGCCTACGCCCTGCTCGGTTTCACGCAGTTGTTTTACAACAACCTGGGCGCGGAGGGGGCGGGAATTCAACTGCTGTTTCTTTCTCCCACTCCCATCCGAAGCGTCCTGCTGGCCAAGAATCTCTTGCATGCCCTGCTCTTCGGCATGGACGCTCTGCTGGCCGCCATCCTGTCTACGCTCCGGTTGGGCCGGCCGGATGGCGTGATGGCGGCTGCCACGGCCGCATGGCTGCTCTTCGCGCTGCCGTGCGACCTGGCGGCGGGTAATATCTTTTCGCTCATCATGCCCTACCGCATCAATCCGGGCAGGATCTCGCGCCAGCGCGGATCGCAGGCCAATGCGCTGCTGAGCCTCTTAATACAATTGGGATTGATGGGCGTCGGCGCTGCGGTCTTCGCGCTCAGCTGGTTCCTGGACAAGCCGTGGCTGGCCGTGCCGGTCTTTCTGGTCCTGGCCTTGGCCGCGTTCTTCGCCTGGTTGCGCGTGCTCGGCAACGTAGACCGAATGGCAAACCAGCGCCGGGATACTCTGATTGCGACGCTGATGAAGAGCAGTTGACAGCCGACAGCTGACAGTTCAGGATCGTGGGTTATACGCTCTCTTACTGATCGCTGTCTGCTGTTAGCTGTTGGCTGTCCTTAAAAAGGAACTATACGGCTTTTCGACGTGGGATTTACTCGTATCATGAACTATATTAATGAGTTATGGGTACTTCCAGCGTTTTGTTGTGGCCAAAAACCGTGTCCACTTTCAGGTTCGTGAATGTCGGCGT
>Ga0302320_10001355_pt1 | contig 58823 bp, 48 predicted proteins | sample Bog_T0_3_FD_202130 | JGI IMG/M metagenome (GOLD analysis project Ga0302320, IMG submission 202130) | Peat permafrost microbial communities from Stordalen Mire near Abisko, Sweden - Bog_T0_3 | ecosystem: Environmental > Terrestrial > Soil > Wetlands > Peat | place: Sweden: Abisko, Stordalen Mire... | reverse complement strand
AGAACACCACCTTCCGCAAGCGCCGCGACCCCATCACCCTGGCCGACATCCAGGTGGGCGACTCGGTGCGCGTCGAGGGCGCGGTCAAGAGCGGAACATTTCTGGCGACCGCCGTAAGCGCCATGGGGCCGCCGCCCGCAGGCAATCCCAGCGTCCCACGCAACGGGCCGCCCCAGTAGCGCGCCAGGGCGTTCCTTCGGCCCACAACTCCTTCGCCTGCATCCATGCGCCATTTCTCCGGCGCACGGATGCAGACGCACCAACCTGCCCCGCCCCCGCCCGATTTCCTCCAGCGCCTGAACAATATCCCCTCTCCGATCCGGTTGCGCCCCAGCGATTCCTGCTTCTTCCCTGCAAAACGATTTTTCTTCTCAAAAGCCGAGTGATAGCGTTATCATCATCGGCGGCGCAAAGCTGCCCGTCCGCGCCGCAGCGTTGCCTTCATCCCATGGCCGCGCGGCAAGCCGGCCTGCCATTCGGGATTGCGCGCGGAGCAACGGAGAACGCGCCCATCGCAAGTTCCAGCCAGAGGTTCAAGAGGTATATCTCATGCGCGAACGACTCTTCATTCTTTTTTCCGCCTTGCTTCTCTCTGTGCCGCTTCAGGCCAAAGTGGTGGTCTTCTGGCAGCCCGGTTTTCCCACCGTGGCCAGCCAGCCCATGCCTCGCGCTGCGCTCGACAAGGCGCTCAAGGCACTCGCCCCGGTCTTTGCGGATGAAGCCGCCTTCGCGGCCCCGGATGCTCTCGCCGATACCGATCTCCTGGTGCTGCCCTATGGGTCCGCAGTGCCGGCCGGCTCGTGGAAAGCGATCCAGCGCTACCTCGACGGCGGAGGGAATCTGCTTATCCTGGGCGGCCAGCCTCTGCGCGTGCCGGTCAGCCTGGTCAACGGCCAATACGTGACCGCAAGCCCGCAGGACACATACTCCCGCGTGCTCGGCTTCCGCCACACCTACGAAGTTCCCGTAGCCCGCGGCGCGGCTTTCCACTGGCGTGCCGGCTATGCTTGGCTGCCCGCGCTCCAGCTTCACGCGCAACACTTCTTCGCCGTGGAGGGCCGGCTCGAGGGCCTCGGCTACATGGCCGACCGCGAGGGTCAGTTAGTGGCCGCGCCGGTCATCGTTGCCGACCACACCGGCCGCTGGCCCGACAGCCGCATGCTCGGCAGCCGCATGCTGGCGCTCGACTTCGATCCCGATCCCGGCTACTGGGAAAGCAGCGACGGCATCGCCCTCATCCATCAGGCGGCTATGTACGCCGCCCAGGGCGCAACCGGCCTCAGCATCGAAACGCAGTTCTCCGTGATCCGCCCCACTGAGACGCCCGCGCTCACCGTCCATCTCCGCTTTCCGCGCCAGCAGAAGCTCGGCGCAACCGTGAGCGGCGAAGTGCAGGTCCAGCTCTCCTCGGAAAAGGGAACCGTGGCTAAAACCACTGTTCCCCTCAACGGCAAGCCAGTTGAAGATCTGGGCGAAGAGCTGGGCGCGGCCTTCAAACAGCCGCTGCCGGCAGGCTTTTACACCGTATCCGCTGTTCTGAGCCAGGGCAGCGAGCAGCGCGAGTTCTATGAGAACGGATTTCTGGTCGCGGATCACACCGCGATCGCCTCGGGCCCCACACTAGGCGTCCATGGTGACTTCATCACTCTCGACGGCAAGCCGTTCTTCCCCGTCGGAACCAACTACTTCTCCACCGAAGAGAATGGCTGGGACTTCTCCGGCCCGCGCAACGCCGCCATCTGGGACAAGGACTTCGCCGAGATGCAGGCGCATGGCGTGAGCCTGGTCCGCACCGGCGTGTGGATGCCCAACGGCAAGTTCATTGACCCCGACTCCGGCGGCGTGGACCAGCGCTTCCTGCGCAACCTTGAAGCGTTTCTCCACTGTGCGCACCGCCATAACATCGCCATCAACTTCACCTTCTTTGCCTTCTCGCCGCACTCCGGCGGCGCGCCCGGACCCCGCACCCCTGACCCCGCCGTAACCCCGCCCAATCCCTACCTTGACCCCGCCGCAGTCGAAGCCGAGCAGGCCTACATCCGCTCCGTTGTCCAGGAGTTCAAAGATGTGCCCTGGCTGTGCTGGGACCTGATCAACGAGCCCAGCTTTTCCAACCCCCGCACCATCTTCAAAGGCAATTTTCCCAACGGCGACCCCGCGGAAGTGTCCGCGTGGCACAAGTGGCTGGCGCAGAAATACACGAGCCTGGCCGCATTGGGCGACGCGTGGCGCGTGACGGCCGAAAGCCTCACCAGCTTCGACGCCGTTCCCCTGCCCTCGGCCAGCGACCTGCACTACGACCGCAACAGCAATCCCAACCAGGTCCGCGCCCTCGACTACAACCTCTTCGCGCAGGATATGTTCAGCGGCTGGGTCAAATCCATGGTCACGCTCATCCGCTCATCCGGCAGCCGTCAGTTGATCGACGTGGGCCAGGACGAAGGCGGCGTGACCGATCGCGTGCTCAACCAGTTCTACGGCGGCGCCGGCGTCTCCTTCACCACCAACCACACCTACTGGCAAGACGATGCGCTGCTGTGGGATTCCGTCGCGGCCAAGCGCCCCGGCGTGCCCAACATCACCGGCGAAACCGGCTACCAGCCCGCCTGGGCCGCCGATGGCGCGTGGCGCTACGACGAGTTCACCGGCCTCGGCCTCACCGAGCGGAAGTGGGCGCTGGGCTTTGCCGCCGGCTCCACGGGAGCCATGCAATGGGACTGGGACCGCGAGGTCGACTTCGGCATGCTGCGCAGCGACGGCTCGTCGAAGGTGTGGGAGAACCAGATGCGCGACCTGGGCCAGTTTGCCCGCCAGGCCGCTCCCTACGCCGATCCCCTCATCCTGCCCGAAGTCGCCCTTGTCCTGCCCCAGTCCTTCCAACTCTCCGTAGGCAACACCATGGCGCTTGAAGCGCAGCAAAACTCCGTCCGCGCGCTCTCGAACTACGCCCGGGCCGAAGCCTACGCGGTGGGCGAGTACCAGCCCGAGTTGCTTGGCACGCCGAAGCTCATCATCGTTCCCTCGGCTTTCGGTCTGACCGATGCGGCATGGTCCGCAATCGAGCAGCGCGTCCGCGACGGCGCAACTCTACTGGTCACCGGCCCCTTTGCGGAAGACGCTCACCTCCATCCCACCGGCCGCCAGCAGGCTGCGGGACTTCCCTACACCGTGGCCGCGCTCGCCACCCGCGAAAATCTCTTCCACTTTCCCGGCGGCGACGAGGCAATTACCTACCCCGGCCTGAAGACCACCATACTGCTGCGCGCCGTACTGCCCGATGGAAAAGACTGGGCCGAACAGCCGCTCGGCAAGGGGAAGATTCTCTTTGCCGCGCTGCCCCTGGAACTGAATACCAATCTGCGCGCCGTCGGCGATGTTTACAGCTACGCGCTCAAAGCTGCCGGCATCGCTCCGGTCTTCTCCACCACCATCACCGACCCCGGCATTCTCATCTCTCCCACGCGCTATCCCAACGCAACCCTCTACGTGCTCACCTCCGAATCGAACCGGACCGACGTCTCGTTCCAGGACCTGCGCAGCGGCAAAAAGTTTGCCGGCACGTTGCCCGCGGGCGGAGCCGCACTGCTGCTGGTCGGCGCGGACGGCAAACTGCTCGCCAGCTACAATTGGCCCGGACGATGATTGCGCGTCCGCAGCTTCAAGCTCACCGCAACTGAATTCAGACGGTAAGAAGTTTTCTCAACACAATTCGTGAAAGGTCCAGTATGTTTGCCACTCGTCTTCCTTCGCTTCTCAAGTCAGGCATCGTCGCCCTGCTCGTCATCGCTCCGGTCTTGGCCTTCGGCCAGTCGCAACCGTTGCCCCACGGCATCTTCACCGGCCACCAGGACGTGGGAACCGTGCTACATCCCGGCTCCGTTGTCTATGACGAGGCCACCCACGCCTACACCATCGGCGGCAGCGGCGAAAACATGTGGTTCGGCATCGACGACTTCCACTTCGCCTGGAAGAAGGTCTCCGGCGATGTGGCTCTCACCGCCGACATCGCCTTCCTCGGCACGGGCGGCAATCCCCATCGCAAAGCCGTGCTCGCGATCCGCCAGTCCCTCGACGGGCCCTCCGCCATGGCCGATGTTGCGGTGCACGGCGTCGGCCTCACCTCGCTCCAATTCCGCGATGCCGACGGCGCCACCACGCACGAAGTCGAAGCCAACGTCTCCGCGCCCAAAACCGTCCGCATCGAAAAGCGTGGCGACTTCTTCCACGCATTTGTCTCTGGCAAGGACGGCAAACTGCACCCCGCCGGCGCATCCACCAAGGTGCACATCACCGGAGACTTCTACATCGGCATCGGTGTCTGCGCACATGATAAAGATGTGACTGAGAAGGCCGTCTTCTCCAACGTGATTCTCGACCAGCTTCCGCCGGCCAGCGGCAAAACCGTCCTCATCAGTTCGCTTGAAACCATCTCCGTCGCTTCCACCGATCGCCACGTGGAATACGTGTCCGCCGCGCACTTCGAGGCGCCCAACTGGTCGCGCGACGGCAAGTACCTCGTCTTCAACCAGGACGGAACCCTGCGCAAACTCACCTTCGACGGAAGCGAGCCCGCCGTCATTCCCACCGGGCCGCAGAGCCACTGCAACAACGACCACGGCCTCTCGCCCGACGGCCAGTTCCTCGCGCTCAGCGACTCCTCCAGCGACGACCACAAGTCGCGCGTCTACCTTGTGCCAATCGCCGGCGGAACACCGCGCCAGATCACGCCCAACGCGCCATCCTACTGGCACGGATGGTCGCCCGACGGCAAGACTCTCGCCTTCACCGGCCAGCGCGGCGACAACTTCGACATCTATACGGTTCCTGCCGGCGGCGGCGAAGAAACCCGCCTCACCACCGCTCCCGGCCTCGATGACGGCCCCGAGTACTCACCCGACGGCGCCAATATCTACTTCAACTCCGAGCGCACCGGCCAGATGCAGATCTGGCGCATGAAGGCCGATGGCTCCGATCAGGAGCAGGTCATCGCGGATGACAGCAACGACTGGTTCCCCCACCTCTCGCCCGACGGCCAGTCGATGGTCTTCATCGCGTATGAGAAAGGCGTCACCGGGCATCCGCCCAACAAGGACGTTGAAATCCGCCTCATGTCGCTCAAGGACAAAAAGGTGCGCGTGCTGGCCAAACTCTTCGGCGGCCAGGGAACCATGAACGTTCCCTCGTGGTCGCCCGACGGTCTGAAGATCGCGTTTGTCAGTTACGAGCAAATGCCCGAGGAGAGCCCGGCCGGAAGATAGGCGCCGCCCTTCCGCGGCGCCTCAGCGCACTGCCTTGAGCGCGTCCTGGGCCCATACCACGGCTTCGGCATAAATCCGCAGCAGTGCTTCCTCGTCGATCCCATGCACCTTCGCCTCCCGGTCGCACGCGGCCCAATCCCCGCGTTCGTGCAACTCAAGCCACGTCAGCAGGGACCTTTCCTCAATCGCCGCGCCCTCCAGTGCCCGCCGAATCTCATCCCGCAGCGGAAGCGCCGGGGTCAGTTCCGTCATGGGTATGCGCAACATGGCAGGCAGCAGGCTCAGCATGCCAAGCAGATACTGCTCGGTCGCATCCAGCCCGCGGAGCCCGGAAGCCTCTTCGCAGAAGCGCCCGCGCACAAACGCCATGCGCAGCAGCTCCGCCGGCTGATTTGCGCCCAGTTCGCTGGTGATGGCCAAGGTGGCAATGCGCCGGAACGCGTCCTCGCCCACCGCAAGCAGGGCTGCCTGGATGGAGCGCACCTCCTGCCGCACCGCGCACATGGGCGAGTTCACCAGCCGCAGCAGCCTGTAGGTCAGCGACGTGTCCCGCTTCACCAGCCGCGTCAGCGCCCGCAAATCCAGCGAGTCGCTCTGCATCATCTGCAGGATCTCAATCTGGGAGAGCCGGTTGGCTGGCACCTTGCGATTCTCCAGCACCAGCGGCCGGCAGAAATAGTATCCCTGGAACAGCGTGAACCCCTCGTCGCAAGCCTGCTTGTACTCCTCCTGAGTCTCCACCTTCTCGGCAAGCATCGTCACCGGCGATCCAGCCAGCATCCCGATGAGCCGTTTCCGCTCTTGTGCGCCGGTCAAAACAAAATCCACCTTGATGTAGTCGGCCAGTTCCACCAGCGGCTCGAATTTTGGATGCCAGACGAAATCGTCGAGCGCCAGCCGGAACCCCGCTCCCTTCAGTTTGCGGCAAGCGGCAACCAGGTCCGGCGTCGGCTCCAGGCTCTCCAGGATCTCCAGAACCGTCATGCTTGGCGGAAGAACATCCACCAGCTCTTCCGTCAGCGCCTCCTGCGTGCAGTTCACAAAAGCCGGCAATCCGCCGGTCAGTTTCTCCAGCCCGAACATCACTGTGTTGTCCAGCATGGTTCGCGTGGCCATGTCCCCATCCCCGCGGAACGCCGTCTCCGGTCCGGCACGGAACAGCAGTTCGTATCCGTGCACCCGCGCGCGTTTGTCCAGGATCGGCTGCCGCGCCACATAGCGCAGTCCGCCGCCCAACTCCAGCAGCGCCGCCGCGGAACCATTTCCCGGCAAAAACCTCGTCGCCATGCGAACCTTCCAGAAGAGACTATCGGGAGTTGGCATGCATAAGTTTAGGACTTGTTTTGTATGCGACAGATTTGGGAACTCTGGACCCCATGTGCCGGGTGGCCCACCTGGGTGCCCTCTGGGCACGAAGTCGTTCCTTTTGTGGCTGGGGTGGGATAGTTTCATCGATCTAAGGTTTCGTGTTGCTCCTTGTAGACCTCTGCGGGCCCCCGTTTTGTTCACCCCATGAACATCCCCCCGTTTACGTCCAGCACATGACCGGTGATGTACCCCGCCGCATCGGAAGCCAGAAACGCCACCGACTGCGCAATCTCCACATCCGTTCCCGCGCGCCCCAGCGGAATGGCCGCCATCATCGCCGCGCGCTGCTTTTCGTCCAGCACCGCCGTCATGGCCGTCTCAATGTACCCGGGCGCCACCGCATTCACCGTGATCCCGCGCGACGCCACCTCGCGCGCCAGCGATCGCGTCAACCCGATCAGCCCCGCCTTCGCCGCCGCATAGTTCACCTGTCCGCCCTGCCCCGTGCGCCCCACCACGCTCGATATATTGATAATCCGGCCCCAGCGGTTTTTCAGCATCGGCCGCAGCACCGCCTGCGTCAGCAGAAATGCCCCCGTCAGGTTGGTTCCCAGCACATCGTCCCAGTCGGCGCGCTTCATGGCCATCATCAGCCCGTCGCGTGTAATGCCTGCGTTGTTAACCAGGATCTCCACCTTGCCATACTGCTCCACCACTGCTTTGGCGCCGGCCTTGATCGACTCTTCGCTGGCCACATCTATCGGAATCGCCGCCGCCTGGCCGCCCGCCGCTTCAATCTCCGCCACAGCCTCGGCCAGTTTGATCTCGTTCCGCGCCGCCACCACCACCGTTGCCCCGGCCTTCGCCAGTTCCAGCGCGCATGCCCTGCCAATCCCCTGCGAAGCACCCGTCACCAGCGCAATCCGTCCCTGCAGATTTCCCATCTCTCTTTTTCCTCGTCCCGCGCGCAAGAAATTCGCGCCCGTCCGTTCCCCATTATATTGGTGCGGAAGACGCGGTTCAGCCGCTGCGGCCATCCCGCAATTTCCCCCTGCGGTCCGTCGAATGCCCTGGAAAGGAAACGAATGCGCCAGGATCGCATTTGCTCATGCAGCCCGAGTCCCATCGCCAGCGCTGGAAAAAGCGGACCTCCCGCGCCATCTGCAACCCGCCCCCAGTCCCGCGTTCGATCTATCCATCAACCCTCTCACGCTGTTCGAAAGGAATCTCTCGTGCGCATCCTCTCTCTTCTCGCAGCCGTCCTTGCCGTCACTTCTCTGGCCGCGCAGCAACCCGCGGCCTCGCCCGCCGGCCCCTCCACGGCCCTCACCATTTACAACGACAACTTCGCCGTCGCCCGCACCCTGGTAGATCTCGACCTGACTCCCGGCTTGAATGAGGTCACCACCACCCAGGTCACCGCCCAACTTGAGCCGGACTCCGTCGTGTTGCGCGATCCCTCCCTGCGCAACCCCTCCATGAGGCCGAGCTTCCACATCGCCGAGCAGGACTACGACGCAGCCGTTGTAACCCAGGATTGGCTGCTCAAGAAGTACGAAGGCAAGACCGTCGACTTTGCGATCGGCGGTTATGGCTACGCCGACGGCCACTTGGTCCCCGCTCCCTCCATTCCCGGCAAAATCATCCGCGCATCCCAGATCGTAGGCCAGTACCAGCAGAGTCAGCCTCTCATCGAAGTCGGCGGCAAGATGCAGTTTTCCCTTCCAGGAACCCCGATGTTCCCCGCCTCAACCGACGGCCTGCTGCTCAAGCCCACGCTCCGCTGGCAGATCGATTCGGAGAAAGCCCAGAAACTCTCGGCCGAGCTCGCGTACGTCACCGGCGGCCTCAGTTGGGAAGCCACCTACAACATCGTCGCCCCCAACGCCGACACCGCTGCCGGCAAAGCCGCGGCTGCCGGTTCATCGGAAGAAAAAGCCGACGTCATCGGCTGGGTCACCATCCACAACCAGAGCGGCACCGATTTTCCCCAGGCCCGCATCAAGCTCATGGCCGGCGATGTGGCCAAAATCGCTCCGCGCGGCTACAGCACCGGCGCCCTCATTCAGGTAGAGGCCGCCGCCCAGACCGTCAGCGTGGAAAGCGCCGTCACCCAGAAGGCCTTCGACGACTTCCACCTCTACGACCTCAACCGCACCACCAGCCTCAGCGAAGGCGAGATCAAGCAGATCCAGTTCATTGAGGCATCCGGCGTCACCCTCGCGCGCAGCTACGTCTACGATGGCGCCAGGCAAGATCTTCAGCCCTACACCGCCTACTCCGGAAACTTTATCCAGGATCAGGGCTATGGCCTCAACTCCGGCAACACCAAGGTCCAGATCTTCGACGAGTTCAAGAACTCTCAGGCCAACCACCTCGGCATTCCCCTTCCCGCCGGCCGCATCCGCCTCTATCGCCGCGACTCCGACGGACAGATGGAGTTCGTGGGCGAAAGCACCATCAACCACACGCCCACCGAAGACACCGTCAAAATCTCCACCGGCAACGCCTTCGACGTGAAAGGCTCGCGCCGCCAAATCGACTTCTCCATCGACCAGAGCCACCGTTCTCTCAACGAGACCTTCGAAATCAAACTCACCAACCAGAAGCCGCAGACCGTTACGGTCAACGTCCTCGAATCCCTTTACCGCGGCGAAAACTGGGAGATCCAGCATAAGTCCGCCGACTACATCAAACTCGACAGCCACACCATCCAATTCCCCGTCGATGTTCCGGCCAAAGGAGAAGCCACGCTTACTTATTCCGCCCACTACTCCTGGTAGAAAGCGTTGCAATGAGGAAGCGGAGACCGCCGCCCATCGCAATCCATTTTCCGCCTTGCGCAAAAATGCGCCGGAGCCGCACATCGCAGCCCCGGCGCATTGCAGTTCAGTTTCGACAGGTCACCGATGACTGAAACCTGTCATCTGTAAACTGTCACCTGTCGTCTAGTTCATGTCATCTACATAGTGTGCCAGCAGCACCGTGCTGCCATCGATCGGGCTCTTGATCAGCAACCCAACTACGCGGACGTTGGCGCCGCCAGTCGCGTCGCTCATCCCGCCCCATCCGTCGCGGAATACGGTATTGGGCAGGACGTAGACCGTGACCGTTTGCGGCACCAGCTGCCCCACAAACCCATTGATCTGCATCTGGAACGTGGGAATGCCATCCGCGCTGCTTACGCTGTTCGCAACCACCGTGCCGTTGAACCCCCAGTCGCGCAGAACAACGCGCTTCACCGTCACCGCGCCGGCGTTGGCCGCGCCGCTGGCCGGTCCGCCCACCGAGACATGTTGGCCCGCCAGCAGTTGGCTGTCGTTGAACAGGAACTCCGTCAGCGGATTGTGCCACCAGTAGATGAAGTACTTTTCTTTGCCGCTCAAGTCTACGGTGGCAATCTGTCCCAGCGTGAGCCCGGTCGTGGTGGGCAGCAACCCGCGCACGTACAGGTCAAAGCTTGTCGCCGCGCCGCTCGACGGGACCACATACGTGATCAACCCGCCCGCGTAGAACCCATCCTGCGAGAGAATTGCCACGTCGTCCGCGTCGATGGTCTTATCCGCCCGATCCAGCGTTCCGGATATGGCTACAATGCTGCTCGAGGTCAGGTCACCGATGCTCTCCCCGTTCTCCCACACCGTGCTCCCGCTCACGTTCACGGTGAACTGGCGTCCATGTGGCCCTTGCACCTCGAACGACTGCGCCCCCGCCGCGGGAGCGGACACCACCGCCGCGTCGAAGCAATCGATGTAGGCGCCGGGATCGCTGTTGTTGACCGCATTCAATTTGAAAGTTGGCGTCACCGCGCCCGTAATCGCCCCGCTCCCATCCACCTCGACCGACTTGCGCAGATCGAAGTCCATGTGCAGCCCCACCGGAGCGCCGGCCTCCGCCACCACCATGGGATTGGTGAGCATCGCGGTGTAGGTATAAGTCGCCGCTGAGTTCGGATAAGTTACCGGCATCGTCTGAATCGTCGGCGCACTGCCGCTTTGTGCCTGCAGATATCCGATCGTCCCGGCGCCCAGCGTGATGGAAATGTTGTTATACGACCCCACCGCAACATCGTTCATGTCCAGCAGCGTCTGCAAGCCGTTGAAGCGCGCAAAATCCACTGTCGGCGTGCCGCTGATCAGCGATACGGTGTTGCCGTTGTCGTCGCTGGCGGTCGCGCTCTCGATCTGCACCTGGAAGGACGCCACGCTGGCCACCGGCGCGTCCGTGCCCACCACAAATGACGATCCTGTCTGCGCAGCCGGCGTTACCGGCATGCTGCCTGTGTTCACGCTGCTGCACCCTGCTATCACGAGCGCTGCGGCCACCAGCGCACAAAGCGCCACTGGGAAGAAATTGAAAGGTCTCCTGGAATTCATTTCTGTCTCACCCTTTCTTGGTTTGGTCTGAAAGATGAACAAACGCAGAGAGGCCCAATGCTCCGGACCCATTGCAAGGCAGGCAGCTGAAGCCGCAAATCGGAAAGAATCAGGCGCTCATCCGCACCGCCCACGCCTGCATTGGCAATGGGTTCATGCGCGGATCGTTCCGGGCCCACTCGCTACGGAGTGATCGCCGGAACTCGTGTTTCTCGAACAGGAAGATCTCGCGCTGCACAAGACAAATCTTCCTGACGACTGACGTTTACAACACAGCCCTGCATGGGAAGTTGCGCGTTCGATCAAAAAAATCGCGGACTGCAAATCGGCAACCGGAGTTTCTCAAACTGATTTGCCTTCCCGCGCACGGAACGCGCCAGCCGCAACGCACGTGTGTTCCCATGCATTGCGCATGCCCCGTTTTGAGACAGTCATCCCGTCTCTGCCTGCGCGCTCCGGCCGCAGCGGCGAAACAGACGCTAATCCGCGGGCATTATTCTCCAGCGGACACAAAGCTTCCAATGCCAGCTTTGTGCCAGCCCGCATAACGCCTTGGTGATTTGACTTGTGTTAAGGAATTCTCACCAAACCCGCATCCCAACCCAATCTTTAATCACGAACACTGGAACGAACATCCGATTCACTCATATCGACCGACGAATAACTCAAGCCAACCATCAGGAGCCGACCAGTCACCAGTCCCTATTCCCTATTCCCTATTCCCTTTTCCCTAGCCCCTGCCTCTCTCACACTGACGGCGTAGCCGCCACCGTCACCGGCCGTCCGGCCAGCGCCGGCCGTACCAGTTCCGCGGGCCACACATACACGGCCAGGCGCCGCGAGTAGTGCAGCACCGGCTCAATCTCAGGCAGCTCAATACCGATCGACTGCGCCAGGTCGTTGCGTTCGATCTCCGCTTCTGCCTCTTCGAGAGGCCAGGGAACGTGGTGAAGATTGGCCTTTACCGGCTCGCCCCCGCGGTTGCGCGTAAACAGGCACGATCGCTCCATGAGAAAGTGTTCCAGCGTCCCGCTGCGGCTTTCGGCCAGCTTGTGCGTCGGGCCCAGGCCCCGGTAGCGCGCCTTGAAGATCACCGGATGGCTCGTAAGCCGGCGGCGGCTGAAGAACGAGAACTCCCGCTCCGAGCGCTGATCCAGGTGCATCTCCGCCCAGTGGTAGGGAAGGTTAAAGAATGTGTGCGCCAGCGCCACGGCCAGCAGGTTCGTCGCATCCAGCGAAAAGAAATACATCCCCTGCGTGCCGGTGAGCTCGTCGCGCACATAGGTGCGTACATTCAGGTCGGGAAAGTTGCGCATGCCGGGCAGGTTGGGCAGCCCGCGCACCTTGATGCGGTCAAGCCAGAACGGCACCACCCCCAGCCACGCCGAGCCCTGGAACATGTCCGGTTCCAACCCCTCGGGCAGCAGCGGCGCAATTTGCGCTGCAGGCACCGGCCAGTGGACAAACAGCAGATCGTTCCAGCGCTGCGTCATCCGCCAGCGGCCTGTAGGCAGCGGCCGAGGACTGTGCGACGTACGTACGAGATACTCCTGCATGGCCCGCTCCTCGATACTTCCCTTTCTGCATGGCCCCACGCAGCACTGCCGAAATCCGGCTTGGCAGCCCGGTCTGCTCGCGCTTCGACCCTTCATTCTTCTGACGAACCGAAGCCCGGCCAGGATGCACTCGCAGTCCGCACCCCGATGCCGTATTCTGGTCGCGAGCCCACTCGAATGTCCAGCGAATCTTTTCTCCCTCCCGGCGCGCGCAACCAGACCGACATCTTCGCCGTCCACGGCGCCGACCCCGAAGTCCTGGCTTATGCCATGGCCAAGTACTCGCGCTCGGCCCTTTCCATGCGCGAATCGCTCACCGAAATCAGCGCACAGCGCGCCGAGCAATTCCTCAACACCTTCTACTTCCAATACGGCCATCGCTCCATCGCCGACCTCGCCCACATCGCCTTTGCCGTCGAGCGGCTCTCGCTGCTGGCCGCCATCGTCCTGGTCGACGAGCAGCGCTGGGACGGTCAGGAGCGTTCGACCCGCTACCAGAACTTCCTCAAATCCGGCTGGTATTTCCCTGATTTTGGCTCCCATTCCCAGCCCGCGCAACTCTACTCCGAGACGATTAACAACCTTTTCACCACCTACCAGCGCACCACCGCGGCCGTCCTCGAGGCCCTGCGCCGCCGCATCCCTTGCCCCGCAACCCTCAAGCCCGAGGCCTACGAGCGAACTCTCAAGGCCCGCGCCTTCGACGTAGCCCGCTACCTGCTCCCCCTGGCCACCAACACCTCTCTCGGCCAGATCGTCAACGCCCGCACCCTCGAGACCCAGGTCTCCCGCCTGCTCTCCCACCCCATGGCCGAGGTCCGCGACCTGGGCCTCAAGCTGCGCGAAGCCGCAACTGGCCCCGCGTGGAACGTCAACGCCCAATCCGCCGCCGCCTTCGTCCAGAAACTCGACCCCGCCCTGGCCGCCGAAGCCGCCAGCCTCTTCACCCGCGAAGTCCGCACCGCCCCCACCCTGGTCAAATACGCCGAAGCCAGCCCCTACGCCATCCAGACCCAGGCTGAGCTGGCCCAGGCGGCCGCCGAATTCCTCGCCAATCACTCCATCGCTCCCAGCCCGGTCGTCGACCTGGTCGAGCGCACTGAAACCCTCGAAGTCGAGCTCGCCGCCACCCTCCTCTACTCCGCCGCTCACCATCCCTACCGCCAGATTCGCGACCTCGTGGCGTCCTTGCCCGAAGCCCGCGTCAACGAGATCGTCGACCTAGGTCTCCGCAACCGCGGACGCCACGACGAAGCCCTTCGCGCCTTCCACGCCGGAGCCGCCCTCCGCTTCGACATCCTTATGGACATCGGCGGCTTCCGCGACATGCACCGCCACCGCCGCTGCGTGCAAATCATCCAGCCCTTCACTGCGCTCCATGGCTGCGAGATTCCCGACTGCGGCGATCTGGAGCCCGGCGTCAATCTCCTCGCCGAAGCCGGCATCCAGGTCGAGTTCCAGGGCGCCCTCGCCGCAGCCCACGCCGCCAGCGCGCAGATCGCCTCGAGCGCCGCCCCCGAAGCAGCGCAATCCGCCCTCTACCTGCTGCCCCTGGCAACGCGCATCCGCGCCCTGTTCAAGATGGACTTCGCCGAAGCCCAATACATCTCCGAGCTCCGCTCCGGCCCCGCCGGTCACTTCAGCTACCGCCGCATCGCCTGGGAGATGTTCAAGACCCTCGAGCGCCAGCACCCCACGCTGGCCAGCCACATCCGCGTTACCGACTTCACACAACCCATCGACCTGCTGCAGCGCTAGCCACTCGATTCAGGCGCCATACAAACCGGGGTGCCGATCTACAGTTTTATCAAGCCTCTCCCAAACCCAGGTACCCAGCGTCAAAACTTTTTCGCAACATGCACCTCAAATTTGTGTTCGACTGAGTGCGACCCAAAATCCGGGAGCCGAGGAGCATCAGCCCTCTTCGAGACCCACACAAGGAGAAAGATCATGAACCTTCGCCCGACACTTCGCAGGCTACTTTTTGCCGCCTCCGTCGCGCTGCCCGTCATCACCCTGTCTGTCCCGCAAGCGCAAGCCGGCATCTTTATCTCTGTCAACTTCGCGCCGCCCGTATTGCCCGTCTACGTGCAGCCCCCGCTGCCCGCCCCCGGCTATATCTGGACCCCCGGCTACTGGGCCTACGGCGACGCCGGCTACTACTGGGTTCCCGGCGTGTGGGTGCAGCCTCCCACATTCGGCCTTCTCTGGACCCCCGGTTACTGGGGCTACGGCGGCGGTGTCTACGGATGGCACGGCGGCTACTGGGGCCACCACGTCGGCTTCTACGGCGGCGTAAACTACGGCTTCGGCTACGGCGGCGTCGGCTTCTTCGGCGGTGAGTGGCGCGGCGGCGTCTTCGCGTACAACAGCGCCTGCGCCAACTTCGGCGGCGTTCACGTCACCAATGTGTACGAGAACCGCACCATCATTCAGCAGAACACCATCGTCAATGTAAACCACACCAGCTTCAACGGCCCCGGCGGCATCGCTCGCCAGCCCAGCCCTGAGGAAAACCGGTTCGCAAGCGAGAGTCACGTCGCCGCTACCTCCACGCAAACGCAGCACCAGAACTTTGCCGCGCAGGACCGCTCGCAGCTCGCCTCGGTCAATCACGGACAGCCCGCAACCACGGCCTCGTCCAGCGTGAACGCATACCACCAGGTCGCGCAACAGCACAGCCAGTCGCAGCCCATCTCGGCCGCCGACCGCACCGCCGGTGTCAAGTACAACCCCAACACCCGCGAGGCCAACCAGGACCAGCGCATCGCCAATGGCCTGCGCAGCGGCCAGATGACCTCCGGCGAAGCAGCGAAAGCCGATCGCACCCAATCGCACATCGATCAGCAGGTGCACAACGACCGCGCAGCCAACGGCGGCAAGCTCACCGGCCAGGAAAGGCAGCAGATCAACGGCGAGCAGAATGCCGCCAGCCGCCAGATCTACAACGAGAAGCACAACGCCAACACCATCAAGCCCAACGAAGTGGACAACCGCGAAGCCAACCAGCAGCAGCGCACCGCCAACGGCCTGCGCTCCGGCCAGATGACCAGCGGCGAAGCCGCCCGCACCAACCACAACCAGGCCAACGTCGACCAGCAGGTCCACAACGAACGCACCGCCAACGGCGGCGCCCTGACCGGCCAGCAGAAGCAGCAGGTCAACAAGGAACAGAACAAGAATAGCAAGCAGATCTACAACGAGAAGCACAACAGCGACACCGCCAAGCCGAGCCCCAAGGGCCACGGCCGCTAAACCCGATCAAGAAAAGGCAACGTCGTAACAGCCCCCCACCGGCGTTGCCAACCCACGGTTGGATGAAACAGCCAGCGTCCACTCTCCCGGAGGGAGAGAATGAAAATAGCCCAGGACAAGCGCAGCGCGGTCCTGGGATAGCGTTCAACAAAACACCCTCCGTCCCGTAGGGACGGATCGAAATCCGCCTCAAGACAGTCTTTTCGTGGAATCAACAACTTGCCCCTTAACGCAAAGCAGTTTCTTTTTAAGTAAGACGAAGGGCCGGCCCTCAAGCCGGCCCTTCACTTTTGGTGAGCGGACCAGCCGGCTCTGATGCCATCATTCGTGAAGAACCTGAAAGAATACTTCCGGGTTGGCGGTCGATCGCCAAGGACGTGTGCCCGAGCTACTTCGGAATCACCGTGAGTGGGACCGCCCCTTCGCTACGCGAAGCGATGTTAGTAGAAATCAGCCCCTCGACCGCCGCGAGAATTAGGAAGAGAATAACCACCGAAGATGCCCAAACAGACAAACAGCACAGCGCAACGACACTCCACGAGATAATCGCGCCTAGCTTTGGCCATCTAAGTGTGATCAGAGATGCCGGAATTAACGCGAGAGACCCTCCCAATACGACGGTGACAGTCCCGCTTCTCAAGTCGTGCACGGGATCGGCTCCAAATGCTGCCGTCATCGCAGCCAGCCACCCATCAGCAAGCGCAACCACGATCCCAATCAGCAGCAAAGCAACATTGCCGGGGCAATACTTGGTCTTGATCACGAAACACTCTCAACATTCGCAGACAAGTCTAACAAATCGCCCCGGATGATGCGATTTCGCTAGTGTCGTCGCCAATCCGGAAGCAATCCCCGAGCAAAAGATCGCCGCCTGCCAATCTTCAATGTCGGTCATTGAACCAAGCGGCTTGTCGTAGTGCTCATGAATTCGTCCCCTACCCGCTAAAAAATTTAACCTCCCCTGTGGCAATCCCACACAACCTGTGCCATACTGATGTGGCATGAACACAGGAGACGGGAAACATGGGCGAATCCAAGCTTGACCTGTTGCAAGGCACACTCGACCTGATGGTCCTCCAAACCCTCGCCGCCATCGGCCCTCAGCACGGCTACGGCATCGCCCGCCGCATCGAGCAGGCCAGCGGCGACGAGGTGCTGCTCAACCAGGGCACCATCTACGCCGCCCTCGTCCGCCTGCAGCAGCGCGGCTGGATCGACGCCGAGTGGGGCACCTCCGACAACAATCGCAAGGCCAAGTTCTACTCCATCACCCGCGGCGGCCGTAAGCAGCTTGCCAAAGACGCCGCCTACTGGCAGCGCCTCACCGGTGTCATGCTCCGCGTACTTTCCATCGCTCCCGAAGGAGGTCGCTGATGGGCGCTCTGCGCCGGGCCCTCGCCCGCATCCATTCTTTCTTCTCGAAGCCTCCGCTCGACGCCGACCTCGAAGCCGAGATCGCCGCGCACATCGAACTGGCCACCCAGGAAAACATCCAGCGCGGCCTCACCCCGCTCGAAGGCCGCCGCCAGGCGCTCATCCGTTTTGGCGCCATCGACACCGCAAAATTCCAGCAACGCGAAGCGCGAGGACTCATGAAACTCGACATTCTTCTCCAGGATCTCCGCTATACGGTCCGCACCCTCAGCCGCGACCGCGGCTTCACCCTTGTCGCCATTCTCATCCTCGCCCTCGGCATCGGCGCCAACATCGCCGTCTTCAGCGTGGTGAACACCCTATTGCTGCGCCCGCTGCCCTTCCCCAATGCGCAGCAACTGGTCTGGATCGCGCCGCCGCCCACCAAATGCGGACTCTCCTGCGCAACCTATTCCACCGATGGCTACGACACCTTCCGCGCGGGAACCCATTCCTTTCAGGACGTGACCGGCTACTTCGCCTTCTCAAGCCCCGACAATCTGAGCCTCCAGATCGGCGCAGGCGCGCCGGTTCCCGCCACCAGCATCGACGTCATCGCCAATTTCTTTCCGCTCCTCGGCGTGCAACCCGCCATGGGCCGCGCCTTCATGCCCGACGACGCGCGCGACGGAGCGGCCCCGGTCGTGCTGCTCTCTGACGCTTGGTGGCGTCGCCAGTTCAACGCCGACCCCGCCATCGTCGGCAAGGCCTTCGGCATGAATGGCCGGCAGACCACCGTCATCGGCGTGCTCCCCAGGTCTTTTGACTTCGGCGCGGTCTTCGCGCCGGGGGCAAAAGTCGATGCGATCACGCCCCTCAACCTCTATGGCCCCCCGCGCAATGAGGGCAACATTGTTACCTTCATCGGCCGCCTCAAACCCGGGATCTCGCTCGCGCAAGCACAGCAGGACGCCGCCGCCGTCGCACCCCGCCTCTGCAACAACATCAAGTACCCTGACTCCTGCGGCAACTATGAGGCTGTCCCCGTCCCCCTCAAGGATTACGTCAGCGGCAAGCTGCGCCGCTCGCTGGTGGTGCTCTGGTCGGCGGTCGGCGGCATCCTGCTCATCGCCTGCGTCAACCTCTCCAACCTCCTGCTCGCCCGCGCCGCCGCCCGTGCCAAGGAGTTCGCCTTGCGCTCCGCTCTCGGCGCCACCCGCATGCGTATCGTCCGCCAGTTGCTCGTCGAAAGCCTGATGCTCTCCGGTGCCGGAGCCCTCAGCGGCCTGGCCCTTGCCGCCCTCCTCCTCGCCTGGCTCCGCAGTCAGGGCGCCATTGCTCTGCCCCTGCTCGGCCAACTGAAAATCGATGGCGCTGCGCTCGCCTGGACCGTCCTCATTGCCGTTTTCGCCGCCATCTTCTTCGGCCTCGTTCCCGGACTCCGCATGGCCTCCGGTAATCTTCAGGAGACGCTCAAAGATTCCGGCCCCGGCTCCGGCAGTGGCCGCAAACACGAGCGCCTCCGCTCCACGCTCGTCGTTACCGAAGTCGCTCTTGCCTGCGTTTTGCTCGTCGGCGCGGGCTTGCTCCTGCGCAGCTTCCTCAAGGTCCTCGACGTCGATCTGGGATTCGAGCCGCAACACGCCGCCGCCATCATGGTCGATTACGACAACAGCTCTCCCACCCGCGAAGGCGCCCTCCAGAAACAAACCCTGATCCTCCACCAGGTCCTCAACCGCGTCAGCTCAATTCCCGGCATCCAGGCTGCGGGCATCGTCGACTACCTGCCCCTGGGCCAGAATCGCTCCTGGGGCACACCCTTCCCCAAAGGCGTAAAGCCTCCTCCCGACCTCTCCGCGGGCCCGTTAGTCTACGTAGCCACTCCCGGCTACATGCGCGCCATGGGAACACGAATTCGCGGCCGCGATTTCACCTGGGACGACGGCCCGAAAAGCACAAATGTAGTCATGATCAATACGTCCTACGCCCGCTTCCTCGCCAACTACGTCAACTGGCCAGACGGCAGCGCGGTGGGCCGCATGCTCAGCGATGGCAGCCAGGACATGCTCGTCGTCGGCGTCGTCGACGATGTGCATGAAGAAGGCACTGAAGGCGACACCGGTTGGCAAATCTACTATCCCATCACGCAGAACTTCCCCAACTCCGCCGAGCTCGTCATCCGCACCACCCTGCCCCCGGCAACCCTCGCCACCAGCGTCCTCACGGCGCTGCGCGAGCTCAACCCCAAGCAACCCGCTGCCGAGTTCCGCCCCATTCAGACGCTGGTCGACCACGCCAACTCGCCGCGCCAGTTCTTCATGCTCCTGGTAGCGTCCTTCGCCGCGCTGGGACTCGTCCTCGCCGCCCTCGGCATCTACGGCGTCATCTCCTACTCCGTCACCCAGCGCACCCAGGAGATCGGCATCCGCATGGCCCTGGGCGCAACCCGCTCAAATGTGGTCGGCAGCGTCCTCTCCCGGACCCTCCGCCTCGCCCTCATCGGCATTGCCGCAGGCGCAGTCTCGTCTCTGTTGGTCTCTCGCGCCATCGCCGCCCTGCTCTTCAACACCGCACCCAATGATCCCATCGCCTTTGCGGCTATGGTTCTGCTCATCGGCAGTGTCGCCCTGCTGGCCGGCTACATCCCCGCCCGCCGCGCCTCGCGCATCAACCCCATGGTTGCCCTGCGCAACAACTGAGCCGAGCCAGGGACAATTCCAGCTAAGCCGGCGGGCGACCAGGTTCGGTCGCCCGCCGACGGCCAGTCAGTCACCGTCATGGCCTCATTCCGAAGTAGAAGCACTTTCTCAGCACCACAAAGGTCTCTTTGCAGAAGGCAAGCGACAGCGAGCCCGTCGTACGGCTCGACTCAGGCTCCTCCCACAGGCGTCCCGGTTTGAACGCCATTGCCCTGGTAATCCTGCCCTCCTGCTTCATCGTCATGGCATTGCCACTTGCGTGGATAATGATTCTGAGAGTGTGATGAGTATCCTGTTCCATACCACATCGAATGCACGGCACATGCCAAATCACCCCTCCAGAACCGCGCAGCCGCCACCCCTTGAAAACAAAGAACCGAGTCGTGCTCCCGCGTCGCGCCCCATTCAGGCGAAGTGCCCGAGACGAAATCACGGTGACGGAATGTCGCCACCGTGACTCAATTTAGTCGCATCCTGCAAACTCTGGCTCAGGTCGGCCACCAACGTCAGCCACGTACACCCCAGCCCGCACATCCCATCGGGGCACGCGAACGCGCGCGTGTGCGCTGCCCGGGGAATTACTGCCGCGGCACAGAATACACAGAGAGCCGATCGCGCGTGAGCACGGCCAGTTGCGAGCCATCGGCCGCCAGCGCGAAGCCGTCACGGCTCGACGACGGAGACCCGACCTGCACGTTGAGCAGGCGCTTGCCATCCGCGGCGCGATAAACCCCCAGTGCCTCGGAAGAGAGATCGGCTGCGCTGAAGGTTGCTCCCTCCGGCACGGGCCGGGTCGACTGCACGGTCTTTACCGCGAAGACCTCGTGGTTGGCGCTGCCCTCGGCGGCGTAGCCAAAGTTGCTCGAGTCCGGAGTGCTCTTCAACTCCAGCTTCCCATTGGGCCGCACCACGCGATACTGGAACTCCTCACTCTGCCGGTCGCAGCTCACCATGAAGATCAGGTCCGCGGTCATGCTCGAGAGCTCCGGCGTGCAGCTCGAATCGAACCGGGCGAAGGTCGAAGCATGGTTGTCCCAGGTCTGCATCAGGATGCGGTAGCGCTCGTCCGGCTGCGCCAGCAGCTTGGCCTGGCCCTCGTTCAGCAGCGTGGGCGGTTGCAGGCCCGAGTGCGTCCTGGATGCGGCGATGGACTCGAAGTTCCGGTTCAGCACCAGGATGTTGACATCTTCTTCCGGCTCCCCGCCCAGGTTCTGGCTCAATTGCGCATGCAGCTCCGCTGAATGCCGCTCATGCACCACGCCGACGGCGATGAAACTTCCATCGGGCGTTACCCGCACGAAGGCCAGCGGCCCGGTAAGCCCAATCCGATTCTGGACCTTCAATCCCGGACCGTAGACGCGCAGTTCCGAGCCCACGTGCACCAGCACCCGGCCCTCGACCAGCCGCCACAGGTATTGCCCGTTGTCCGGCAGCTCCCAGTCAACGGAATGGCTCACGCGGTGCGTTTCCGTGTCCACCACCACGGCGCGGATCACGCGGACCGTCACCCCCGCCGCCCCCAGCTCATGCCGCGACAACAGAATGTGCGGATTAAACGCCACCAGCAGCTCATGCGGGCCCAGATAGGCCAGCTCTTCATCGTGATCGAAGACCTTCTGCACCCTCTGCGGGCGCGGCACGTAGCCAAGCTGGTCGATCGAGATGCTGGTGGTCGCGCTGGTCGCGGAAGTTGCATTGCCCGCGGGCAGGGCCACGTCGCACCCCGGCGGCACGCACAGGTCAATGTCCTGGACGGTCGCGGGAGGCAGAGCCGGCACAATGGTCGCGGCGGGGGTACTGCTCGAACCGGCTGCGCCCGCCGGCTGCGGCCCGCCTGCACTGGTCGATTCCACAGGGAATGTCCCCTCCAGCGGAATCAGCAGGAATACCGTGTGGTCCAGCAACGTCAAATCGCGGTTCGCCTCCGTGAGCACGGAACTGTTGTCCGGCCCGCTGCCTACGCTCAGCTTCATTCCCCTGATGCCGGACACATCCCCCATCTTCATCGGCGGCAGCGACGGAGGCTCGTCGCCCATGGTGTCAATCTGCAGGTTCAGGTTGGTGCTCTCCTGCATCGATTTCAGAGCCGAAATCCCCCCGGCGCCCGCCGTGTTCAGGGGCAGCGCGTCCGTCAATATGCCGCGATCCATATCCGGCGGCGGAGCGGCTACCGCGGCCACCAGCAGCTTGAAGTCGGCCATCTTCAGCCCGCTGCATTGCGCCTTGGTAAACGCAAGACCCAGCTGGGAATCCGCGACAACTTTCGTATGCGGGACAACCGAGATCACATGCCCTTCCAGAATTGCCCCGTTCTTGAGAAAGCAATCGGTGCCCTGCCACTGGATTTGAACCCGCGCATACACGGGTTGGCCCACCTTCAACTGGTGTGCGCGCACATCCGCCAACAACTCCGCCTGGATAGGGGTGATACCAGGCTTGGGGGCGCTGCCCGCAAGCAGCACAGGGCAACATAGAGCGAAGGCCGCAACTCGCGCCGTAATCCGAATTCTCATCCGTGACCTCGAATAGCCGCAATTATAGGCCAGCAGTGCTTTGCCAGGAGGATTAAATGGAGACACATCACCTTCTCACCGCATCCCAACCCTGAACCCTGAACCCTGAACCCTGAACCCTGAACCCTGAACCCTGCTTCTCTGCGCTACCATGGTTTCAGCGCCATCCACGCCGCGGAATCGGGGCCGACCATGTTCGTCGTCGTTTGGCAGTTCGAGATTGCCGAGGAAAAAGTCCCGGCCTTTGAGGCCGCCTACGGCCCCGAAGGCGCCTGGGCCCAGCTCTTCCGCACCTCGCCCGACTACCTCGGCACCGAGCTCCTCCGCGACGCCTACATCCCCGGCTCCTACCTCACCATCGACCGCTGGGCCAGCGAGGACGCCTTCCGCGCCTTCCGCAAAGCGCACGACCCCGAGTACGAGGCCATCGATCGTTCCTGCGACTCGCTCACCAGCCGCGAAACCCGCATCGGCGCTTACTCGCTTTAAGCCCTCGCCCGCGCGCTACTTCCGTAACCACCCGTAAGTCATGAGAATCAAACACCTTAGCATTTCTGGCCCAATCTTCTCCGTTTCTTCGCTATTTTCTTCTGTTCATGCGTGTCCAGCCCTGCTACAATCCCATCGAAATGCATTCCATGCTTTTGTCTTTTCTCACCCTTCCACGCAAGGGGAGAAGGTGTGGACTGCTTTGATAGGAGACCCTCCCAATGGCCATCGCCGACGATCGCGCCAAAGCCGTAGAACTTGCCCTCGCACAGATTGAAAAACAGTTTGGCAAAGGCTCCATCGTCCGCCTCGGCTCTCGCGAAGCCCTTCTGCCCATTGCGGTTATCTCCACCGGCTCCATAAGCTTCGATGCCGCCCTGGGCGTCGGCGGCATTCCCCGCGGCCGCGTGACCGAGATTTTTGGGCCGGAGTCCTCCGGCAAAACCACCATCACCCTGCAGGTCATTGCCGAGGCGCAGCGGCTGGGTGGTCTGGCGGCTTTTGTCGACGCCGAGCACGCCCTCGACCCCGGCTACGCCAAGAAGCTCGGCGTGGACGTGGACAACCTGCTCGTTTCGCAGCCCGACAGCGGCGAACAGGCTCTCGAAATCACCGAAGCGCTCATCCGTTCCGGAGCCATCGACGTGCTGGTCGTCGACTCGGTGGCCGCCCTGGTGCCCAAGGCCGAACTCGACGGCGAGATGGGCGACTCCCACATGGGCTTGCAGGCGCGCCTCATGTCCCAGGCCCTGCGCAAGCTCACCGGCACCATCTCCAAGTCGCGCACCGCGCTCATTTTTATCAATCAGATCCGCGAAAAGATCGGCGTCATGTTCGGCAACCCGGAAACCACCACCGGCGGACGCGCCCTCAAGTTCTACTCCTCGGTCCGCGTCGACATCCGCCGCATCGCCGCCATCAAGGACGGCGACGCCGTCACCGGCAATCGCACCAAGGTCAAGATCGTCAAGAACAAGGTCGCCGCGCCCTTCCGCGAGGCCGAGTTCGACATCCTCTACGGCGAGGGCATCAGCCGCGAGGGCGACGTGCTCGACCTGGCCGTGGCCAACAACCTCGTCGAGAAGTCCGGTGCCTGGTATAGCTACGCCGGCGAGCGCATCGGCCAGGGCCGCGAAAACACCCGCACCTTCCTCAAGGACAACAAGGACATCTTCGCCAAGATGGATGCGGAACTGCGCAAGAAGCTGAATATCGGCGCCGTAGCCAAGGTGGAAGTCCCCGAAGTCCCAGCCGGCGGCCACGTCGAAGCCAAAGACGCCGTCCGCCCGCGCAAAGGGTAGCGGACTTGATCTAGGAAGTCGGACAGGCGGCCTGGAGCGTAGGCCGCCTTTTCTTGACGGATGAAAGTAATGTATGTATGGTAGTGAGTGTGCCTGAAGGGGTTGATCTAATGAAACCTACGGAACAAACAAAAAAGCATGTGATTTCAACCTACGTAGAGCCTGCCCGCCAGAAAGGTGAGAAGACTATCCAGGTCAGGGTTGGCAATGTCCAGAAAGAGTTGGGCTGGACCAACCGGACTCCTTCAGTCTTTTCAACCCTGTCTTCCAAGGAATTCCAGCAGGAAGCGGGGGTGCAGTTGATCGAAAAGACCGGTGGTCCGCCTTCCGGAGGGCCGAGCACAACCTGGCAGTTCGTTTATCAGGTGCTGAGCGAATCCGGCCATGGCGCTCCAGCGGAAAAGATGGTTCCAAAAAGAAATGGGTTGAAGGATCTCTATGGACTCTGCGCCGAGACGTTCAAGGCACTCGGCGGGGGCGAGGAGTTCTTGCGGCGCGAACGGGAATGGGGCCCTGACGTTTGGGAACGATATGAGGCCGAAGAGCTTGAGCGGAAGAATAAAGAGGCGGTAAAGTGAACCGGGTCTATTGGGACTCGATGCTGTTCATTTATCTGCTGGAAGCAAATCCAGTCTTTGGTCAACGCGTCGAACGAATGCATGACGCAATGCTCCGTCGCGGCGATATTTTGTGCACTAGCATATTTACCGTCGGAGAGGTGCTTACGGGACCGCGAAAGCGGAACGATGTTGAAGGGATCAAAGGCATTAAAAGATTCTTCGGCAGCAAAGACGTTGAGATTCTGCCTTTCACTATTGAAGCCGCGGACAAGTACAGCATAATTCGGGCCGGAACGCGAGTGCGCCAGGCGGATGGAATTCATCTGGCAACGGCAGCATCGGCCGGAGTTGATTTGTTTGTCACCAACGACGGGGACTTGCATAAGCTTGTGATTGCCGGGATCCGATTTATCGCGGACGTAGACGGCAAGGTAATCTGATACTTCGCAGAGGAACGCGTCTTCATTCTCAGGGGCAATCTGTCCCCGACCGCGAAGATCCGTACCGCCTGTTGGCCTGCCCCCGCACGCGCACTGCTAGAATCCCATTGGAGCAGCTTCGATGAGCGTGAAAGCCCTCTATCCCGGCACCTTTGACCCGCCGACCAACGGTCACGTCGACCTCATCCAGCGCGGCTCCAAGCTCTTCGAGCACCTCACCGTCGCCATCCTCAACAATCCCGTCAAGAATCCTCTGTTCACGGTCGAAGAGCGCGTGGAGATGCTGAAAGAGGCCACCAGCGCCCTCAGCAACGTCTCCGTCTCCACCTTCGACGGCCTCACCGTGGAGTTCGCGCGCAGGCAGGGCGCAACCGCGGTGCTGCGCGGCATTCGCGCCATTTCAGACTATGAGCACGAGTTCCAGATGGCGCTGATGAACCGGCGTCTGGCGCCGGAGATCGAGACTGTCTTTCTCCAGCCCGCCGGCCGCTACTCGTTTGTCAGCTCCCGCATGGTCAAGGAAGTCTTCAGCTTCAACGGCGACATCTCCGGCCTCGTCCCCCCCAACGTCCTCAAGCGCCTCCGCGCCTCTATCAGCAAGGGCTGAGCGCCAGCTCAATTGCCTGGCTTGAAAAGCGCCCACGCAACGCGGAGAAGTGAGCATGCAGATTCGCGCGCACTGAATTCGTGCCCTGGTACAAAGCAACGAGTGGCGGAAACAGATACAACAGCAGGCCCCTTTCGGCTCCGTTCAGGGAAGGCTTTCGACTTCGCTGCGCTGCGTTCAGGAGGACAATCAGTTTTTAGTTTCTCCAGGAATGACCCTCCCAAGGTTCTTGGCTGGTACATCCCTGCCCATCGCTTCCTCATCCAACCCAGAGAACTGAAGAGAGGAAGCAACCATGTCAGAGCACCACGGCGCTCCAAAAGGGCACGAGGCCCACGCAGTCCACGAAGACCACGCAGCCAAGGGGCCGCACGACCCGAAGCAGATCAACCCCAAAATGAGCTCCGACATCGCATACTGGTCGAAAGAGTTTGGAGTGAGCGGCGACAGGCTCCACGAAGCGATGCGCAGCCACGGGACGCATGTGGACAAACTACGCGCGGCGCTCAGGGGCTGAGGCAGGGACTTGGGGATTGGCGCGAAATCTGTAAAGATAGAACTGCTATGACAGTCACCGCTCCTTCGCAAGTCTTTGCCGACCGCATCGGCCGCATTGAAGTCTCCGCAACCATGGCCGTCGCCGCCGAGGCTGCCAAACTCCGCGCCGGGGGCGCCAACCTGGTGGATTTTGGCGCCGGCGAGCCGCATTTCCCCACCCCGCGCCACATCAAGGACGCGGCCATTGCCGCCATCGAAGCCAACTTCACCCGCTACACCGTCGTGCCCGGCATTCCCGACGTGCGCAAGGCCATCGTCGAGCGCCACGCCTGCGACTTCGGCTCCGACTACAAGATCGACGAGGCCATCTTCACCACCGGCGGCAAGCTCGCCCTGTTCAACACCATCCAAGTCCTCGTCGATCATGGCGACGAGGTCATCTTGCCCGTCCCTTACTGGGTCAGCTTCAAAGACATCATCCAGTACGCCGGCGGCAAGGTCGTCTTCCTCGAAACCAGCGAAGCGGAAAACTTCCGCATCACCGCCGACGCCATTGAAAAGGCCATCACGCCCCGCACCAAGGCCATCATTCTCAACTCGCCCTCCAACCCCGCAGGCTCGGTGGTTAGCGCCGAGGATCTCGAGCGCATCGTCCACCTCGCCCACGACCGCAGCATCTTCCTGCTTTTGGACGAGTGCTACGTCTACCTCAACTATGCCGGCAAGCCCGTCTCCGGCGGCTCCTACACCTGGGCCAAGGAGCACATCGTCATTCTCGGCTCGCTCTCCAAGACTTATTCCATGACCGGCTGGCGCGCCGGCTATGCCTTGGCTTCAAAGGCCGTTGTGGCCAACTTGAGCAAGCTCCAGTCGCAGTCCACCTCCAACGCCGCCAGCATGGTGCAGAAGGCCGCCATCGCCGCGCTGGCTGGCTCGCAGCAATGCGTCAGCGAATTTCGCGCCGAGTTCATCGAACTGCGCGACTACATGCTGGCCAAACTGGCCGGGATTCCCGGCCTCACCTGCACCAAACCCGAAGGTGCCTTCTATGTCTACCCGAATATCGGCGCCTTCCTTGATCCAACCGGTGCCCGCGGCGGCGTGCGCACGGCCACCGAGCTGGCTACCCGTCTGCTCCACGAGGCCCACGTCGTCACCGTGCCCGGCGAGGCCTTCGGTACCGCGCAGCACATCCGCATCTCCTACCCGGTCACCGGGCAGAACATCGACGAGGGCGTCCGCCGCATGGCTGAATTCCTTGCGAAGCTGAGGTAATCCCGCCCATCGGCCAGGCGCCCAGCCTCGGGCCTGGCGCCGCGCAAAAGCCGCATCCAACGCCTGATCACCGCCGGCCGATGCACCATCTGGGAAAAAGTAACCTCCGGCACTGTGCAAACATGTGCGCTGTCGGGTAGGATGTGTCTTCAATGCCGAAAGCAATCGATTTTCGTCCTGTTATCCTGGCTGGAGGAAGCGGTACCCGCTTCTGGCCTCGCTCTCGCCGCGCGCGCGCCAAGCAGGTTCTTGCCCTCGACGGCGAACGTTCCATGATTCAACAAACCGTGGAGCGGCTCAAGCCGATTGCCAAGGTAGACAAGATCTGGATCGTCACCAACGAATACCTGGCCCACGAGATCGCCGACCAGTTGCCCGGCCTGCCCACCGCCCAGCTCATCCAGGAGCCTGTGGCCCGCAACACCGCCCCTGCCTGCGGCCTGGCCGCCTTCCTCATCGAACGCCAGAACCCCGACGCCGTGTTGGGCGTCTTCCCCTCCGACCACGTCATTGCCGACGAGCCGCGCTTCCTCAAGGCGCTCCAGAAGGGCATTGCCCTGGCTGCCGCCGGCGAAAACATCGTCGTCCTCGGCATCGAGCCCTCGCGCGCCGAGACCGGCTACGGCTACATTGAAACCGGCGACTACACCAAGGACGACTCCGCCCTCCACGTGCGCCGCTTTACCGAGAAGCCCAACCAGAACCGTGCCGAAGAGTTTGTGGCCGAGGGCAATTACTTCTGGAACTCCGGCATGTTCCTCTGGTCGGCCCGCACCCTGGCCAACGCCGTGCGCGAGCACCTGCCGGAGACCGCTCCGCTGCTCGAATCCATCGCCGCCGCCTACGGCACGCCCCAGTTTGAAGAGGTCTTTCACGCCCTCTATCCCAAGTGCGAGAACATCTCCGTCGACTACGCCGTGCTCGAACCCCGCTCGGCAAAAGGCGAGCACCTCTCCCACCTCTATTGCCTCCCCGCCGAGTTCAGTTGGAACGATCTGGGCTCCTGGTCCTCGCTCTACGAGTACCAGATCGAGACCCGCCTGCGCGGCGACGGCGACGGCAATGTGTCGGAATCGGAGGGCCACATGACCATCGAAGCCGGCAACAACTACATCTACAGCCCCAAGAAGTTCGTGGCGCTGGTGGGCGTTGAAAACCTTGTCATCGTCGACACCGAAGACGCCCTGCTGATCGCCCACCGTGACCACTCCCAGGACGTCGGCAAGATCGTCAAGGAACTGGGCCTCATCGGCCGCACCGAGCTGATCTAGATATACAGGCCTATTCGGTCTTTTCCAGCGCACTGAAGCTGGGTGCCCCATGTCTCGCCTTTGAGACATGGGCGCCGTTTTCGCGCTACAATCCTTCCATGAACCGAAGCGCCCAGGAAATTCTCGAGGACGCCTGCCAACTGCCGCCCGATGAAGTGGACTGGCTCATAGAGAGCCTCCTGATCAAGGAAAACGGTAAGGAGAGCACCGAGCCGGAAGCCGAAATCGAAGCCGCCTGGGACAGCGAGATCAAGCGCCGCCTGGACGAAATCGACTCGGGCGCCGTGGAGATGATCCCCGCCGAGCAGGTGCACGCTGAGATGGTTTCATCCCTTTCCCCAGAGGCGCAAGCCCGGCTCCGCGCGTGAAGCCCCTTAAATATCATCCCGCGGCCAGGCGGGAGATCAGGGCTGCTCATGCGTGGTATGCCCGCCAGAGCCTCAAGGCCGCCGACGGATTCTACGAGGAACTCCTGCCCGCTCTCGACCGCGTGCACGCGCAACCCAGGCTCTATCCTCCGCACATCTACGGCGCCCAGCGCGTCGTTCTGCATAGGTATCCGTTTTCCATCGTCTATCGGGAACTTCTGCAAGAGATCCAAACCGTCGCTGTAGCCCACGCCAAGCGCAAACCCGCTTACTGGTCCAGCCGCCTCTAGCCTCTTCCGCCCAAAGGCCCACCTACGCTGTCATACTTTAATCTCATTGTTTAGGGAGCAAGAGAAACCAACCCATGCCTCATCCCCAAATCAAGTTCGGCACCGACGGCTGGCGCGGCGTCATCGCCGACGACTTCACCTTTGCCAACGTCCGCATTGCCGCCGAGGCCGTCGCCGCCTACGTCCATTCCCGCCGTGGCTCGACGGACGAAGATCCCAGCAAGGGCCTCTGCATCGGCTACGACACCCGCTTCGGCTCACGCGCCTTCGCCCGCGCCTGCGCCCAGGTCGTCGCCGCCACCGGCATCCCCGTCGCCCTCGCCAACGACATCACCCCCACCCCGGCCCTCAGCTACGGCGTGCGCGGACGCAAGGCCGCCGGCGGCATCATGATCACCTCCTCGCACAACCCCGCCCAATGGAACGGCGTCAAGTACAAAGCCTGGTACGGCGGCTCCGGCAAGCCTTCCATCATCGCCGAGATCGAATCGCACCTCGGGCAGCCTGTCCGCCGCTCCGCCACACCAGCGCCCATCGAGGAAGTCGACTTCCTTCCGCCCTACCTCGCCGCCATCGAGAGCTTCGCCGACCTCGACCTCATCTCGAAATCTGGCCGCAAGTTCGCCATCGATTCCATGTACGGCGCGGGCCGCACCATCATTTCCGACATCTTCACGCGCATCGGGGTGGGTCACATACAAATCAGGGGCAATCCGGATCCGCTCTTCCCCGGCATCAACCCCGAGCCCATCGAGCCGCACATCCGCGCCCTGGGCGAAGCCGCCGTGGCCAACCGCTGCGACGCCGGCCTCTGCACCGACGGCGACGCCGACCGTATCGGCGCGACCGACGAGCACGGCAACTTCGTCGACCCGCACAAGATCTTCTCCGTCCTGCTTAGCTGGGTGCTCAAGCGCAAAGGCTGGCCCGGCGCCGTCACTCGCGCCTTCAACACCACCAAAATGCTCGACCGCATTTGCGCGAAGCACAACCGCGAACTCATCGAGCACGGCATCGGCTTCAAGTTCGTCTGCGACTACATGCTGGAGCGCGAGATCCTGATGGGCGGCGAAGAGTCGGGCGGCGTCGGCTTCCAGCGCCACCTGCCCGAGCGCGACGGCCTGCTCAACGCGCTGCTGCTGGCCAACGTCATGGCCGAGGAGAACAAGACCCTGGGCCAGCTCGTCGCCGACCTCCAGGCCGAATACGGCGAGCACCAGTACGGCCGCATCGATCTCACCATCCCCGAAGAAGTCAAGAACGGCGCCATCGCCCGCGCCCGCGCGCTCGAAACAGGCAACCCGGTCTTTGCCGGCATGCCCATTCTCCGCCAGGAGAACCTAGACGGCGTCAAGTTCTATCTCGACAACCCCGAAGCCAAATCCAAGCCCAACGCCGCCGAAACCTGGCTGCTTCTCCGCGCCAGCGGCACCGAGCCACTGATGCGCATTTACACCGAGTCCTGTTCGAAAGAAGCTGTCGCCAGCCTGCTCGAATCCGCGCGAAGATTTGCGTTGGGCGGGTAGTACCCGCAGATCCACAGATTCAAACTGTGCCGCAAATTGAAAACGCCAGAGACCGGAGTCTCTGGCGTTTTCTTCTGTGCCGCGTAGCTCATCGGATCATCGATCGTCCCATCCAGCCTTGCGATGAGTCCCCGGGTTGCCCCGGTTCCTGCATCCTCCGGGTGTGCCAGTCTCGCACCCTCGGGTTGCCCCGCGGTTGCATCCTCCGGCGACTCCGGCGGCGAATCTCCGCGAGTTGCCTCGCCTCGTCCGCCCTTCAGCTGTGCCGGCGATGGTTCCCCGGGTTGCCCCGTGTCCCGCATCCTTCAGCGATGCCGCTCGGCGAATCCCCGGGTTGCCCCGCGTCCTCGCTCTGCCTGCTTCGCCTCCCGGTGTTTCCGCCAGGTTGCCCCGGCTTCCGCACCTTCCGGCTCTTCCGGCGATGGAGCCTCGGGTTGCCCCGCGTCTCGCATCCTTCGGCGATGCTGCTGGCGATTCTGCGGGTTGCCCCGCGTCCTCGCTCGTCAGCCTCGCCTCCTGGCGTTTCCACCGGGTCGCCCCGGCTTCCGCGCCTTCCGGCTCCGCCGGCGATGGAGCCTCGGGTTGCCCCGCGTCTCGCATCCTTCAGCGATGCTGCTTCCCGATTCTGCGGGTTGCCCCGCGTCCTCGCTCGTCAGCCTCGCCTCCTGGCGTTTCCACCGGGTTGCCCCGGCTTCCGCGCCTTCCGGCTGTGCCAGAGGTGAATCTCCGGGTCGCCCCGAATCTTCCAGCCCTCTGGCGTTGCCGCAACTGCGTCCTCAGGTTGCCCTGAGTCCTGCCGCTACGGCTGGGTCGATGATGAATCCCCGGCTGTACTCGAACTTTGCATCTTCGGCTTGCGCCGCGGATGAATCTTCGCGTCCAATCAGGTCTTGCACATCTCTGCCTGACTCTGGATGCAGTTTCAATCTCATTCTGTCAGCCCGCTACCGGCAAGCCGGCCACAAACTGACTTCCTCAAACCTACTCTGCATCTTCCTGTCAGGCCGAGACTGCGTATCCAAGTCCCTACAGGGTCACCAGCTGTTTGGAGAGTAGGTCGACTCGATCTGTGGATGCAAGTGCAAAACCCTTTGAAATCTGTGGATTTCACCAGGCTTGGTGCAGTTATGCGTAAACCGTGCAATTTAGTACAGATTTGCCCCAAGAATCAGAGTTACGGCCACTTATAGCCGACTTGCTGGCCCGCTCAACGCAGCCCGCGGACCATCCCAGTGATCAGCCTTTCGCAACCATCTGCCGGTCCTCCAGGTCTCGCGTTTGAAACCTGGGAAGACCACAACCCTCGCCCGCAGCCAACTGAACACTGACCACTAACCACTAGCCACTAATCACTACCCTTTCGCAAACATCTGTTTCATCCCCCGCAGCGCCTGCCGTGTCCGCTCCTCGTTCTCGATCAGCGAAAACCGCACATGCGCATCCCCATAATCCCCAAACCCGATCCCCGGCGAAACCGCCGTCTTGGCCTCGGTCAGTAGAATCTTCGAAAACTCCAGCGACCCCAGCTTCCTGTACTGCTCCGGAATCTGCGCCCACACAAACATGGTCGCCTTGGGCAGCGCCACCGGCCAGCCCAGCTTGTTCAGCCCCTCCACCAGCACGTTGCGCCGGCTGCGATAGGTTTCGCAGATCTCCGCCACGCACTCCTGCGGCCCCTCCAGCGCGGCAATCGAAGCCACCTGGATGGGCGTAAACGTCCCGTAGTCGAAGTAGCTCTTCAGCCGCGCCAACGCGGACACCAGCAACGGGTTGCCCACCATGAAGCCCACCCTCCATCCCGGCATGTTGTAGCTCTTGCTCAGCGTGAAGAACTCCACAGCCACGTCCTTCGCCCCCGGCACCTCCAGCACGCTGGGCGGCTTGTACCCGTCAAACGCGATGTCGGCATAAGCCAGGTCCTGGATCAGGTGGAAGCCATACTGCTTGGCCAGCTCCACCAGCCGCGCCAGAAACGGCAGCTCCACGCACTCCGTCGTCGGGTTCGAGGGAAAGTTCACAATCAGCGCCTTGGGCCTGGGGACCATGCGCGGAATCAAATCCTCCAGCTGCGCCAGAAACTGCTCGCGGTCGTGCACCGGCACGCTCACCACGTGCGCCCCAGCGATCACCGGCCCGTAAATATGAATCGGATAGCTCGGGTTCGGCACCAGCACCGTATCCCGCGAGTCCAGAATCGCCAGGCATAAGTGCGCAATCCCCTCCTTCGAGCCGATGGTGACAATCGCCTCCGTCTCCGGGTCGAGATCCACGTTGTACCGCGTCTTGTACCACGCGCAGATCGCCCTGCGCAGCCGCGGAATTCCGCGCGAGACGGAGTAGCGATGCGTCGGCGGCTTCATCGCCGCTTCCACCAGCTTGTCCACAATGTGCTTGGGCGTAGCCCCGTCCGGGTTGCCCATCCCAAAGTCGATAATGTCTTCCCCGCGCCTGCGCGCGGATACCTTCATCTCCCCCGTAATGTTGAAAACATACGGCGGGAGCCGCTGAATCCGACTGAACTCTTCCATCCAATGATTCTAAGACAGCGAAAGCAGCTCAAGGCAAGGCGGCGTGCAGTAGCTGTTTTGGCATCAGCGCGGTTACTGCCGGAAAGCCGCGCTTCTCCCAAAAGTGTCCAATTCGATACAGATTCTTTTCCCGGCAGCATGCAGTCTCAGGAGACAGTACCTATGGACGAGGAAGCACGACACCATCTCCCTCCGAGGTGAGCGATGTCCGATCTTTCCCAGCGTGTCAGCGCCTCCCATCCCGGGTCCACGATCAACACCAGGGCCAACACTCGAAAGGAAAAAGCGCGGATGCCCAGTGAAGCCGAGCGCATCGCGAACGAAATCATGGACCGGCACGGCTTCGGTAGATTGCCATCACAGCCAAGTAGCGCGGATTCTCAAGTGATGGTGAGCGGACGCGGACCCGAACTTGGTCCTGATTTCGTCAACGAGCGCTACATGGAATTTGAAAGGCCATCGCGCCACAGGTACCGATAGAGAAGCTCCGGTCCTCGCGGGACGTGTTGGTGATTCGATCTTGCGGCCAACTTCCAGGAGCGGAGCGGGCCGCGAAGCACTAGGTGGGCAGTTACGGCCCCAGGTCTCTAGCGGGTCGAGCGAACAAGTGTTCGGGTTGAGTCGAGGGACAACGGCTCCGCGATTCTATACTTGTTCTTGCCATGCAAGAATTTCCACCCGTTGACGAACAGCTCGACTTGCTCCAGAAAGGCGCCGCGGAGATCATCCGCGTCAGCGACCTCCGCGAGCGCCTCGAAGACTCGCTCAAAACCGGCCGTCCCCTGCGCGTCAAAGCCGGCTTCGACCCCACCGCTCCCGACCTGCATCTCGGCCACACCGTGCTCCTGCGCAAGCTGCGCCACTTCCAGCAGCTCGGCCACACCGTCATCTTCCTCGTCGGCGACTTCACCTCCCTCATCGGCGACCCGAGCGGGAAAAACGTGACGCGGAAGCCGCTCACCCGCGAGCAAATCGACGAATACGCCCTCACCTACCAGCAGCAGGTCTTCAAAATCCTCGACGAGAAACTCACCGAGGTCCGCTACAACTCTGAGTGGCTTGGCAAGCTCGGCTACGAAGCCACCATCCGCCTCGCGTCCCACTTCACCGTCTCGCAAATGCTCGAGCGCGACGAGTTCCACAAGCGCTTCCAGGCCGAGCTGCCCATCAGCCTCCACGAGCTGCTCTATCCCCTCATGCAGGCCTACGACTCGGTGGCCCTGGAAGCTGACGTTGAACTCGGCGGCACCGACCAGCGCTTCAACCTCGGCGCCGGGCGCGAGCTGCAGCGCCACTACGGCCAGAAGCCGCAGATCATTTTAATGACGCCGATTCTCGAAGGCCTCGACGGCGTACAAAAGATGTCCAAATCGCTCGGCAACGCCATCGGCATCAACGAGCCTCCTGCGGAAATGTACGGCAAGCTCATGTCCATCTCTGACGAGCTGATGTGGAGCTACTGGCTCCTCCTCACCGACCTCCGCCAATCCGAAGTGGACGCTCTGAAGGCCGAAGTTGCAGCGGGCAGCCTGCACCCCATGGAAGCCAAGAAGCGCCTGGCCCGCACCATCGTTGGCGACTTCCACAGCGAGGCCGCCGCGCACAGCGCCGATGAAAACTGGGCGCGCATGTTCCAGCAGAAGGGTGAGAGCGAGAACTTGGAGGAGGTTTCCGTGGCCTATGAGGACGTTGTTGGACCTTCTGCCAGAAAAGCCCCGGAAGATGTTCTCGAAATCAAGGTTCCCAAGCTGCTCGTTCAAATAGGGCTGGCTGCATCCGGGGCTGAGGCGAACCGCAAGATCGTGGAAGGAGCCGTGAAGATAGATGGGCATGTGGTTTTAAGCCCGCTGATCCTCATCGATAGCTTGCCAAAGCTCCTCCGCGTCCGCCTCGGCAAACGCGCCAAAGTCGCAGTGATCTCCTAGATGCCAGTGCATGAGCGGCCGCGCTACTTCGCGCTTGGAATCTGGACCTTGCTGGCCTGCTCCAGAATCTCGTCCATGGTCAGATGATCCAGCCACTTGTGCCGGTCGCGCGTGTAGTCGACGCCTGCGCTGGAGTGGGTGCGGAGATAGCGCGCCATGCCCAGGGGCCCGAGCTCCTTCGCAAGCACAGAAAGAGTAAACTGCTCGAACTGCTCGTTCGTCATTTCCTCAACCGGAGTCATAGGCGCACCTCCTTCCAGTAGTTTACCGGATTCTCGGCTCTGGTCCCTGTATCCGCAGTCCCGCCCGCCTCTGCTATCCTTAACCGTTTACCTCAAGCCGGAGCAGGGGCCATGCCAGAGAACAGAGCGCGCAAGCATCATCAGGACCGGGTCGCGGAGACGCTGCGCCTGGAGATTTCAACCATGATCGAGGGCGAGCTCTCCGACCCGCGCATCGCCTTCTGCTACGTCACCGAAGTGTCGCTCAACCCCGGGGCCAAGTCGGCGCGGGTATATGTGGCTGTCGACAGCGCCGTCAAGGACATCGCCCAGGCGGAAAAAGACACCATTGCCGGCCTCGAAGCGGCCAAGGGCTACATCCGCTTTGAGATCAAGGAGCGCATGGGCGTGCGCCACGTGCCGGAACTCGCCTTTCTTGCCGACCGCTCGGGCCGTTTCCAGGCGCGCATCGAGGAGCTGATGGGCCGTTCCCGCAAGCGCAACAGGATTCGCGGCGACGAAAAACCCGCCGCCGCTCCGCCGGAAGGCCCTGCCGCTCCCACCCCTCCCGCGACCACCGAACCAGACGCGGGGTAGCTCCCCTCCGGAACCCCATGCGTCTTCTTCGCCATCCGGCCCGGACGCCGGCAGGCTCTTGAGATTCCTTGCGAATCTGTTAGCCTTGTCCCTGTCGAGATCGGGCAGCACCTCCGCGCCTTCTTTTTTTGCACCGCGGCCACTGAGCCCCTGGCAGGATTCCCCCAATCCGGCCGGCGCCGGATGGATTGGCTGTTGCAAGGCTTCCCGCGTTCTTCGCGCTCACCCGGCCCGGCTGCTCAATGAAGACGGCGGAACTGGAGAATCACTCGAAGTGGACAGTCGACTGAAACCATCTGCTCCGGAGCGGCACAAACCATGGCGCGGGCGCCTGCCCCGCTGGCCCCTTGTCTGCGAGGCTTCCGTATTCCTTGGTTCCGCCGTCTTCTTTCTCGCCTACGGCCTCACCCCACTGCTGGGCGGCGATGGCCTCGGCCTGGTCGGCGCCGATGAGCCCCGCTATGCCCAGATCGCCCACGAGATGCTGGTCCGGTTCGACTCCGCGCACTCTCTCGCCGGCCGCCTCAGCGCCTGTGTCACTCCCTACCTCTACGGCCATCCCTGGCTGGAGAAGCCTGCCCTTTACTACTGGCGCGCCATGTTCACCTTCCAGGACTTCGGCGTCCACGACTGGAGCGCCCGCCTGCCCTCCACCAGCTTCGCCTTCATCATGGCCGGCCTTATCTACCTGCACATGCGCCGCTTCCGCCCCGGCGGACACCTCGACGCCGCCATCATCACCGTGGCCTGCGCCGGCATCATCGGCTTCGCCCGCGGAGCCTCCACCGACATGCAGATGGCCGCGCCCCTCGCCATCGGCCTGCTCGGCTGGTACGCCTGGTACGAGACCGGCTCCAAGTTCTGGCTCTTCGACATTTACTTCTTTACCGGCGTCGCCACGCTCGCCAAGGGCCCGGTAGCGCCCCTGCTGGCCTCCATGATCATCCTCGCCTTCGCCTTCCTGCGCCGCGAGTGGTCTCTCCTTCGCCGCACCATCTGGTGGCCCGGCGTGGTCCTCTACTTCGCCATGGTCCTGCCCTGGTTCATCGCCGTCCAGCACCAGAACCCCACCTTCTTCCGCGAGTTCTTCCTCGAACACAACCTGGAGCGCTTTGCCACCGACCGCTATCAGCACGTCGAGCCTGTCTGGTACTACGTGGTGGTCGTGGTTCTGGCCATGATGCCCTGGACGGTGGTCGCCATCCGCGCCCTGGCCGACGGCATCCTCACCTCCATGGCCGAGTGGCGCCTGCGCCGACTCAACCCCCGCCGCCGCGTCCCCAGCCGCCCCGGCGACGCATTTCCTGAGTTCCTCGTCCTCTGGGCGCTCATTCCCATCGTCTTTTTCTCCTTTTCCCAGTCCAAGCTGCCCGGCTACATCCTGCCTTCCATTCCTCCCATCGCCATCCTCACCGGGGACTTCCTCTTTCGCCGCCGCCGGCCGGGCCTCAACCGTTGGGTGCTTCTGGGCCACGCCGCGCTCAGCGGCATCATGACCATGTTTACGCTGCTGCTGCCCTGGTTCGTCTCCCATGGCGCCACCATGCCGCCTCCTCATGCCATGTCCGTCGCGGCCCTGGCTGCCGCCGGCTCCGCCCTGCTCATCCTCATCGTGGTCAAGGGCTACGGCGTGGCCCGGCTGCGTCTCGTCACCACCGCCATTCTGGCCGTCCTCATGCTGTTTCTTTATGGCGTCGGACCGTTTTTCGGCATTCCCCAGATCACCGCCACCAAGCGCGTCATTCACCTGCTCGACCGCGCCTACTCCGCCCGCCCCCTCGCCGACCGTCTCGCCGCTCCGGCCTTCGCCGATGAACCCGTCGCCGTCTTCCAGGTCCGCCGCGACATCGAATACGGCCTCTCCTTCTATCGCAACCGCGAGGTCATCAACTACAAGCAGGACGGCGTGCCCGACGCCCAGCATCTGCTCGTGGTCCGCGTCACCGGTCGCAACGGCGTCGACCTCCACACCCCGGCCGAACTCGACGAGTTCCTCGAAGGCCGCCCCTTCGAGCAGCTCTTCACCTGGCCCGAGCAGGGACTGGTCGTCTACATGGTCGGCAGCCGCTGAGCGCTTACGCATTCGCAACAAAGCCATGAGAGCTGGAATGCGATTCTGATAGTCTGAATTGCAACCTGTACCGGGATGCTCCCGGCAGGGTAGCCGGCAACCCAGACTGGCCATTCGAAACTTACCGTCCCCGCGGGCTTCCCGCCGCGGGCTTTCACTCCCCAAACCCCGCCGTCCAATATCCGGGAGAACCATGGCAACCGGCGTTTCCATCGAGATTCTCGACCTCAGGCACTTCGCGGCGCCGCTGCTCCGCCCTGTGCTCGATGCCGAGGCCGAAATCTGGCGCCAGCGCCTCCACTGGGACTATCGCACCAGCTCCAAGCTCCTCATGCAGTACCTTGACAGCCACATGCTCCCCGGTTACGCGGCCGTCGAGGCCGGACAGGTCACCGGCTATGCCTTCTGCGTCTACGAAGAAACCAAGGCCGTCATCGGCGACGTCTTCGCCCTCAGCAGCCAGGGGGCCGGCCTCGATCCCGAACCCGGCGACGCCACGATTGCCGAACACCCCATCCCGCTCTCCGCCCACGAGATCGAACAGACCCTGCTCAAGCACCTCTTCGAAACGCTGCTCAACTCGCCCCACGTCGACCGCGTCGAATCGCAGCTCCTGCTCCATCCCGCCGGCGTTCATTCCGCCATCTTTCAGCAGGCAGGGTTCCAGCTCTTCCGCCGCCTCTTCATGGTCCAGCAGTTGCATGGCTTGTGGAACCAGCCCCGCGCCGAGCTCTCCCGCGGACTGGAGATGCGCCCCTGGCGCGACGAAGATCTGGGTCCCGCCGGCCAGTTGATCTCGGATGCCTATAGCGACCATCCCGACAGCATCATCAACGATCAGTACCGCTCCGTGCACGGCTCCCAGCGCTTCCTCAACAACATCGTCCGCTACGCCGGCTGCGGCGTCTTTTCCCCGCAGGTCTCGCACGTAGTGTTCAAGCGCGCCACCCGCGACATCGTGGCCCTGGTGCTGGGCTCGCGCGTCAGCTCCCAGAGCGGCCATATCACCCAACTGTGCGTACATCCCGAATACCGCCGCCTGGGCCTGGCACGCATGCTGCTCTCCGTGGCCGCCTTCCACTTCATGCGCCACGGCGCCAACGAGATCTCCCTCACCGTCACCGAGTCCAACACCCCCGCCATCGACCTCTACATCTCCGAGGGCTACAGCTACACGCACACCTTCGACGCCGCCGTGTGGCAACGCACCCGCCTCGCTTGATTTTCTTTTGGATTTGTGCGGAAAGGAACAAACTCTGGGTGGGAAACCACCGAACCCAGTTGTCGGAATAGAGTGCCGCCTACCGCGCGATCAGAAACATCACCCAGCTGAGCACAATCGCCGCGCCCACAAACAGAACAAAGCAGTAGAGCCCGTAGCGAATCATGCGCCGCGGCGTCTCCCGCTGCGTAATTCCGAAGACCACCGAAGCAAACAGCGCGAAAAGCAGCACCGCTGTGAAATGGGAGGGATGGAACACTACACTTTCCTCCCCGTGCGCAGATTGTGTGCGTCCACGGCGGCAATCACGTTCAGCAGCCCCGCCACCACGATGAACCGCGTCCCGTAGTCCCCGGTCGTGATCGTCACCTGGTCGGCGCCCCATCCCGCGGCCCGGCTGACAACATACAGCAACCCGTTGCCCAGGTCCCCGGCCAGTCCCAGCATGTCCAGAATGTCGTGCGCGCCCGCGTAGACCTTGCCCTGCATCGCGATCCCGATTCCGAACATGCCCAGAATCGACAACGCCAGCAGCGTCCCGCGGCCCCACTTGCGCAGCAGAAAATGCCCCGCGCCGGGCACTAGCCAGCCCGCGATCAGCGGCAGGTAAACAAACCCACCGCCCGCACCATTCTTCTTGTCCTGGGGATTCGCCATTCCTTCTTGACTATATCGTACCGAAGCAGGGGCAAGAGCAGGGAACAGGGAACAGGGAATAGGAAAAACCTAAGCCGCCATTAAACCGCCGCGCAAAAGCTTCGAGCGAGCCGTCCCTACTCTCTGTTCCCTACTCCCTGTTCCCTATTCCCTGTTCCCTGCCTTTAAATTCTCACCAGCTCTCGCTGCACCGCCCCCGTCACCCATGCCCTGTCCGAAGCCGTAAGCATGTCGATCTCGCTGCGCACCCCAAACTCCGGCAGATAGATCCCGGGCTCCACGGAGAAACACGTGCAAGGCAGAATGCGCCGCTCGTCGTGGGTCTCCAGGTTGTCAAGGTGCGCGCCCGGCCCGTGTATCTCCTGCGCGATGTTGTGCCCGGTGCGATGGGTAAAGTACTTGCCGAAACCGGCCGCGTCGATCACCGCCCGCGCCGCATCGTCGGCCTCGAACCCGCGAATCGCCCACCCCTCCGCAAACGCCTGCTCCACCGCCGCAATGGCCGCATCGCGCGCGTTACGCACCGTCTCGAAGACGTGCTGCTCGCGATCGGTCGGCTCGCGCCCCACCACGCCCGTCCAGGTAATGTCGTAGAAGACGCTGTCCGGCTTGTCCACCCTCGCCCAGATATCCACGAGCACAAAATCACCCTCGCCGATCGGCGTCGAGCTCTCCGCCGTCGGCTCATAGTGCGAGTCGGAACTGTTGGCGTTCACACTCACGTTGGGCCCGTTCTCCCACACCAGGTTCTCGCGCCGCATGGCCTCGCTGAACCACTCGACCATCTCGAATTCGGATAGCGCGCCCACGCCGCCATGGTCGGGCCGCAGCCGCCGACCCATCTCCAGCCACGCCTCGGCCAGTATCCCGTCGATGGCTGCCTGCGCCACGCCGTGGCTGGCGATCTGCTCCTCGCTGAGCACCGCCTCAAACTGGCTGACCAGGTCGGCCGAGCTCACGATCTGCTTGCCCAGCCCGCGCAAAAACTCCACCGTCCCCGCGTCCACCATGGACACATACATGATTGCGTTGTTGGGCGAGTACTGCATGGCGATGCGCCACCCGTCGAAGAGCATCGCCTCCAGCCCGCTATGCAGCTCCTGCCAGCTTGAATAGAGCCCCTTGGCGCCGGGCAGCGCATCCAGCCGTCCCTGCTCGATGCGGTGCACCAGCTTGCGCGGCTCGCCCGCGGCCGGCACATAGTAGTACCAGCGCCGCGTGATGTGCGCCTTCGGATCGAGGCCCAGGATGTGCGCGGCGATGGGGTCGCGGTGGTGGTGGTCATAGAACAGCCAGCCGTCGAAGCCAGCCTCAACAAGCGCAGCCTGAATCGAGTCAAGGTTCATAGCGGCCATTCTACGCCGCACTGGAACTTTTCCGGCCTGACAATCCTCTCCTGCTGACCATAGCTGAGCGGACACGAAAGCCTGACCTGAGCGAAATCGAAGGGGACCTGAGGCTGTAGCTGGAACGGGGCAAAGCCCCTCAGAGCGCCGCCAGCGCGGCAGTCTGGTCGGGGAACAGCCCCGCATACTTCGTAATCCCCACCATGGTGAACACCTTGGTGAAATGCGCCGAAAGGCCGAAGGCAGCCACCTTCTGCCCGGAGTTCGAGGCCTCGATCAGCAGTTGGATCACCAGCGCGATGCCGCTGGAATTGATGTAATCCACCTTGGTAAAGTCCAGCAGGATCAGCTTGGCCGTAGCCTTGGGCAGCGCCTGGTAAGTACCCAGAACCGCGTCCTTCGAGGTGCTGGCGATGTCCCCCTCGAAGCGGAGGACGGTGACCGGATGTCCGGCGGGGGAAGTGACCTGGTCAACATGCGACTTGGTTTCGCTCTGCACGATCGATAGTCTCCATATCTTCTTATTGGTTATGCCTGGTCTTTATCAAGCCGGATCACCAGCCGGACGTAACTGCTCTTGCCGTCGGAGCCGGCCACCCACTCGGCTTCGTCCACCAGCGCCTGGATCAGGAACATGCCCATGCCGCGCGGATCTTCCTCGCCGTGCATCTTGCGGTCGATGTCCGGTTTGGCAGGCTGCGTGTGCATCCCCTTGCCGTCGTCGATCACCTTCACTTCCAGCGAATCCTCGCCCGCCGCCAGAATCACGCCCACCGACAGTTTCTCGTTCAGCCGGTTGCCGTGCTCGATGGCGTTGATGCAGGCCTCGGCCACCGCCGTCTTCAGGTCCTCGATCCGGTCTTCCCGAAAGCCCATCAACTTGGCCACCGAGGCAGCCGTGCTCATGGCCACCTTCTCAAATCCCATGCGCGAGGGCAGCCGGACCTCAACGTTCGTGGTTTTTCGTTCGCTCATTCCGGCATCTCCACGTCGCCCCCGCACCGGCACAGCGCCAGTGCGGTCATGTCATCAGCCTGGGGCCCGCCCGCGGAGAACTCCTCCAGGGTCGTCCACAATGCATCGAGAATACCATCCGCCTTCTGCGATGGGCACTTGGAAAATTCCTCCAGAAGACGTTCCGGCCCAAATTCCTCATCTCCTCTGAAGACCTCAGTCAGCCCGTCGGTATAGAAAAGCAGCCGCGACCCCGGCGTGAACCCATGCTTCTCGGTCGAGTAACTCATCCCCGGCAGCAGTCCCAGCGGCGTTCCCACGGCGTTGAACTCATGCGGCGCCTCGCCCGGCTCAACCAGAAAACCAGGGTTGTGCCCCGCGTTCACCACCTCCAGCTCGCCCGTCTCCGGATGCAGCCGGAGGAAGATCGCCGTCACATACCGCCTACGCTGCTCCTCGCCTTCCTGCCAGTGTTGCTGGTTCATCCGCGTCGCCAGCTCATCCAGCGGCATTCCCGTCACCGCCATCGCCCGGAAGGCCGACCGGAAACTCGTCGACACAATCGCCGAAGCCAGTCCCTTGCCGGCCACATCCGCCACCGCAATCAGCAAACTGCCGTCCGGCTGCTCCACAATGTCCAGGTAGTCGCCGCCCACCTCGTAGCAGGTAACCGAACGGAACCCCAGCGTGTAGCCGGCAATCTCCGGCAACCTCTGCGGAAGCATCGAGCGCTGAATCTGCCGCGCCGCATCCATGTCCTGCTGCACCCGCGCAAACTCCAGGTTGCGCTTGTGGTTGCGCGCATTCTCGAGCGCCACCGCCGCCTGCAGCGAGAGTCCTTCCAGGAAATCCGCCTCGTAGATCGTCAGTTCCCGCCCTCCCGGAGGCGCCACTACCAATTCCGTCATGCGCTTCCCGTCGCGATCGTCCAGCGCATAGCGCGGCAATCCATGTGCACCCTCCGCGGGCTCCTCGCCATAGCTCAGCCCTGTGCCTGCAAACGAAGCGCCGGCCATCTCCAGCTCACGCACGACGATGCGCAGCACCTGTTCCAACACCTCCTCTTCGCGATTGGTCGAGTGAACCTGACGCGAAGCCTCAAGCAGCGCCTGCAGCCGGAAGACCTGCTGCTGCAGATCAATCGTTTCGCCGTTCCCCGGCAGTTCCACCTCAGCCGCCATTCCGTTCCGCCCTCCGTGGATTTTCACTCTACCATGCCCGCGCCATCGCTGGCGAAGACGATCCCTCAGTGGAATCAGACGATTCTGTCGATGCTCAATCTCATCCCCAGCGGTCTTTCAACCCCCATTTCCTGTTCGCTATTGGCCCGCCGCTACCCGAATGTCCTTCATCTCCAGAATCCGCTTCTCATATCCGCCCCGCGCTACCGCCAGCATCGCCCGCCCCATCTCCCGCGTCGAGGTCACCTGGTTGGGCAGCGCCCAGCGCAACATCGGCAGCAGCGGTCCGGCAATCTTGTAAAAGACCCGGTAAGCCGGCGTCTTCGATTGAATTCCATCCATCGGCACGATGATCCCCGGCCGGAACATGTACGCCTTCAGCGGCAGGCGCAGCAGCGCATTCTCCGTACGCCCCTTCACCCGCGCCCACATCGTGCGCCCCTTCTCCGAGCTATCCGTCCCCGCGCCGGAAACATAGATGAACGTCATCCCCGGATTCACACCGCTCAGGGTCTCCGCCGCTGCCAAGGTCAAGTCATAAGTCACGCGCGAGTAGTCCGCCTCCTGCATCCCGCTCGACGACAAGCCCAGGCAGAAGAAACACGCATCGAAGCCCGACAATTCCTCCTCCATCCCTGCGTAATTCGATAAATCCCCGTGCACAATCTCGCGCGCCTTTGTGTTCTGCAAGCCCGTCGCCGTCCGGCGGACGGTCACCGCCAGTTCCACCTCCGGGTCCCGCAGGCACTCCCGCAGCACTCCCTGCCCCACCATCCCCGTCGCGCCAAAGATCAGCACCTTCATCGCGTCCTCCAACTTTCCCTGCTTCTGTTCGATGCAAACCCCATCCCGGCTTATTCACCCTTTCACTCCCCGCCGCAATCTCCGCCACAATGTTGGATACTCGGTGTGTGCACGCTCAACGGCTCAGCCTCGCGGTTGTCTTTCTTCTCGCTGGAGCCGCTGCCTGCCTGCCACAGTCCTCACCCGGCTGGGTCCACGCCGTGACTGCAGCCGCCCAGGCCGCGCCGCAGGCCCGCATCGTCGTTCTCGACATCGCCACCGGCCGTCTGCTCGCTTCCAGTCATTTGAACGAAGCCGCCCGCACCCTCGCCGCTCCCGGTTCCACGCTCAAGCCGCTCGTCCTTTACGGCCTCATCGACTCCGCCCGCTGGGACCCGTCCCGCCGCATCGCCTGCACCCGCGACCTCCGCATCGCCGGCCGCTCCCTCGCCTGCTCCCATCCCTCGACAGATCCGATGGACGCCCGCCAGGCTCTCGCCTGGTCCTGCAACACTTACTTCTTCACCGTCGCCCGCACCCTCGCCCCCGGCGAACTCCGCCGCCTGCTCGCCCCCACCGGCCTGCTCAGCCAGACCGGTCTTGTCCCCGGCGAAGCCAACGCGAACTACCGCGACCCTCGCAGCACCGACGAATCCGCGCTCACCCTCCTCGGCGTCGACGGCATCCTCATCACGCCTCTCGAACTCGCCGCCGCCTACCGTTGGCTCGCCCTCCAACTCGCTGCCCACCCCAACTCCGCCGCAGCCCAGGTCATTCAAGCCGGCCTCGCCGACTCAGCCAGCTTTGGCATCGCCGCCTTGGCCGACCGCGGCGGCGTCCCCGTCGCCGGCAAAACCGGCACCGCTAACCTCGGCCCCGGAACCCCCTCGCACGGCTGGTTCGCCGGCCTCGTCCCCGCAGATCGTCCAACCGCCGTCGTAGCCGTTTACTTGCCCGCCGGTCACGGCGCAAACGCCGCCCAGGTCGCCGCCGTCCTACTCGCCCACTCCCCGCTCAGGCAGCCGCAGCCATGAAACGCCCGCTGCCCATCCTCTGCCTGGCCATCCTCGCCGCCTCGGCTCCGGCCCAGTCGCCGCAGCCAGCCCCGCATCCCCCCGCAACCCTCCGTATCGGCCTCTGGACCCTCTGGCACGACAAGCAGATCACCATCTCCCCCGCGCCTGCCGCCACCCTCCACCTCTGCGAAAACTGCCCCGCCGCGCCCCTCACCCAACCCACCCTCATCCAGGCCGCCAATTCCGACCTCACCCTCCCCGGCAACCGCCGCGCCGCTTCCGTCTCCCTCACTGGCCTCATCACCCTCACCGCCCACAACGAATCCCTGGCCCTCCAATACCCCCTCCGCATCTCCGCCCGCAACGGCCAGCTCATCCTCGCAGTGACCCTCCCTGTTGAAACCTACGTCGAGCTCGTCGTCGCCAGCGAAAGCGGCCCCGCAGACACCCCCGAATCCCTCAAAGCCCTGGCCATTGTTGTCGGCTCCTTCGCCCTCCACCAGCCCCACGGCCACGCCGACTACGACCTCTGCGACTCCACCCACTGCCAACTCCTGCATTGGGGTGGAAAGCTCTTGCCGGACCCTCAACAGAAGCTCCGTGCCCCATCCATTCCGCCGCCTTTGGCGGAATGGGTGGGAAACCACGAACCTCAACCAGCCTCAGAGCATCTTCCCAACCAGCCCGCCGCCCACACCGCCACACTCTCCACCGCCGGAGAAACCCTCTGGTTCCACTCCCACCGCGCCGCCGCCTGGTTCCACCAGAACTGCGGCGGACGCACCGCGTCCCCCGCCGAAGTCTGGCCCTCCGCGAGCCGCCAGCCCATGCCCTGGCTCGCCTCCCGCACTGACCCATACTGCACCGCCAGCGGCGCCCGCGAGTGGTCCGCCAGCCTTTCCCTCGCCGACCTCACCGCCGCCCTTGCCTCCGCCGGCCTCGCCCGTCCCGGATGGACCACCCTCACCGTCGCCCGCCGCGGCGAATCCGGCCGCGCCGTCACGTTGACCATCGGCTCCGCCGAAGTCCCCGCCGAAGACTTCCGCCTCGCCGTAGGCCGCGCGCTCGGCTGGAACCAAATCCTCAGCAACTGGTTCGAAGTCAGCCGCCAGGGCGACAAGTTTCTCTTCCACGGCCGCGGCACCGGTCACGGTGTAGGCCTCTGCCAGGCCGGCGCATCCGCCATGGCCGCCCTCGGTCGCGACTCCGCCCAAATCCTCGCCCAATACTTCCCCGGCGCAACCGTCGCCGATGAAGCCACCGGCCTCGCCTGGCAAACCCTCCGCGGCCCGGGCTTTGTCCTCGAGTCCCTCGGCCCCGCCGCTGCCTCTGCCTTGCCCCAACTCGCTCAGGCCCTCGCCGAAGCCGAATCCCGCTCCGGCCTCCAGCCCGCCGCGCCCATCACCGTCCGCGCCTTCCCGTCCACGTCCGCCTTCCGCAACGCCACCCTCGCCCCCGGCTGGGTCGCCGCCTTCACCGAGGGCAACTGGATCGCCACCCAGCCGCTCTCAACGCTCGCCGCCCGCAACCTCCTCGTCCCCACCCTCCGCCACGAATTCCTGCACGCCCTCGTCGAATCCCAGGCCGCGCCCTCCGCGCCTCTCTGGCTCCGCGAAGGCCTGGTCGAGCTCTGGGCCGGCGACGCGCGCTCCAACGGACCCACCCCGCCGCTCAAACCCGAAGAGATCGATCGCGCACTCGCCCGCGCCGTCACCGAATCCCAATCAGAAGCCGCCCACCGCGCCGCCGCCCACTACGCTCAGCGCATCCTCGACCGGTACGGTCGCGCCCAGGTCCTCGCCTGGCTCCGCACCAGCCTGCCCGCCAATGCCGTCTCTCACTTAAGTAGTCGATGAAACCTTAAGTAGTAAATAGACCTGTCATCGCTGAGCGAAGCGCTTTTTAGCGGAGTCGAAGGACCAGCATTTGCTTTTCGTCTCTCGACAGAACGAAAGCACCCCACCCCCAAATGCCTTATCCTTGGTCCGATGCGTCAAACCCTCTCCATCGCCATGATCGCCATGAACGAGGAGGCCAACCTGCCCCGCACGCTGGAGAGCGTCCGCTGGGCCGACGAAATCATACTCGTCGACTCCGGCTCCAAAGACCGCACTCTTGAAATCGCCCACTCCTTCGGCGCCAAGACCAGCTACCACGCGATTACAGGCCACGGCGAGCAAAAAAACGTGGCCCTCGACCTCTGCACCAGCGACTGGATTCTGCTTCTCGACGCAGACGAAGTCCTCACCCCCGCGCTCCAGGACGAGATCCGCCAACTCCTCGCCTGCCCCAATGGCCGCGAACCCCAATTCGGCGCCTACTGGATTCCCCGCCTCAACCTCTACTTCGGCCGCTGGATTCGCCACGGCGGCTTCTATCCCGACCGCAAGCTCCGCCTCTTCCGCCGCGGAGCCGCACGACTAAGTGAAGGCGTCGGCCCCCACTCCACCCCCCAGTTCGCAGGCGCCAAAGGCAAGCTGCGCGGAGACATGCTCCACTACGCCTACCCCACGCTCGCCATTTATCTGGAGCACATGAACCGCTACTCGAACGAGATCGCCAAATTGCTGGCCGCCAAGGGCCGCACCAGCCGCTCCTGGCCCGCATTCCTCTGCAACGCCCTGGCCAACCCCGCCGCAACCTTCCTCTATAACTACTTTTTCCGTCTGGGTTTTTTAGACGGCCGCGAGGGCCTGATCCTGCACCTCAACCACTCCGTCTACATCCACTGGAAGTTCATCAAAGCGTGGCGCCTCGGCCAGGGCAAAGAATAGCTCCTCAAGTTCCCGGCTCGCGGAGTGCCAGTGGGTCCACAACCCACCGTGCCCCATCCATTTCGCTTTTTTCTGCGAAATGGGTGGGAGACCAAAACCGTCTGATCAACCCGCGGATTCCTCTTCCTCCGGTGGCACCGCCCTGGCCCTCAACTCCCCATCCGGCGGCCCGCTCAGCACCGGCACAGCCACCAGCTCCTCCTCGGCCGGCGGCCTCTGTTGCCGGCAGAACAGCACCGCCCACCACCCCAGCAGCACCACCCAGCTCGCCACCGCCAGCAGGTAGCTCACGGCGAGCTTCATCCCCACAGCCCACACCTGCGCCGTCACCGTCCCCTTCGGCTCGCCGCTAAAGAAATTCTCCGGCAGAACGACGCCGACCAACGCCGCCAGAGCCACTCCTCCCCACCAGCGCCAGTTCCACAGCATCCGGATCACCCTCCGCAACGGCAGCCGCAGCCCCCACTGCGCCGATGCCGCCGCATACGGAATCACCTTCGCCGGCAAAGCGATCCAGCGCACCACCCACTCGAGGTCCGTCAGCCAGCTCTGAATATGCTCAAAGGTAAAGACCGTCGCTCTCCCGTCTGCCGAAGCCTTCGAATTCAGGTAGCTTGCCCACTGCCAGATCCGGTCGTCGCACCAGTCCAGCGCCGCCCAAGTCACCCACACCACCGCAACCCACACCAGCAGCGTCACCGCGCCCCACACCAGCTTCACGCGCTTCCCGTCGTCGTCCGCGAGCCTGCGCACCGTCCCCGCCTGCAACTCCAGCGCTGAAATCGTCAGCACCAGCGGAATCAGCAGGCTGAGCCCTACCTGCCACCAATGCTTTTCCGGCAGCCGCGTCCACCCAAGCCCAAGCAGAATCAGCGCCAGCGTCAACCCAAACTGCAAGCCCACCCAAACCCGCGCCCGCCTCAGCCGCCTCCACAAATCCATTCCATAACTCTCGTTCACGGCTGCACCTCCAACGTCGCCGGATCGGTCGTCGCCTGCACGCTCGGCTGATACATCGGCCCCACCTCGGCCGGGCTGATCGTGAACTTCCCTGGGTTCACCACCTTCAGCAGGTACACATACTCCCGCCGCCCGCCAAACTCCGTATTGAAGAACGCCGCCCGGTCGTCGTGGAACTCCTTGCGCGTAAACCAGTCCGCCCACCAGTCTGGCTTGTTGTTCAGCTTGTAGAGCTCGGTATGCTCCAGAAACTCCGTCCCCGCCGGAATCGGGTCCTCGGCCAGCAGGTACTTCCAGTTGGTCCCGCTCACCGCCAGCCGCACCGCGACGATATCGCCCACATGCACCGGCCCGTTGAGCGGAGCCAGGTCGTAGGTAATCGCGTCCTGCGGCGTCGCCTGCCGCTTCTGCAACACGTAGTAATCCCGCGCAATATTCAGCGCCAGCTTCTCCTGCTGGAAGAGCTTCTTGTCCGCCGAGAACCAGCTGTTCTCCGCCGACCAGTACGTAATCCCGTTCCCGCTCTTGCGGATCGTCACCTGCCCGCCGCTTCCCGCCTGCGCCGCGGTAACCTGCACCTTCCACGGCAGCGCAAACCCATCCGTCGGCCCAAAATGCCGCTTGCCCACGCTGGTCCCGTTCACCAGCACCTCCACATCCGAGCTGTTGGCCAGCTCCCCGCTCAATGCCAGGTAGTCCGTCAGCCCCTGAATCACCATCGAGGTCTGCTTGGTCGATTCCCAGAACCCTCCATTGTCATTGCCGGCCAGCCATACGGCCGCTTTGGGCAACAACCCGCTGCTTCTGTCCTCCAGCGTAAGCAGCTTGAGCGCAAAGGCCGTCGTCTCCGGAGTCGTATCGCCCCAATGGTCGAGCAGTTCATCGTAATTCCCGGCCCAATAGGCATCCTCTCCGGTAGTCTTGGCTTTTTTCTCCAATAACTCCGCCGCCTCGTGTGCGCGGGTGTCTCCGGCCGCGTGAAGAGCCAGCCCCGTCAGCGCCAGCCCCTCGTCAGTCAGTTTGTCGCGAAATCCCCAGGCGTCGTCCAACTCGTCCTTCGGCGCGCCGCCCGTTGTCGCCAGCGCATACACCACATATGCCCGCAGATCCGGAATCATATCCGGATGCGCGGCCAACGCCGCCTGCAGCCACGCCCGCCCCTTCTCAAGGTGAACCGGCTGCACCGTAAGCGTTCCATTCACGTAGGTCTTCGCGCTGTCGATCGCATATCCCGCGCTCTGCGCCTGTCCCAGCCCGCTCACCACGTACGCCGTCATGAACACCCGGCTGGTGTCGTCCGGCCACCACCCCCAGCCGCCATCGTCGTGCTGGTAGCTGTAGAGCCGGTCCAGCCCCGCCCGCACCATCAAATTCAGCTCGGTCCTGTCAATCGGCGACTTGATATGCAGCTTGTCCACCGCCTGCGCCACAATCACGTCCGGCAGGAAGCTCGACATCGTCTGCTCCGTGCATCCCCACGGATACCCGGTCAAATAATCCAGCGCATCGAACACCGTCCCCGCCACGCTCGGCGCGATGGTCACCGTCAACCCGCGCGACCCCGCGTCCGACCCCGGCGGATAGCTGTAACTCCACGCCCCCTGTCCTGGGCCGCTGAAAACCACCCCCGACCCCGCCGCCCGCTGCTTCACCCCGTACGCCTCCACCGGCAGCGTCATCTCCAGGGCATCCGACTCTTCGTTGGTCAGCGCCTTCGCCGTCAGCACCGCATTCCCGGTCGCATGCGCCTTCACTCGCCACTCCACATAGCTCTCGCCTTTGGCCGGAATGTTCACGACCTGCTGCTGGCCTCCAACGATCTCCAGCCCCTGCACATCAAGAGCAAACGTCACGTCTTTCGCCGTCTCCAGGTAGTTGTGCGCAATCACGCGCAGCGTCGTCTCGTCTCCCTGCCTGAAGAACCTTGGCGCCGCCAGCCGCACAATCAGGTTCTTGCGCACCAGCACCCGCGTCACCACGCTCCCGGCCTTGCCATCGTCCGTCATGCCGCGGATCGTCGTCCGCCATGTGGTCAACGCGTCGGGGAAGTTGAACTCCACCTTCGCATGCCCATCCGGCCCCGTATGCACATTCGGATTCCAGTACGCCGTATCAGGAAAAGCCTTGCGCACCTTGGGAACCACCAGGTCCGAACCCGGCTTCACCTGCGCCAGCCGCGGATGATACATCCCATTCGCCAGTTGCGCCAGCAGCGGACTCTTCAACCCCGCCTGCCCCTCGAAGAAAAACTCGAACGAGGACTGCGGCTCCAACTCCACGTCCCGCTTCGGATAGAACGACGCCACAATGTCCCCGCTCTCATCCGGCCGCACCGAGTAGAGCGCCTCATCCACCTCGCCGAAGCTCAGGTCCGCCTGCACGGGTTTGTTTTGATAATCCACCGCGAACACGTCGAACGAGCCCTTTTCCCCCGGAAGAAACTTCGTCTTGCTGGGCGTCGCCGTAATCGTCAGCGTCCGCTCCACCGCGGGAACCTTCAGGCTCTTCTGTGCCGTGATCAACTGGTCGTTGTGGACGATGATCGCTGTGACAACCAAATTCGGCTGCGCCAGCTTCGTGATCGGCACGTCGAACGCAAAGCTCTCCCCTGTCGCATGCAACACCTGCCGCGACTGCACGCTATCGCCCTCCGCCGTCACCACCGCCCACGACTCTTTGAGCCCCGTCACCAGCAGCAGGTGCGCCGTGTCGCCCACCTGGTAGCTCTTCTTGTCTGCGATGATCTGCGCCTGCGTGTTCTCGTTGTAACCCTCCCCTTCGCCGTTCCATATCCACACCCAGGTCCGGCCCTCCACCGTCCGGTTCCCCGGGCTTTGCGCGTCGGCTGTCACCGCAAAGTCTCCACTGTCGTTCACCGGCAGATCCACCAGCACATGTCCATCCGAACCTGTCGCGACATCCTTGCTCGTCACCAGCGTTTCGGTTCGCTCGTGCGTGGTCGAATCCCACTTCTCCTCGTTCACCGCAATGTGCACCGAAGTCTGGATCGGATTGCCGTCGTAGTCCTGCGCCGTCACCTTCACCTTCACCGGGTCGCCGATCTTGAACACATAGCTGGTGGGCTCCGCCGTTATCCGGAATGCCCCATACGTCGCCAGCACCGTCGTGTGTCCGCTCACCTCGCGCTCGCCCGCGTCCGTCACCCGCGCTTCAATCCGGTAGTCCTGGTCCGCGCGTTTGCCGTCTACCGCCGTCGGCGCCTGCACGGTCAGCCGCCCGTTGGCGTCTAGAACCCCCTCATGCTCCTGCTGTTCGGTCTCGTCATTGCTGTTGTCTTCCTCGCCGGATGTGCCTGAGTCCGCGTCTTCGCCATTCGCCCCGTTTTCATCCGCGTCCTCCTCATCCCACCAGGAGTGCTGCGCGGTGTGCACCACCCACTTCACCTTGGCATTCGCCACCGGCTCGCCAAAGAAGTACCTCGCCTCAATCGTTGCCTGAATCGAGCTCCCCTGCAGCACCCGTGGGGCAGCCGCCTTCACCGTCACCTGGTACTCCGGCTTCTTGTACTCCTCCACATAGAAGCTGCCGCTGCTCGACCCCGCGCCATTGAGGTTAATGCTGTAGTAGCCCAGTCCCGCATCCGCCGCCAGCGTCAGGTCCGCGGTCACCGTTCCTCGCGCTGAAACAGGCAGGTCCTGTTCGAATACCGCCTTGTTGTCCGCGTCGGTCACCTTCAGCCGCAAGGTCTTCTGGTCGGGCATCACCAGGCTGTCGTGGTCGTCTTTGCGCACCACCGCCTTGATGTGTACCGTGTGCCCCGGCCGATAGACGGGCCGGTCGGTATAGATATAAGCCGAAATCTCGTTCGACGCCTCGGCCGCGAAGCTGTACCCCCACGGCGTCACCAGCGCCGCATCCGCGCCATGCCGCGCCAGAATCCACACGTTCTCCGGCTCCGGGCCGCCTGTGTTTGCGGCCGGCGGCGCGTCAGTCGCGCCCATCGCCAGCGAAGCCAGCCCATCGCTCCCCGTCTTCCCCTTCGATTGCTGCTTGCCGTTGGCCCACAGCGCCACATCCGCATTCTCCACCGGCGCGCCCGTCTTGCGGTCGGCCACAAACAGGCTCACCTGCCCGCTCTTCACCCGCTCCACCACGGCAATGCTGGTGACGATCGCAACGGTGTACGCCTTGTACGTCCCATCCGTCGCCTCGATCAGGTAAACGCCCGCGCCGAGTCCCTCAATCGGCAACAGCTCGGTCTCGCTCACCAGCGCCGGCGGCGTCTCCAGCTTCCACCGCGCCACCAGTTGGCTCTCGTTCAAGATCGGAATCTGCGCAAACTCCGTCGCACCCACCACCTTGCTCTTCTTGCCCAGTTTGCCCTGGCTCTCGCGGAAGCTGTCCCGCGCCTCGTCGGTAAACTGCCCGCGGAAGAACCGCCGCACCAGCCACCACAAATGCGCCTTATAGTCGTGCAGCCGTTCGATCCACGTCCGCTCGTCGAGCCGCTCATTCGGCGAACTGCTCTGGTCTCCAAAGCTGTGCAGGTCCTTGAGGCCGGCAAAGAACTTCTCCGCGTCCTTCACGCGATAAACGCGAAACTCCAGCTCCGGCACATTCTTCGCATAGAGCTGCACCTTCACGCTCTCGCCCGGCGCAAAGGTCCGCGTCGTCGAAAGCGAAAACGACCGCGGCGCATCCTTGGCCACCGCCGGCGTCGCTCCGCAAACCGCAATCAGCACCGCAGCCACAACCGCGGCAATCGTCGCTCCCAGCCCGCAAACCCTGCGTGCCCCATCCATGCCGCGTCTTTGTTTTTGCGGCATGGGTGGGAGACCACAAACCTCAACGGTCGCTGCTTCGAAAGGGTGCGGGCGGTAGGCCAGGGCTTTAGCCCTGGCATCAGAACCGGCAAAATGAACCTGGGCTTTAGCCCCTGAGGTCAGCCTTCCAAACACCGCCCAACGCACCCTCATAAATTCCCTCGCAAAATATTCCACCGGTAAACGCCTAGAAAATTCGGATTGGCCCCCACCGGCCGCCACTGCGCCTGCGGATGGTCCAGCAACTCCGCCAGCGCTACCCGCCGCAACTCGCCCGCCTTGCCGTGGTCTTCACCGGTGTCGTAAACCACCGCCGCCTCGCGCCCAGGGCGCGTCACAATCATCGAGTGCCACGGCGACGACTGCCCGAACTGCCTGTAAAACAGCAGATCCCCCGGCTCAGCCGCCCGCACATCCCGGCTCACGAAAAACGCATTCCGCTCCACCAGCGTCTTCGCATCCGCAAACTGCGCAAAGGCCCCGTTCGCCGCGTCCCCCGCCTCAAAGCTCCCCGCCCGCACGCGAAACAGCCCCGCTCCCAGCGGTGTCTCCGGATAGCGCCACGCCCGAATCTCCCCCGGCAGCGCCGCAACCTCCATCCCCGTCTCCGCGAACCACGTGTCGTCGTGCCGCTTCAACGCCTCGCGATAGGAATAGCGCAATAGGCTCGCGCAGTCGGTAATCTCTGCCGGAACCTCCGCCCGCGGCCGCACCGCCTGGAACTCCGCAATCGCTGTGAACCACTGCCGGAAGGCCGCCCGGTCCACCGGATCGGTCAGCCGCAGAAAATCCGGCGTCCCATCGTGAAAGCTGTCTGTCCACGGCCGCCCCGCCCAGCCTGCGCTCACGCTCGCGGCCTGCACTGTTCCCGCCGCCGCCCCGCTCACCGCTCCGTGAAATCTGTGCCGCCCACGCCCCTCCACAAACACAATCATCCGCAACAGCAGCAGCAAGACAAAAAGCGCCACGATGCCTGCCAGAAACAGGCGCTGGGCGCGCGGCTTCTTTTTTTGGGGAGTCATGCGGAAATCCGCCCGGAAGTGAAACCCATCTTACCGCGAATTCGTAATCTGTTGTGCGAAAGCATTGGCAAACTTGATGCGCATCTCGTATTGCCTGGTCCAGACGTACGAAGGCCCTCCTGCTTGGCAGCCGGAGGGCCTTCAGTCAACAGCCTCCAACCTACGCTGTAACTGTCCGCGTCGGCTTGGAGCCCCACAGCCCGTAATAGGCGATGTAGAGATAGCAGATCACCGGGATCACGAACGAAGTCTGAATGCTCGTCTTGTCCGCCAGCGCGCCGATGGCCAAGGGAATCACCGCTCCGCCCACAATCGCCGTCATGATCAATCCCGAACCCTTGCTGGTCATCGGGCCCAGCCCGGCAATGCCCAGCGTGAAGATGTTGGGGAACATCACCGAGTTGAAGAACCCGCACAGCACCAGCGTGCCGATCGCCACCCATCCCGAAGTAAACATCGAAATCGCGATCAGGGCCGCCGCCGCAAACCCGAAGATGCCCAGCAGCTTTCCGGCCTTCACCCTGGTCATGATGCCCGCGCCCAGCAGGCGGCCTACCAGCGCCCCGAACCAGTAAAGCGAAACCAGGAACGAAGCCGTCTTCGCCGTGCTCATTCCCTGCAGGCTGAAGTAGTTCACCGCGATCGACGCCAGCCCTACTTCCACGCCCACATAGAAGAAGATGCCCACCGCGGCCAGCACCGTGTGCCGGTAGCTCAGGATGCTGCGGTTCAGAATCGGATCGCCCTGCTTGCCCGGCCGGAATTGTTGCGTCTGCTCCACGTGCGGCAGGTGCATGAAGGCAACTGCCAGCCCCAGCAGCAGCAGCCCGGCGGCAATCAGAATGTACGGCACCCGCACCGTGTCGGCCACCGCGGCCTGCGTAGCCAGCTTGGCCGGATCGGACAGAATGTAAGCGCCGGCCACCAGTGGCGCGATCGTCCCGCCGATCGAGTTCAACGCCTGCGCCAGGTTCAACCGGATCGACGCGGTTTCCTCCGGGCCCAGAATCGAAGCATAGGGATTCACCGAGGTCTGCAATGCGGTCACGCCCGCCCCCACCACGAACACCGCGGTCAGGAACAACGGAAAGCTCACCATCTTGGCCGCCGGCACAAACAGCAGGCAGCCCACCACCTGGATAAACAGCGCCACCACCATGGTCCGCTTGTAGCCGATCGTCTCAATCAGCTTCGAGGTGGGCACCGAAAACACAAAGTAGGCCAGGAAGAATGCCGACTCCGCCAGCATCGCCCACCCGTACCCCAATGTGAAGATGGCCCGCAGGTGTGGCACCAGCGCCATATTCAGGTTGGTGATAAACCCGAAGATGAAAAACAGCGCCGTGACGGTGATAAACGGGATCAGGAACCCCGGCGACGTCAGCGCCGTCGATTGTTTCGTTTGTGCAGCCATATTTGTTTGTTCCCCGCTTCCTCAAGAAATTGGCCCGGTTAGGGCTGTTGTCCGCATCCCCGGTTTGCATCGGTCCTGGGACGGCCGCTCGGAATCTCCGCCGAGTTGTTTTACCCGCGCATGGAATCCCGGCCTTTTTGCTGCACACAACACTATACGGCAAACCCCTAGCTCGGGAAGGGTCCGCTCAAACGATTCATCCTGGGCACTACCGTCCACACCCCGGGTTCCGTTATCCTCAAGAGACAACGAGGAAACCCAAGTGGCCACTGCAACGCTGACGGGCGCCCGCCTGAAAAAGGTTCTGGCGGCTCTGGAAGAAAACTGGCAGGCCGAGGTCGAGGCCTACCACACCTACCTCGCCTTGGCCGAGCGCGACAACGAGCCGGTCCGCGCCCAGGTGCTGCGCCATCTGGCTAACGCAGAGTGGGAGCACGCCGCTCTCTGGCACGGCCGCATTATCGAACTCGGCGGCGCCGAGCCTGTTTACAAAGGCAAGCCCGGTGGTGAGGCCGACTCGCTCGCCAACCGCGCCGGCGGCGTCCGCATGGCCCTCCGCCGCCTCGAAATCGAAGAAAGCCGCCACATCGCCACCTACGGCGAGCAGCTCAAGGCCCTCGGCGACGAAGGCTCCATCGCCATCCTCGATCACGTCATCGAAGACGAGAAAGACCACTACCGCGAGCTCGGCTCGCTGCTCCGCGGCCATTACACCGCCCCCGCCGGCGCGCCCAAATTCGAAGCCAGGGCCGTCCTCGAAGAGCTCCTCGCCAAGCGCAACAAAGGCCGCAAGCAGCCCGGCGCATGGATCGGCGACGCCATCTACGGCGTCAACGACGGCCTCGGCGCCATCTTCGGCATCGTCTCCGGCGTCTCCGGCGCTACCGCAGGCGACAGCAAGTACGTTCTCCTCGCCGGCCTCTCCGGCATGATCGCCTCCGCCCTCAGCATGGGCTCCGGCGCTTATCTCGCCGCCAAGAGCAACCGCGAAATCTACCAGGCCGAAGTCGCCCGCGAGCGCGAAGCCATCAAGATGAACGGCCCCGAAGCCCGCGAGCTTCTCTGCCTCTACTACCAGGTCAAGGGCCTGCCCGAAGCCGACGCGCTGCACATGGTCAACCACATCGCCAGCGACCCCGAGCAGCTTCTCCGCGCCCTCGCCAGCGAGCGCCTCGGCTCCTCGGAAGAAGCGCTCTCGAATCCCCTCGTCTCCGCCAGTTCCGGCGCGCTCTCCACCGCCATCGGCGCTTCCATCCCCATCATCCCCTTCTTCTTCATGAGCGGCATCGAAGCGGTCATCGCCGCCGCCATCATCTCGCTGGCCGCCCACTTCGCCGTCGGCGCGGCCAAGTCCCTGATCACCGTCCGCTCCTGGTGGTCCTCCGGTTTCGAAATGACCGTCGTCGGCGCTGTCGAAGGCGCGGTCACCTACGGCATCGGCATCCTGCTCGGCAAGGGCGGCGTGTAACCGCCCCTCAGTTGCACATGTGGCAAAACCTGCAGGACGCCCGCCTACTCCGCCTTGATCGCCGTGGCCCGGTTCTTCACGTAGGTAATCGTGAAGTGCTTCCCGTCCTGGTCGTAAGTCACCGTGCGGTCGCCTTCCTGCTTGCCATCCGACTGAATCTTCATCCCGATGGACATCCGCGTCTGCAGCTCGCTCATCCCCGGCTTCACCTGGTGCGCGTCCACGGCCGCCCAAACGTCCTTCGGCCAGTGGTCGTAAATCGTGTGCGGATCGTCGTAGTAGAACAGCAGATCGGCAAAGTATGCCTCCTGGCTGGCCTGGATGGCGCCGATGGGCGTGGCAAATTCCCCCGCCGTCCCCGGCAGCGCGAACACCGCAAATGCCTGCCGGCTGCCATGCTCCAGCGCGTCGTCCACCTTCGCCGGCACCGGTGCCTTCACAATCTTCTTCACATCCAGCGGTTGAGCCGCGGGAATCAGGCCCGCTCGCTTGCCGAATTCCACTTGGCCGCCCGCATACGGAAAATAGGGCATGGTGTAGCCATTCTTCATCCAGACGCGCGTGCCCTCCAGCCTTTGCAGATCCTCAAAATGCTGCGGTGAGAAAGCGCGCACCACCGCCAGGTCGTCCTTTGTCATCGTCTGGCTGGCGTCGTTCTGCGGGATGACCCCTGGATTCTGGCGTTGCTTCCACACAGAAAACAGGTAGGTCCCGCCAATAACCAGCACGATCAGGGTCGGAATTAGGGCCTTCTGCCAGGTCTTCACGCTCTCTCCCATTCGTACATTCCATAGGATGCCGGAAGCCCAACTCGCGATTTTGACACCAGGCAGAGCACCACCGTGCCCCATCCATTTCACAGCCCCATCGTGAAATGGGTGGGAGGCCGCGAACCTCATCCAGCCGGCTCCTCCATGCGCCTTCTTTCTGGCGCATGGTCACTCTCTCCCCGCAGGC
>Ga0302320_10001354_pt1 | contig 58830 bp, 50 predicted proteins | sample Bog_T0_3_FD_202130 | JGI IMG/M metagenome (GOLD analysis project Ga0302320, IMG submission 202130) | Peat permafrost microbial communities from Stordalen Mire near Abisko, Sweden - Bog_T0_3 | ecosystem: Environmental > Terrestrial > Soil > Wetlands > Peat | place: Sweden: Abisko, Stordalen Mire... | reverse complement strand
ACAGTCGAGGGAGAACCAACCAACGAGCGCTCAAATGCAAAGTGAAAGGATTTCCGATTGTGAGCCGACCGAGACCGCCGTCAAAGCCCCAAAGATTAGGGATAATCATTATCTAAACCGTATTGGGCCTAGTTGGGGCCGTTACGCTTTCACAGGCTTTCGGCGGGGTAAGGCAAAACTCCGCGTCGGTCCCGCCTCTCCTTCAGGGAGTCCACCGCGTTGTATGCCTTGGAGACAGCATTACTCAGTTTGGAGAATCGTCTGGGGGCTACGTTTGGCTCGTCAGGCACTATTTAAGGGACTTATATCCTGATCAGAACATTGAAACCATCAACTCGGGGATTTCTGGCCACAAATCCACTGACATGATTGCCCGGTTTCAGAGGGATGTCTTGGATAAAAAGCCTGATCTCGTGACCATAAGCGTGGGCGTCAACGACGTATGGCATGGCTTTTACGACAACCATCCTATGGGAGACGGACCTAGAGGCGTCTCACTCGAAGACTATCAAAAGAATGTCGACTCGATGGTGAGTCAAGCGGTGTCGGCCGGAATAAAGGTCGTCGTATTATCGACGACGGTTATTGAGGAGGATCTGAATAACCGGGAGAACGCTAAAGCCGCAAAGTATAACGCAGTGCTCCGAGAGATTGCGCGAGCCCATCAGTGCACTTTCGTGGATTTCCAGAGGCCTTTTCGGACGTTGATTCAAGCCTATCAAAGGAGCACCGGTGGGCGAGACAATCTTCTGACCGTCGACGGAGTTCACATGAACAGTTCCGGCAACAAAGTCATGGCCCACACGATCCTTACTGGTATCGGGATTTCGCCCAGGGCTCAAGAGGCCGTCCAAGGACAAGTCGCCAAGGAGCAGTCGGCAAGGTAGATTTCTGAGTTGGCGCGTTTTGAGAAGCCGTTCCTCGTGGCGCTTGGAAGGAAGGACGCAACAATTCGGAGGAGATCCACGACGGTCAGTTTTTGGGGTCTTTGCGTTTGCCCTGAGCCATGGAACGAACGATTCCTAGGCGGGGATCCTGCCTTCTTGGCTAAGGAAGGCCCTTTCCTCTAGCAGCGACCAGGATTCGGTACCAATCTTCCCGGGTCATTTCGATCTCATCGGCACGAACGGCCGAGCGGATGTTTTCGGGATTTGCAGATCCGACGATCGGAATGATCTTGCTAGGGTGCATTAAGAGCCATGCGAGTGAAATTGCGGTTCGCGAGGCGCTGTACTCGACTGACTTTTGATCAAGCACTTCGATCAGCTTTGCTCGCACGGGATCCTCAGTTTTCCCACCCGTCCCCAGCCATCCACCTCCGAGAGGTGACCATGCCAGCGGAGTGATGTTCTTTGCGATGCATTGGTCAAGCGTTCCGTCCTGGAAGCAATCTAACCGGCCAAGGTGGATCTCGACCTGGTTGACGATCAGCGGTGATGATAATCCGCTTGGAAGGCAGCTAACAAAGGACGGCGCAAAGTTGCTTACTCCGAAGTATCGAACTTTGCCTGACCGATGCAGTTTCTCAAACGCATCAGCGATTTCCCCGGGGTTCATCAATAAATCAGGGCGATGAAGTTGATAGATGTCGATCGTGTCGACTCCCAATCGAGTCAGCGACTTATCGCACGATGTGAGGATATATTCAGCAGAAAAGTCGTACCGATGCGGCGAAGCGGGATCGGGATCTCCCGGAAATCGGATTCCGCACTTCGTCGCGATCGTGATTTGGCTACGCATGCTCGGGATCTTTTTGAGCACGGTTCCATGAATCTCTTCACAGCGGCCCCGGCAATAGATGTCCGCGTGGTCGAAGAGGTTGTAACCTGCCTCGTAGGCGGCGATAATTGCCTTTTCGCCCTGCTCCCATCGCCCTGGGGTGACATCGTCTGGATTCCAAGTGCCAGCGACCCGCATACAGCCGTAAGCAAGTCGCGCTACGTCGATGTCCGTGTTGGCAATGCGTTGGAACTGCATGTTGCCCCAGTGTTACCAGGTATTTGACCAAGTCCGTCTAAGGAGCCTGAATTCCTTACTTAAGGCGGGTTTTTCATCGAATAATGGAAATGCGAAAGTGATCGAAGGAGATCGATAATGAGTGTCGAGACAATTCAGCCTTGGTTAGCGCATCGTCCGCGTCGGGGGGCAACGTTGGTTGATACCGTTGTTTTGCATGCGACGCCGTGCGAGGATATCGAACATGCTATCTCGCGTCTGAAAGCCCACGGGCTAAGCTATCACTATATCGTCGACCGGTTGGGAATTCCACATAAGTGCGTGCCGTATTCCGCGGTAGCCTTTCATGCCGGAAATTCGTACGGGCCCCATGAAGCCAATCGAGGAACGTCGAAACAGCAAGACGTCAACCATAATTTCGTCGAGTTGACGAGTGTCAACGAGTACTCCATCGGAATCAGTCTAGTGAACAATAACGACGGCGTCGAATCCTATCCCCGTGAGCAAGTCGACGCCTGTATCTGGCTATTAAAGGAGTTGAAGGCGTCGCTAACCTCGCTGAAATACTTGACGACCCATTCCCTGGTATCTCCGGGGCGCGTTACAGACCCCCTCGGGTTGGATGTCGTCCGGATTTCACGTCAATCAGGGCTCGATATTTGGATTCCGGACTAGGGGTAGGGCGGCGAACGCAATGAGACTCACGGAGGCTATCACCTAACCCCTCTCTCGCCGCCTAAACCCTTTCGAAGGATCCTCGGAGGGGGCGTCCCCTGCTCGGGCCAACTGAACTTTTACCTTCCGATTTCTCAACTTGCAGTTCCTCAACGCTTCGACGACGATTTCGGCTTGAGCAGCCGGGACCTCGACGAATGCTGTCCTGTCCAAGATATCGATGACTCCAATAGCCTTGCCTGTGAGTCCGGCTTCGTTAGTGATCGCCCCTACCAAGTCGCTGGGGCGAAGGCCGTCTTGGCGGCCCATGGCGACGAATATTCGGCTCATGCCCAGCTCAGGCTGCTCAAAGTCGTGTGCCATCTCGTCGGCTGCTTCAACTGCGGCAGTATGTTGACTCAACCACAGCATATGAAGCGCGGCGGCGGCAACTTCTGCCGTCTCGAACTCCTCTGAAAGCTCCTGTACGGTTGCCATATGGCCCTCGAACTCGCCACTCTTAAGCACTTCGCGAAGGGACTCTTGAAAGACTTCGCGTCTCTTGACCGCAATGTCGGTAGCGGTCGGAATGCGGGCTGGCTTGATCGTCGAGCCAATCAAGCGTTCGATGTTCTTGAGTTGAGCCCGTTCCCGACCCGACACGAGTGTGATTGCGTCGCCGCTTCGCCCGGCTCGTCCCGTCCGGCCAATGCGGTGAATGTACTGCTCGACATCCCATGGAATGTCGTAGTTGATAACGTGAGTCACCGTTTCGATATCCAATCCGCGTGCCGCAACGTCGGTTGCGATCAGAAGGTCGGCCTGGCCATCTCGGAACCGGCGCATGACTCGGTCACGTTCTTGCTGGTTCATGTCACCGTGGAGCGCTTCCGTGTTATATCCCCTAAGGCTTAGATTCTCGCTCAGGTCGCTTGTATCCTGACGAGTTCTGCAGAACACAATTGTGGGACCGGGTGTCTCCATGTCGAGGACCCTCGCCAAGGCTTCGAGTTTTTTCCCAGGGGGGACCTCGTAGTAGGTTTGATTGGTCGTGTCCAGCGTTCGCTGTTTGGATTGGATCGTTACATGAACCGGGTTGTTTAGGAACTTCTTGGTGAGGGCGAGAATGCGTGCAGGCATCGTTGCTGAGAAAAAGGCCAATTGGCGCTCTTTGGGCAATTCGGCTAGAATCGCATCAAGGTCCTCAGCGAATCCGAGAGCAAGCATCTCGTCGGCCTCATCTAAGACGCAAAACGACACTTGAGCTATTGAAAGAGAGCCCCGGCGAAGGTGATCTAAAACTCGGCCAGGTGTTCCAACGACCACATGAGCGCCGTTTCTCAGAGATCGAAATTGTCGATCGATGGGCTGGCCACCGTAAACGGGCACAACGCGGATCCCAGAGTTCTTGGCAAAGTCGTGTATCCCGCCCGCAACCTGGACCGCCAACTCTCGAGTTGGAGCAAGAATGAGAGCCTGAGGTTCCATGCGGGCAGGATCAATTCTTTGAATCAGCGGCAAACCAAAGGCCGCCGTCTTGCCTGTTCCCGTTTGAGCGTTGCCAATCAGATCACGACCACTGATCAGGATCGGAATGGCTTTAGCTTGAATAGGAGTCGGTGTCTCAAACCCCATTTCTGCAACCGCCCGCGCAATCGGTTCGGCAAGACCAAGCTCGAAGAAAGACACGAGAGGTTCTGGTTCTTCCGCCGGTTCGGGCACAGAGACCTTTGGGGGGATCACTTTTGGCGCTTTGGGCTCAAACTTGTTTTTCGAATCCCGCTTTGGCTTGTATTTTGGCTTGTCAATCGCCTCCGGCAGTTTAGGGCGCTTCTTGGGGGATTTAGGACTCAGGGGAAGAATGTTCTTTTTTGATGATTTGGGCATAACGTTTGAGGGACTGCAAAACCGGTGTTAAGCGTCTTATGACTCCAGTGTGACGCCTTTGGATCTCCAAGTGTTCGATGACGTTCAATCGGAAGGGAATGCTAGTCCATTCGACGGGAATGCTTTCCCGACATCGTATGACGTTCTTGGAGCCCTATCCTGACAACTTGGGAACCTTGTCTGCATACTGCCAAGCATCGAAGAAAGGCTGCGTTTTCTGGCCGGATACCTCCGTCGCAACTTCGATCCAGTCCTTCGACGAAGCATTGCCGAATCTTTGTTTTGTAATAAGATAACGGAAAACTTTGGTGAACTTGTTGTCGCCAAACTTCATTCGTAGAGCGAGAAATAGCAGGACTCCCCCTTGGTAACTTCTAGGCTGAACCTATCTTGAGCACAAAGATGCCCTGGCTCGAGCCAGTGAGCCTGGGAAGCAGGTGATGGCGATAAGTCGCCATCACCTGCTTCAAATGGGCTTCCTTGCCGGTTACCATCTCGGTTAGGAGCCATTCGGAGTATTTGGCAAATCCCTCGACCCACCAAATGTCGTCGCCCCAATGGGTAACGCTGACGCAATTCCCCATCCATTGGTGGGCCATCTCATGGATGAATGTGGCAGGATCGCTTTCACTGTCAGGCCCAAAAACCGGAATTGTCGTAGTCTCAAATGCCGAGCCCGCCATGAGAGAGCTGACGCTTCTCACTTCATCGGGCAGCAAAATGACCCCGTTCGTTGAAAATGGGTACGGCCCCAAGCGGACGGACAAGAACTGCATGTACTTCGAAAGGTCATGCAATCGGTCTCCCAAGTCGGTGACGCCGCCAGAAGGGAAAAGGGTCCCTCATGAGAGATAGCTCGTTATGGGGATTGCGTGAGGGCACGTCTGACTTTCGGCGATGAATTTCCCGATTGCGACAGTGGCCATACAAGTCATGGATGGCTTATCCAAAACGAATCTTACTGAATGGTACGCTGCAGTCGAACCGATGCCGTTTGAAATGGCCATGTCGTCCGCAGGTGCGGTCGTTTCAAACTCAAATATCGCCTAATTGAGAGGGTGGTCATCGCAGAGGTGCCAAGTGTGGGCTAGGTCTGGCTCGCAAACCGCAACCGCTTGTGAGCCGTAATGGATCCAACCTGAATTCATTCCTTCTGGCAGCGTGGCCGATTGATCTTGTATAGGCTTGCCTGACTACTTTGTTTCGACCGTGAACTTCGCGCCGATTGATATCGGCTGTCCGGTTCTTATCTTGAGTTTGTTAGGAGATCTCGAGAAACGCGCACTTCGGCAGATGACCATGCTTGGCCAGATGTCGAATCCCTTGAAGCCTGGGTTTCTCACCAGTAATACGCTCGCGGCGACAGCATCCATCGTCACATCCGAATTCAAATCGTTAGTAGCAGGGTCGTATTTGATCATTAAAAAGTAGCGGCTCGCCTTATAACTCTTGTTCCCGAGAGTCGGAAACGTCAGGTCGCCCATTCCCGTCTCCTGTGCAAATGAGGTTGAGAAGAAGCTAAAGAATGCGAGGAGCCATAGGAAGCGGGGCACTACCGGGGATACTTCCTACCGAATCGTTAACCTAATCCTTTAACGAATCACATGGGCACTTCTTGTTGGCGCTGGGATCGGCTTCCCGGGTTTGAGGGCTTTCCAAAGAATCTCGTTCAGCTTGTCAGGGTCGGCCCGATCGTAGTCGGACCAATCCAATTTAGCGCTCTCACGAGCCAAGGCGGTGTCTTCGCCGTTGGTTGCATTGAGAGCAATCTTCTCAGAAGTCATGTCATAAGGGGTGAAATCGGGCTTGGAGGTGAATGGCGCGATGATCGGAGTCGCTCGCTCGTCGAATTGGGTCATCGGCGGAAGGCCCAGGATCAATTCCATGGTTCGAACAAAACTCGCGGTGGTGTATTGGGTGCTATCCAGCATTCCGCGCTTTATGTAGGGCGACACAATTAGTCCAACCGTTCGATGGGCATCCACATGGTCGGGCCCATTTTGAGCGTCGTCTTCGATGACGAAAAATGCGGTGTCTTTCCAGAATTTGGAGTGGCTGACTGCGTCGATCATCTCAGCGAGTCCGAGGTCGTTCGATGCGACAGCGGCTTGGGGTGTATAGGTTCCAGCCTTAAGACCGGTGGTGTGATCCTCGCCGAGAGACATCACCATGAACGAAGGCCAAGTTCCAGACTTTTCTCCCTTCTTAAGATCGTCGATAAAGACCTGGGCCTTCCTATAATCCCGACCGAAATCGCCTCCCTTTTGGAATTGCGACCACGCAAGGCTGGCGTGTCCTTCAAGGCCCTTTTGACCAGTAAACCTTGGCGGAGAATCAGGGTCCGATTTGAAGCTGGAGAATTCGCCGTAGGTGTAGTAAGTTAATCCATGGGTGCGGCAATTATCCCACAGGTAACCGGCTGGCGATGCAGTAAGCCGATCGTCCGCATCGGGCTCTCCGCGTCCTGCATACGAATTGACCCAGGCCTTCTCCGTGAAATCCGTGCAATACGCGGAGTCACACCATTGGTGACCATCCTCCGAGACCTCGCCATTGCAGTAGAGATTGTCGAATTGCACAAACTCCGTCGCCAAAGCATGGGCGTTTGGTGTCACGTCTCGACCGAAAAGCACGAGATTTGGGTCGTTATTTCCCTTCGGCAGGTCACCGAACACCTGGTCGTAAGTTCGATTCTCGCGAATCACATAGACGACGTGTTTGATTTTGCGAAGCGCGTCCTTTGTGACTTTATCAACGAGCCGTTTACTGACCCCTCCCGCTTGTGGTGTGGGCATGTTTGCCGCGACCTGGCGGGTGTATTTGCTCAGTTGCAGCGAATCTGGTACATCAAGCACGTTGACGTGACCGGTCAGGACACCGGCAATGTAGTCGTATTTCTTCTTCCCATCGTATTCGGTGCGCGGAAACGCCGTCTTTACAGGGGCGTTTGCGTCGAATTTGAGTCCCTTGCCGGTGCCCACATACAGCTTTTTCCCGTCAGGCGATATTGCCAATGCGGAGGGATACCAACCAGTCGGAATAAAGCCCTTAACGACGCCCTCGGACTTGGATATATCGATCACTGCGACATCGTTGTTGTCTGCATTTGCAACGTAGAGCGTCGTTGAATCAGGAGAAAGTGCAACCGCATCCGGCGTCGATCCAACCAAATCGCGCGGGCTTAAACTCGTCTTGATTGTCTCGAGCACCCTACCGTCCCGAACGACCGTAACATCGTTAGATCCTGCGTTGGCGACAAAAAGTCGGCCATCCTTTGCCCAAACCATTTCATTGGGATGGGTTCCAACCTTGATTCGATGATTCTCCATCATGGAGTCCAGATCGACTAGGCTCACACTTTGATCACCCCAGTTTGAAACCGCAATTTCCTTGCCGTCCGGAGAAACGGCGATGCCATAAGGTCTATAACCGACTGTTGCCTGAGCGACCGGCACAAGGGGAGATCCCTTGAGTTTGATCACGGAGTCTCCGCTTGTGTCGACGACAAATAGGCAATCGCCCGCCTTGGCAATGCCAGCGATAAACTGGGCCCCCGTTTTCTTCTTGCTACCGCCTAAGGTCGAAGACGCCTGGGAAAAGGGATGAATATCTTCGGAGCGGGTTAATGTGTCACCGACGATTAGACTACGGATCGATAGTGGACCGCCGGAGACGTAGACCCTGGCACCATCGACCGCTAGTCCGGCCCAAGCGCTTCCTAAATCGACAAATTGGGCGACTGAGTCGCTTCTCGTGTCGATGACGGAAATTCCCTGGTTGTGCCAACCTCCAGTACCCACGAATAGCTTGGCGCCATCGGACGAAAACGCCATCTTCAAGGGCATGTCCCCTGAAAGATCGATTGCCCGTCCTGCTGGTGTCACCGCCCATCCGTTCGGGAGGAGCGTCGAGCCGTCGATCCTTAAACGATTAGGCAGAGTCACTCGGCGGACCACCGTCGATGCGACTAAGACGGTCGTCGCCGTCACCGTGATGAGGCCGATAACAAAAGTTCGCCTTCCAGTCATTTCACCCATAGAGTTACACGAATTCCGTTCATTTCGGAAGGGGAATTTGATTCCCTTAACACTATAAAGCGGAAGAAGAGTCCCTTTTTCGCGGGTTGCTAGGCGGCAGTACTTGGAAACAAGTTCCAATTTAGGCTGTTCCAAACCTTTGAGCATCGCCCTTGCCTCGTCGTTCGTCCTGAAATTTAGGTTTTTCGTGCGTCTGCCCACGATAGACGGAAGTTTGGTCTCTTCAGAAGGGAAGTTTGAGCAAAAGTGTTGAGGATGCGTTTATGAATCGCTTGCGTCTTGTATTATTTCTCGGGGCAACCGTACTTGCCCTTTCGGCATTTGGCCAGTCAGTTGGTCTAAGCCGCCAAGTGCGTCCAGTGAACCGAAGTGAGTCTGCCTCGCGATTTAACCGGTTTAGCCTTCAAACAACCGCACCGTGGCCGAAATTCCACAACACCAATTCCAATACTGGATTGGGAAGCACCGGAGGCTCAAATGGCATTTTGCTTTGGAGCTACACCACGGCGAATTTCGTGCAGTCGTCCCCAGCAGTGGGCTCGGACAGCACGATCTACATTGGTTCGAATGACACCAATCTCTATGCCATCAACCCTGACGGAACCAAGAAGTGGAACTTCACGACCGGGGGGAGTGTCATTTCCGCTCCGGCAATTGGTTTGGACGGGACCATCTACGTGGGTTCCAGCGACAATAACCTCTACGCGGTCAACCCGGATGGGACGAAGAAATGGAGTTACGCCACCGGCAATATCGTTCAATCGTCTCCGGCAATCGGCACGGACGGCACGATCTATGTAGGTTCGAATGACAACAATGTGTATGCGATCACTCCATCTGGAACACTTAGTTGGAGCTTTGCTACCGGCAATCCTGTCCAGTCGTCTCCCGCCGTCGGATCCGATGGCACCATCTACGTGGGATCGACGGACAATAGCCTGTACGCGATTCACCCGAACGGATCCCTGAGTTGGACGTTTGCGACTAACAGTGGGATCGTATCTTCGCCGACGATCGGCTCGAACGGGATCATCTATGTTGGATCCCAAGATGGAAACATCTATGCCCTCAATTCTTCGGGGGAACTACAGTGGTCGTTCTATACCTACTCGGCGATCTACTCGTCGCCGGCGATCGGACCTGATGGCTCGGTTTATGTCGCATCGGGAAACAACCTAAACGCTTTTACTGCCAATGGTTATTTGGAATGGTGGAATGTAACCGCCGGACAGACTACTTGCTCACCGGCAGTCGGCGCCGATGGCGTGATCTATCTGGGAGACAGCTCCGGACATCTTTGGGCCACCGCACCTAACGGATGGGGCCTCTGGTATTTCTTGGCAGATGGAGCACTCTCATCTTCTCCGGCCATTGGTCCAAACGGCGTCATCTACATAGGGTGTGGCGACGGTAATGTCCACGCGATCGGTACAGAGGTCAGCTCGATTCCCATAAGCACTGTTTCGGTCAATCCCACGAGCGTTCCCGAAGGAGCGCGGGCAACCGGAACGTTGACGCTCTCGGCCGCGGCCCCAGCCGGAGGGGATTATGTCGGCCTCATCAGTAGCGATCCATCGGTTTCGGTTCCTCCATTTGTCGTGATTCCCGGAGGCACGACCTCTGTCTCGTTTGCAATCAATACCAATGCGGTATCGGTTAACACCACTGCGGTCATAACGGCGACGTCTGGAGGCGCCAACGCCACTGCGACCTTGACCGTTCAAACGGCAGGCTTGACTTCGCTCAACCTGAATCCTTCGATGGTCGTCGGAGGTGCGAACTCGACCGGTTCGCTTCTCTTGAGCGCGCCAGCGGGCCCCTCTGGAACCGTTGTGAGCCTGGCAAGTTCCGATACCGGAGTGGCGACGGTGCCTGCCACTGTAACGGTGCCTTCAGGTGCGACGTCGGCGACATTTACGATAAAGACTATTTCATCGGCGACCGTTCAAACGGCTACGATCTCCGCGACCATCAACGGCATTGTCGCGACGGCCACGTTAACCGTGAATCCGGCGGATCTTGCGAGCATTACGATCTCGCCGACGTCCGTCGTGGGTGGGGGCAGTCCCGGCGGAACGATCACTCTCGCCGCACCCGCGCCTACGGGTGGAGCGGTGATCATCCTTGCGTCAAGCAGCTTGAGTGTGGTGACCCCGACGACTCTCAGTATCGCGGCCGGTTCGTCAACCGTTACCTTTACGGCAGCCACGCTTGGGGTGAGTGCGACGAAGCTGGTCACGCTAACCGCAACTTACGGTTCCAGCCTAAAGTCTTGCATCCTCACCCTTTTACCGTCCGGCATCGAGTCCGTTCAGGTTTCTCCATCGCCGGTCGTAGGGGGTTCCGCGTCAACTGTGACGGGAACGGTATCGTTGACAGGTGAGGCGGGGCCGATCGGCGCCGTCGTAAAACTTGTCAGTTCCATCCCAGCCGCCGCGACCGTCCCCACCAGCGTCACGGTTGCCTCGGGGGCCACGACCGCATCGTTTACCGTCAACACGTTGGCGGTGCCTTCGGTGAGGAACGTTGTGGTCACGGCAAGCTATGGCGGAAAGTCGGTCAAGGCAACGTTGGTCGTTGATCCTACAACGGTTTCGAGTGTCAGCGTTTCGCCGAATGCGATTGCGGGGGGATCTGGACTGACCGGAGGAGTCGTCACTCTTACCGGACCGGCGCCAACCGGAGGATGTTTGGTGGGCCTGCGTTCAAGCAGCGCAAACGTTGTCCTTCCGACCTCGGTTCGAGTGGCAGCAGGTGTTTCGTCGGCAACATTTACGGGTAAGACATTGGGCGTCAGTGCCAGCACGGCTGTTACCCTTACCGCAACCTTGAATGGCAACTCGGCATCATGCCAAGTAACTTTGCTTCCGGCTCAACTTGCCTCTTTGACTCTTTCGCCCACAACCGTCGTCGGAAGCTACCAGAATTCCGTCGGCACGGTTGCCCTGAGCGGAGAGGCAGGTTCGGGAGGAACGATCGTAACACTTTCCAGTTCTGCGCCGGATGTTGCATCGGTTCCCGCATCGGTCACGGTCGGGCGAGATGCCAGTACGAAGACCTTTGCTATAAAGACCAATGCAGTTACATCCACTCAGGTGGTAACCATAACGGCCACGTCCAACGGCGTGTCGGAAACGGCAACGCTCACGGTCAATCCGGAAGGTCTTGCCATAGTGAGCGTGACGCCGACTACTATCGTTGGAGGCAACTCCGCAAATGGGCTGGTGACTCTAAGCGTTCCGGCTCTTGCCGGAGGGGCCTTCATAGCCCTAAGTTCGAGTGATCCTAGTGTTACCGTCCCGTCCTCGGTGACAATCTTACCGGGAGCGCGCACGGCTAAGTTTAGCGTCACCACCTCAGGGGTCGATACGACCACCACGGTCACAATCTTCGCGTCACTCGGCGAGACCACCGTCTTGTGCACCGTAAATGTCGTTCCTGCGTCCGCATCAAACCTTAAGGTCTCCCCGACCCCGGCAAGCCTGTCGTCTGGAGCGACGATCACGGGGACGATTACACTCAACGGTCAAGCAGGCCCGTCAGGTATCGTCGTAGCCCTGACTAGCTCAAATACCAAGAAGGCTACTGTGCCAACCTCCGTATTCGTGCCAGCTGGAACCTTCTCAGCGACGTTCACGGTTACCCCGGTTGCGGTAGGAGTCTCCCGCATCCAAGCGACTGCAAACGGGAAGTCCGTGACTGCTTCGCTGACGATCGACTCGTAAAGTCGATCCCTTGCTTCGATCTTCAAGCCAAATGGTCTTGAAGATCGAAGGACGTCCTACGCCACTCAATCAACGGTAACGGTTGTATTCGGCAGTTGGCCGAAGAGATTGCTTCGAAGACCCTTTACACGAGTGTTCACCAGCACTGCGTCGACTTGGAAGTAAATCGGCACTCGGGCCGCATCTTGAATGGCGATGTCTTCTGCTTGATTGTAGAGGGCCATCCGTTTGGACTCATCCGTTATCGAATCTGCCTGCCGACAGATCGCGTCGAACTGCAAGTTCTTATAGCCGTCATGATTCAACTTTGCATTACTCATGAATAGAAAGCTGAGGAAGTTTTGGGGATCGAGGTAATCCGCATACCAAGACAGATAATACATATCCAGTTTGTTGTGGTTTCGAGTTTGTAAGAGTGCGCCCCACTCCATCGGTCGAACATTTACGGCGATGCCGAGGTTCTGTTTCAACTGCTCTTGGACCGCCTCGCTGACTATTTGGGAATCTCCCGCCTGGGCTCGATATGCCAATTCGATCGGTGGGAAGCCCTTGCCATCCGGGAAGCCGGCGGAGGCAAGTTCCGCCTTTGCGGCAGCCGGATCAAATGGCAGCCCCTTGTAATCATCGCGGAATCCGGTTACGCCAGGCGACACCAGCCCGTGGGCTTCCGGCATCCCGCCTAGTAGATCTCTCGCGATGCGAGTGCGGTCGATAGCCATCGCAATGGCACGCCTCACCTTTCTGTCGCGCAACGACGCGCATTGAATTTCGTTCAGTCCGATGTAGTAAACAGCGGGCCTCGGCTGCGGTATGAGGAGCTTCTTGAGTGCAGGGTCTTGTTGAACGCCCGGGATGTCTTTGCGGTCCAAACTGAGCACATCCAAATCTCCAGCCTTGAATTTATTGAGCCGAGTCGCCGCATCCTTGATAATTGGGCGCTCGATGCGTCCCACCTTTGGAACTCCCAAGTAGTAAGCCTTGTTTGCGACCAAGTTAATCTGCTGGTCGGGCAAATAGCTGTCCAACTTGAATGGGCCGGTTCCAACTATCTGATCCGGCTTGTCGATTACGCCTTTGCCAACTGCTTCTTTACACAATGGAAATGCGCATGGATAGGTCATCTTGCCAATAAAGTAGGCGCGTGGTTGGTCCAGTTCGATTTTGAGCGTGTATGGATCCAACACATGAACGCCGGCAATGTGATTTGTTTTGCCGCTAAATCTGTCCTCAATGCCAACGATGTCGCTTAAGTAATCCCGTGAAGTCGGAGACGCAAGTTCCTTGGAACAATTCCGATCAAGCGTCCAACTTACGTCGTCCGCGGTGACCTCTCGTCCGTTATGGAACTTCACTCCCTTGCGGATCTTGAAGGTCCAGGTCTTGCCGCCATCGGACGACGCATAGCTCTCGGCAATTCTCGGTTCGATCGTGTTCTTGTCGCCATAGGCGACGAGTCCGTCATATAGGTTCACGATGAGGTCATTCGTGTCGATATCCTGAACCATGCCTGGATCAAACGTCGTCGGTGCGTTGTTGATCGCGTAACGAAAGGCGCCGACTTTCCCGGCCGCCTGCCTTTCCGAGAAGCCTCCTTTGCCGCAACCGGCGACAATCAAGCAGAGGGTAGGAAAAAGATAGGCAACGCGCTTCAAGATTGCTCATCATATCACGCCAGGACGCCGAAATAAGGGGTAAACCATGCGCATGGTAAGCAAGCTGGCGGCTCAACTGTACACGATGCGCGAATACACGAAGACCGGGGCTTCATTTCAGGCAGTCCTTCAGGTTTGTCACGAAATCGGCTATGCGGGAGTTCAATTGTCCGCAATTGGATGCATGAATGGAGATACGCCGGAAGTCGACGCCTATAGAGCGAAAGAAATGCTTGAGAATTCGGGCTTGATTTGCTGTGCCACTCACCGACCCTGGTCACGGTTGGTCGAGAACACGGATGAAGAGATCGAATTTCACAAAGTGCTTGGTTGTGACTATGCTGCGGTCGGAAGCATCGGTGGGGAGTATGGGATCGAACCGGACAGCTATCGGCGCTTTCTTGGTGATGCCCAACCCGTTATTGAGAAGTTAAAAGCAGCCGGAATTCGGTTCGGATTTCACAACCACCAGTTCGAGTTCATCCGAAACCCTGAAACCAGGCGACCATGTTACGACATCCTTATCGAAGATGGCGCGCCGGATCTTATGCTGGAAGTCGATACCTTCTGGGCAGTTATTGCGGGAGTCGATCCCGCGGCCCTTTTCGAACGATGTAAGGGCCGAGTCCCTGTGATTCACGTGAAAGATTTGGAGGTCATTCCAAAGACCGGGGCGGTTATGTGCCCGGTTGGTGAAGGCAACCTGGACTGGCCGCATATCGTCAGGGTTTGCGAGGAAGCCGGTACGGAATGGTACGTGGTCGAACAAGACGACTGCCGACGCGACCCAGTGGACTGCTTGAGGTCCAGCTGGGAGTATCTTTCGGAACTGAAGTTCTAGGAGTTTCTGGGTCCGTGCGACGCTGGCTTCAGCCTAGTTCGGACTCGAACTGCTTGGGTTTGAAGCCTGATCATTCATTTTCTTGATCGCATCGGACCGGTCATCAGTCTTATCCTTGTCTTTGTCGATAACCGTCTTGGCGTCTTGCACTTGGTCACTTAAAGCACTCTTGCATCCGACCGCGATTCCAGCAATGACTAAAAGCGGCAAAACATATCTTAAAGAAATCCATTTCATGTTCTAATTATAGGGGAAGATTACGAGGGTCGTCCATGATCTAAGATGGATTTATGAGTTCAGCGCTCCACTCTGTCCCTAAAGTTCCCACCCGCTCGGAAGTACGGGCTTGGTTCCCAACGCTTGAAACTGATTTCGTCTTTCTTGAGAATGCCGGCGGTTCGCAGGTGCCCCTGGTTGTTGCGGACGCCATCCGCGATTATATGCTTACGAGCTATGTGCAGCTTGGGGCGGGATACGGCCGTTCAATTAAGGCGACGGAGGTTGTTGCCGAGGCTCACCGATTTATCGAATCGTTCATGAATGCGACCGATATCGGCAAGGTCGTCTTGGGTGGCTCAACCACGGCTCTGCTTCACATTCTGGCTGACGCATATATGGACGTTTGGCAGTCGGGAGATGAAGTCATCGTCTCGGAATCCAACCACGAAGCCAACGCCGGTCCGTGGGCAAAATTGGAAAAACGGGGAATCGTCCTTCGTACCTGGAAAGTCGACCCAGAAACCCACCAATGTTCGTTGGAGTCGCTAGCCGAATTGCTGAACGAACGCACGAAAATAGTGGCACTTCCCCATGTTTCCAATCTCCTCGGAGAAGTGGTTGATGTGAAGGCGATCACCGAGTTGGCTCATGCGGCCGGAGCACGAGTCGTCGCGGACGGCGTCGCTTATGCCCCGCATCGGGCCATGGATGTCAAGGAATGGGGCGTCGATTGGTACGTGTATTCCACTTACAAGGTCTATGGCCCTCATATGGCAGCTCTTTTTGGACGAAATGAGGCGTTTGCAGAATTGACAGGGCCAAACCACTTTTTCATTCCGAAGGAATCCGTTCCCTATAAGTTCGAACTCGGTTCGATCTCACACGAAGGGTGCGCCGGTCTGTTGGCCCTACGTTCGTACCTTCAGTTCCTTGCTGGACGTGCCGTCGACGACCGAGACACGGTCGAAAGGGCTTTCGAATCGATGGAAGCCTTGGAACTACCCATCCAGGCCAAGTTGATTCGCTACTTGCGCGCAAAACCACAGATTCAAGTCATCGGCTTCGGCGATGAAGGGCGACGGAGTGTCGGGACAGTCAGTTTTATTCACAAGAAGATCTCCAGCCCCGAAATTGTCGCGTACGTCGATCAACGCAATATTGGGATCCGTTATGGACACATGTACGCGGTTCGACTGTGCGAAGCGCTCGGAATCGATCTCGCCACCGGAGTGGTCCGAGTTAGTATGGTTCACTACAACACGCCAGAAGAGATTGACCGACTGATCGAGGCATTTGAAGACGTCCTTTGAAGAGTGCCGGTCGTGGGTGGGAGGCTTGCCCCAATTTGCAACGGGCGGCGTATCCTGGTGAATTAAGGCGAATTACCCGGTGCAAACGAACAGATCGGACTGAGGTTGGCGTCCCTGGATTTTCGACGACCGGCGATCTGTCGAATGAGACATCGAAATACCATGCAAACCTATTGGAGTGAGGATAACTCGAGAGGCAGTGCCCCTTGAGTGCGAGATGGGCGCCAAGAAACGTGAGATTAACTTGGCCCGTTTTGACCCACTATCGTGGTCCTACTGCCCTTGCTCCACGCCCCGAAATCTCGCCTCGCCAATGGTTCTTTTCTGTTTCTCCTCTCCCCTTTCCCCTCTCCCCTACTGAATCTGCCAAACTTCTAATCTAGTTGAAGACACTCGCCAAGCGGAAGCTTTTTCGCCGATTTGATCCACGCCTTGCAGCGGAACTGCGACCTCAGCGCAGGTCCATAACGACTGGCATGGTGTGCGTCGTTGTCAGCAACCTGTTTGACGCGTTAGTTTTGCCACTTATCGCTCTAAGCATCTCCCTTATCCTGGCTGCGGCGCCGATTAGCGCCCACGTCAAAGAAAAGACCCAAGCCTTGCGCGATGAGCTTCACTCCGAGGCGGACAAGATCGCACCAACGATGGGGCTAGATCAAAAAGCCGTCGAGCGAGCGTTCGACCGCATCCAAAACCAGATCGCAGCCGCAAAGGATCAGAACGATGTGGCGATCGACACGCTGACGGCGGAGCTGTTAGCGAAGCAGATCAAGAAGCCGGTCGACGATATAAAGTCGGCCTTGACCAAGACTGGCTTCAAGCCGAAAGGCGATATCGACGCGGTCAAGCGTTTGGCATGGGTCTCCTGTTTTGTCGTTTTGTTGTTTGCCTGTCGCTATTGGTTTATTCGTGGCCAGATTTTCTATCTGTCTCGGGCAAGCACGAGGCTGACTTCGGATTTGCGCGAGAGGCTATTTACCAAGCTTCAGCGTCTACCTGTGTCCTACTTCAGCGAGAAGCGGGCAGGAGAGATTCAGAGCGTCCTCACCAACGACGTAAATGTCTACTCGAACGCGGTCAACATTATTCGGGACAGCATCGAGGCGCCGGTCCGGATTACGATTTCCCTTGGCTACGTCATCATCACGGAGTGGCGTTTGGCCCTGGTGGCCGCCTGCTTTTTGCCCCTGATGGTCGTGATCATCAATCGAAACAGCCGCAAGATGAAGCGAGCCCAGTCTAAGGTACAGGACGACCTTGCAGAACTCAGCGCGGTTACTACCGAGGCCCTTTTGGGAACGCGTGTCATCAAAGCGTTCTCGGCGGAGCAGCGTGTGGAGGCCTTCTACAAAAAACATGTCGAGTCAAGCTACCAAAGCCAAATGTGGGCGGCGAGGACTGTTGCCTCCCTGCGTCCCATGGTCGAATTAACGGGCGCCTGTTCGTTGGCTGCCGTTCTTGTGGCAAGCGGCCTTCTCTCATACATTAACGAATTGAATCTCGGGACCGTCGCGGCGTTGCTGCTTGCGCTTGACCGCGTAAATCAATCGCTGAAGTCGATCGGAGCCGTAGCGAGCACTTATAAGCAGGTGGAGGCCGCTTCCGACCGAATTCACACTCAGGTGCTCGACGTGCCCGACCAAGTGCTTGACCACGGAGCGGGAAAGACACTTGCAAATGTCCAGGGTCGGATTGAGTTCAAGAACGTGACTTTTCGCTATCCGGATGGTACGGAGGCTCTGCGGAACGTGAGTTTCACCATCGAGCCTGGAACTTCGCTGGCCCTCGTGGGGCCGAGTGGAGCAGGGAAGAGTACGATTGCAGACCTCCTCTTGCGTTTCTATGACCCTTCCGAGGGGCAAATACTCATGGACGGGGTGGATCTGCGAGAACTTAAAATCCAGTGGGTTCGACAGCAGATCGGGGTTGTCCCTCAGCAAACGTTTCTCTTTGCGGGAACGGTGTCCGAGAACATACGGATGGGTAAGGAGGATGCCAGCGACGCGGAAGTTCTGGCTGCCTGTAAAGCCGCGTATGCCGACGAATTCATCGTCCACATGGACGAAGGGTACTCAAGCCAACTCGGCGAGAGCGGTATCCGGTTAAGCGGTGGACAAAGGCAGAGAATCGCCATTGCACGGGCGCTCGTGCGCCAACCTGCCGTCCTTTTGCTGGATGAAGCCACGTCCGCTCTCGATGCCACCAGCGAAAAGGCGGTCAATGAGGCCCTGGACGTGATCATGAAGGAACGTACGTCCCTGTTCATCGCCCATCGATTGACGACGGCAGCCCGTGCCGACCGGATCCTCGTTCTGCGAAAGGGAGAGGTGATTGAGACTGGCAGTCATACCGAGTTGATGGAACAGGGTGGCGCCTATGCTGGCCTGTTCCGGGCGTTCAGCGGGGGGCTATTGGAATAATGCCCGACAGGATGCTGGAGTGCCGAAATCTGGCGTGCGGATACGGTGAGCATGGAGTCTTGAGCGGAGTCGACTTGGTCGTCCGTCAAGGCGAGACGGTCGTACTTTTGGGTCCAAACGGAAGTGGGAAGTCGACGCTCCTGAAGTCAATTGCAAAAGACGTGGCATCCACAGGCGGCGAGATTCTCTTGTCCGGCAATGCTATCGTATCACTAAGCCACCGGGAAGTGGCGAAGCGAGTGGCCTTTGTCCCACAGGAGGAGTCGTTCAAATTTGAGTTTCTTGTGCGAGATGTCGTAACCATGGGACGCCTACCGATCTCGAACTCTCTATGGGACTCGCCTGAAGACGTTGAAGCGGCAACCCTTGCAATGGAGCAAGCAGACTGCCTTTATCTTCAAGATCGGTCGGTGATGGCATTAAGCGGAGGCGAAAAGCAGCGCGTTCTCATCGCAAGGGCTCTTGCTCAAGGTGCTCCACTCATCTTATTCGATGAGCCTACGTCGCATTTGGATGTGGAACATCAACTTGTCGTGCAGACGCTCATTAGGAAGCTCGCCCATAATGGACATGCAACCATCACGGCGATACACGACCTAAACTTGGCTCCCCTCGTGGCGGATCGGGCAGTTTTGCTGCATAGGGGCAAGGTAGGTATGGACGCTTCCATCCAGGAAGTGCTCGAAAGCAAGCTTCTGGATGAAGTCTACCGGGTCAAATTCAGCCGAACGAGATTGGATTCCGGCCGGCTGGCGGTCTTTCCTTACGCGTAGGCGCCTATTTCTTGTTCGCTTCTGGCTCGTACCACTGACCAGCGGTCGCGCTTGCGCTTGGCTGGGGCTTTGCGTTGGCTCGATCCGGCTTGAAGAGGGATGGCATACCTGGAGGGCCGCCACCGTGCTTCTGGAGCGGTTTGGGTGTTGCTTGCGGCTTGGAGCTAACTTGACTTTGCACGTCTTTAGCGACTTCAGCAGAGCTGTCCTGAGCTTGGGCGGCGGCAGAGGCCGCTTGTTCTTCGCCAGGCTTCGAAGGCGTTCGATTCATAAATGCGACGCCACCAAATAGAACGGCGAGGAGCAAAACTAATATGATGGGTTTCTTCTGTTTCTTCATGAAGGTAAATCCGCGTAAGAATAATGTCTACCATTATTGTGAACCATCTATGGCGATTAAAGCGTTCCGTGTTTTTAGAGTGAGATTTTGAACAACATTAGCGTTGCCCTCGATGCACGCCTCGTACACGGGACGAGCACGGGAGATAGCACCTATTGGTCTGGACTGCTTTATGGGTTACAGCAGACGAACACGGACGTTCGGATTCATCTGATTTCGCGAGCACCCAAGCCTGCGAATCTAGAACTTGACCGTCGATTTCATTGGGTGACGGTACCGTCGTCGTCCTCTAGGTGGTGGAGCATGGTGCTCTTCCCGCTTGCGGCTCGAAAGCTGGGTTCCCGTGCCACCCATACCCAATACAGCTTAAGTCCCCTTGTGGGAAAGCGTGGAATCACGACCATCCATGACGTGTCGTTTTTGATCGGCCCAGAGTGGTTCAAGCCGAAGGATCGAATCCTGTTGTCGCAAAGCGTTCCCCTAGGTATCAAGAGAGCCAAGCGGGTATTGGCCGTTTCAGAGACGTGCCGTGCTGAGATTGAGAAATATATCCCTGCGGCAAAGGGAAAGACGGTGGTCACATTCAATGCTTGTCCCCCCTGGATTCAAGCGGTTAATCGTGAAGACGCAAAGCGCACGGTAGCCAGCGAACTGGGTCTGGACGGGTCCTTTCTACTCACTGTCGGTACCCGGTGGCCCAGAAAGAACATGGAATTAGCGATCGAGGCCGCCGCCGGCCTACCCGATCGGTACTCCCAAGTCTTAGCTGTTACCGGGAAGTTTGGCTGGGGCGACGATGGCTTGGGAACGCGCGGACGAGCGGTTGGCTATGTGAGCACCGAACTACTTTCCTGTCTCTATTCCAGTGCCGACCTTTACCTTGCGCCAAGCCGGCACGAAGGTTTTGGGGTCCCTCTTTTAGAAGCGTTTCGATGCGGCTGTCCAGTCTTGTGCAGCACCGGAGGAGCCTTGCCGGAAGTGGCTGGAGATGCCGCATTCGTTGAGAATTCGTGGGACGCGCCGAACTGGACGGCTTCGATGCAGAAGCTCCTTGATGATCCGAGTAAACTCGATTCTCTTAGGACAATGGGGATCGAGCGAGAACAGCGGTTTTCTTGGAAGGACACGGCTGAACAAACGCTTAAGGTTTACCACGAAGTTGCAGCATGATCGATACCGAGTTCTTGAAGATTCTTGGGTGCCCTCTACACCCCGAGCGACCGCCGTTTGAGCAACGGGGCGACTATTTGGTCTGTACTGTAGAAGGGCATGGTTTTCCCGTGATCGACGGCATACCGCATCTACTGCCTGAGGACGTGATTTTGAAAGACAAGCTAAAGGAGCTTCTGATTGGCAGATAATCGGCTGAATATATTGGTCCTTCACGGACCCAATCTAAACCTAACGGGTTTTCGCGAGCCAGACGTTTATGGAAAGAAGCCGCTTGAAGAGATCGATCGCGATATATCCGTGGCAGCCGAAGAACTTGGCGTCGACGTGCGGATCCTCCAGTCAAATTCGGAAGGGGTCCTGATCGACACGATCCAGGAGCACCGTCGCTGGGCTAACGCGATCGTCATCAATCCGGGCGGACTGACGCACTATTCGATTGCCCTGCGCGACGCGCTCGTGAGCGTGCGACTGCCGGTTGTCGAGGTTCATCTGAGCAACGTACATGCCAGGGAAGAGTTTCGTCGCCACTCGGTAATCTCCCCGATCACCATTGGCCAAGTGGTTGGATTTGGCGCCTATGGGTATGTGATGGCTCTGAACGCGGTCCTGAATCTCGATAAGGAGGTCGTATAGTGGACTCGCTCCGCCGACTTCGGGAAAAATTATACGAGGACGGGGTAGATGCCATGTTGGTGTCGGACCCGATCAACGTTGGCTGGCTCACTGGATTCAGTGGATCGTTTGGAAGGGTCATCGTCACTTCTGAGACCGCACTCTTCGTGACTGACAGCCGCTATGCTCTGCAGGCCGTTGAAGAGGTCACCAACATGCCGAGCGTTTCGTTTGCCTCGCCGGTCGATGGAGATGAATTCGTCGCGACGAAGGCAAAAGAGCTGGGTATCGCGAAGCTCGGATTTGAAGCGGCTACCACCAACTACTCTCTCTGGGAGAAACTGACGGAGAAATTCCAAGGAATCATCTTGCAGCCGGTCAGTGATATCCTGGCCGATCTTCGGATGGTCAAGTCTGCCGATGAGATCGCTAAGGTTCGGGCGGCCTGTGGAGTTGCAGACGCGGCATTTGCCCACATCACTCGAATGATCCAGCCTGGCGTGACCGAGTATGACGTCTCCCTGGACTTGGAATTCTATATTCGCCGTCAAGGCGCCGATATCGCGTTCCCATCGATTGTCGTGAGCGGAAATCGAAGTGCGAGGCCACACGGCAAGCCAAGCGAGAAGAAGCTCGAGGTCGGCGATTTTGTCACCTTGGATTTTGGGGCACGTCTTAGTGGTTACAATTCGGATATTACGCGAACCGTCGTGGTTGGCGAGGCTTCGGATCGACATGTCGAGGTTTACAATGCGGTTCTTGAAGCGCAATTGGCGGCGCTAGACGCCCTCCGTGCTGGCGCCTATGCCCGGGATGTCGATTCCCTTACCCGAGCGATCCTGGCCAAAAAAGATCTTGCGAAGTACTTTGGCCACGGACTGGGCCATGGTCTTGGGAGGGTGGTTCACGATGGTGGGCGGCTAAGTCCGTCTAGTTCCAACGTCATAGAGCCCGGTCAGATCTGGACAATCGAACCGGGCGTTTACATTGAAGGGTTCGGAGGTGTGAGGATCGAGGATGACGTGTTGATCACGGAAACCGGAATCGAAATCCTGACTCATTCGCCCAAGCAGTTGATGATCCTGCCCCAGGCATGACCGAAATCCTTGCGCTCGAACACATGGCAATTGTTCCGACTGGGCCCACCCTGTCACTCAGCGTTTCGGCGGGCCAGTCCTTGGCGCTGGTCGGTCCAGCCGCAAGCGGGAAAACTCATTTCTTGCAGGTGATTGCAGGAGTGGAACGCCCAGCCCAAGGATCGGTGAAGGTATACGGCCGTATCGCCGCCGCCTCCTCCGACGGAATTACACGTCGTGCAAAGGTGCAATCGATTATTCCCAGGGGCGACCTGACTCCGAAGGGTCTCCGGATCAACGACCTTCTCTACACGATGCGCCTCGGAGAGGCACGTTTCCGTCCAATAGCAGAACTCTCGCCCGGACAATATGCCGCCTGTGAATTGCTCGGGCCCCTACTGAGTGACGCTGGCATCATTCTTATCGATGGTCAGCTTGACGTACTCGATCCGTGGACCCTGAACGATGTACTCAAACTGATGCGCAAGTTACAGGCGATGGGCACAACGTTTGTCGTGACCACCAACCGAGCGGATCTCCTTGCCAATTTCGATGCCGTAATCGTGCTTAAGGAAAACCAAGTCCGGTTTGCCGGCTCAGTAGACGACCTCAAGCGATTGGGCCCTCCCCAGACGGTGCAAGTGTCCACCGAACGGCAGCAAGGTGTCCGGGCTTTGGTCGCCCCATTTCAGGTGAGCGTCGAGAAAACGGAAGACGGCTTTCGCTTTTCAACGCCGGAGGGGCAGGAATTGGCGGCAAAACTGTTGTTAGAGGGATACGGTGACGTTCTGTTTGTCGTCACCAGGCCCTCATCCTTGGAAGATGCGCTCTTGTCGCTGTTTTGAGATGGTCGATGGGCCTAAGCTCGGACCTCTACTACCTCCCTCTCGTTCGCGTTGCCACGGGTAAACCCAATCGAATCTAAGTAGTCGAGTAAGGGCATCGCGTATTTGCGAGTGGTTTGCAGCTTGTCTCGCAAGTCGGTCATTGAGAAAGGGCGTCCTTCTGAAAGATCCCGTATCATTTCCTTCAACGATTCGACTTGACTTGTAGAGTAGTAAACGGATTCGTCCAGGTTCAAAACCGCGCCTGCATGAACACCTAGCTTTAGGATTTCCTCGACGGCTTGCCATGGCAGACCTAACTGTTGGGCGATTCGGTGCGGAGTGGGGGTGTTGATCGGTTCTGTCTCGAGTATCTCGATGACACGTTGGAGCAGTGCGGCTTGGCGTGTGGTCAATTGGAGAGGAATGGTCAGCGAACGGATGCCGGGCGGCACCGATTCGATCCTTCCTTCCTTCGCGAGCGAACTGAGGATACGGTCCAAGGGTTTGCCGGACCAAGAAAGGCCGGCATTCTTAACAACCTGTTCGGGCAGGACGCTTTGCTGAGTCGGATTATCCACATGAAGCTGGTTGAGGGCTTCCATGAACCTCAACGACCCAGAGTGAAAACTCGTCGGGGTGAACCAGAGGCCGGCGAACCCGAGAATTCGATCTTCGCTCTTGAGAAGTTCAAAACCGGTACCCAATTCTTGGGCGGTGTTGCGCAGCAGTCGGCATACCTTCTCGGTCGTACAACCGTTTGGATCGTCTCCAACTGCTTTCAGAATGGAATTATCGAGATGGTATTCAGTCACCGTTTCCTTGTTAAAGACTCATCCCGGTGTATTCCTGAACAGAAATCTCGCCGTCTTGGCAAATCCAAAGGTGGAAAGTACCATCGGTAGTTGCGGCGCCAAATTCTCCGTTCTTGTTGATCGCAAACACGACACACGCGTGCTCCATCGCTCCGGGCTGTCGTCGAATCATGTGCAAGATTGTTTCTTCGCAGGCGGCTTGGGGTGAAAGACCCCGCTTCATGGCTTCGACGGTACGGAACGATGCGCACGCTTTCCATAGTTCCTCGCCCAGACCAGTCGCGCCGGCAGCTCCCGTTTCGTCGTCTGCATAGATGCCTGCCCCGACGATAGGCGAGTCCCCGACGCGTCCGGGCAACTTCCAAGCGATTCCGCTTGTCGAACTGGCGGCAACGAGATGGCCGGGGTCCTCAAGGCCGATCATCGTCACAGTATCCCCGTGCAAGTGGTCTTCCGTGACATGGACATACTTATAGGGTGCATTGCCAGCCTTCCACTCATCCAGACAACGAATCGATTCGGCGGTCATGAGGTTTCTCGGCTCGAAGCCCTTTTGGATGGCGAATCGTTTTGCCTGTTCTCCGGCTAGCATGACGTGTCGCGTATCTTCCAGGACTTTCCGGGCAACGGAAATAGCCGGCACGATGTTCTGAAGGGAACAAACCGCTCCTGCCGACAGGTCTGCCCCATCCATCATTGAAGCGTCCAATTCGATCTCGCCATCCGAATTGGGAAGAGATCCAAGGCCGATGGCCAGAAAGTTGGGGTCCAGTTCGCAGGCCGCCAGCCCCATTTCGAGGCACGTTCGAAGGTCGCCACCCTTGAGGCGATGCTGCCAGGCCGTTTCGACGGCCGTCTTACCGGGCTCGCGCCAAGTCGCGAGGAATGTTGTCATCGCCCAAGAGGATACCGGGAGGCAGTGCACTAACTGCGCTTCGTAGGCGCCTTCGGCCCGAACATGGCCGGATTATTCTCGGGAGTCAGCACTTTGGCCAGGTCTTCCAGCATACGATAAGCGTCGGACTCGAATTGAAAACTACCATCTATTTGTCCTTCCCAGATCGACTCGACGACCCACGATGGAACAGGCAAGAACACAATTCGTTCCGGCGCCTGAACTCTGATCGCGAGAACGACCGAAGATGAGTGCGGATCGGGAAAGATGAATTCAAGCACAATCGACGTTGGCTCAAAATGAGTCGAACCCATCTGCGGCTGTCCCTTTGAGCGAGCTTCACGCAGTACGCTCTCCGAGTATTCGCCCTGCCTCGGAGACTTCCCAGCCTTCAAATCAGCAAGGATTTGAAGTCGTAAGTCGGCGGTGAATTCGCCTAAGTTCATCCGAAAACGTTACCCCGTAAAGCGATACCATTTAGATGGGCATGACATGGGCTGTTAAGTATGAGATCCTTCCCTACGTGGGCAGATGAGCTTGGAATGGTATTTACCCCTAGGTAGCCATGGCCGTTACTCCTTCATCCATTCCCTAAGCCTGGTCACAAGCCTTGCTCCGTATCGTCGGCTGCCTAGCATCGTTGAGCGCTCTCTTGGTTCGACGAGGAGTCGGAACTTCTTCTCGCCAACTTCTGCGTCGACGCTGACCCAGCGGCCCAGTCCCAGAACGGTGTGGACGTTCGCACGGGTTCCGATTTTTGTTAGGTCTGATCGCATGAGTTCCATTCGTCGGGTCTCCGAAACGAACACGAGTCGGTCTGGGAGAATCTGGAAAAAGCCGACATCCTCATGGGCGTCCAGCATGCTGGAGTACTTCGGAGTCGCAAAACCGACAAAAATAAACTCTCCCTTAACCTCGCTGTCTTGGACCTTGAGAATGCGTTCCAACTGAAGTCGCATTCGTCTATTTTCGAAAAAGCCGAATTGGTTCACTGCCAGCCAGCCAAGAATGGTCGACGCGGCAAGAAACCAAAGGCCGGGGCCCAGAAACTGTTCGTTCTTGGCAACCGTGAATACGCCGATTGCTGCCAGTGGAAACCAAAACAAGGCTGGCACAAGGTTTCCCAACCACTTTCTTCTCGTAGTCCAAACCGTAGGTTTCACCAGCAGCATGATACACTCCCTTGTTAGATGGCGATAGGGCGTATCAGGGTTCTCAGGGCGATCCCAGGTTCGACGGGAATCGGGTCGATTCTGCGCAAATTCAGCAAGAAACCGGACGGTCTCGTAACTGCGTTCTCGGACTCGTTGCTTCCAATGTGTCGCAGCGTGCTGGGAGAAGACGCATCTCAGGAGGTTGTTTCCTTTCCTGATCTCGTCAAAAACTTCCTTGTTTTGTGCGGTGAAGATGTCGCGCCGCTAGCTCAAAGCGGCCACAAGCAAGCGGCGATCGCCCACGCAGCCAGTTTGGTCGAGCCAGGTTCCCCCTTTCATCTCTGCGCCCGATTTAGCGGTCTTCACGAAGCTCTTGGGCGCACATTGGACGAGCTTCACCTGTGGGGAATCGATGCGGAAGCGATGCGTGAACTGGCAAGTCGATGTAATCCTCGCCTCGCCTCAAAACTCACCGACCTTGCCATGATCGACCAAGAAGTGACCGATGTGTTGGGCCGACTGGGACGACAACAGCACACCCACCAGATCCGGGCTTGTCTGGAATCGACGTTGGAACTGGAAGGAGATCTTTCCCGGATCCTCGTCTTCGTGGGTTCCGACGAGTGCCCCATCCGCATCCAGTGGCTGCAGTGGGCTGCTGGACAAGGCATCGATGTCACGGTCGTCTTGGATCGACACGCCACCGATGCGCCTATCTTCTTGGGGGCAGAAAATATGATCCGGCAACTGGGCGCAGATGCAGAGCTCATTGGTCCGATGAACCAGCTATTGCGAAACCTGTTTGCACAAGATTTTGAGACGGACGAGAAAGTGAAAGTCTCGAAGGTAAGTGCCGCCGATTCCCTTGCGGAGGTGGAATGGGCGATCCGTGGGTGTATTGCCAAGGACCGAATGGATCGATCAGGCATTTATGTTCGGGACCTTGAGTCTTATGCTCCCCTCATCGAGTCCGTAGCCAAAAGACTGGACGTACCGATTCGGATGGCGAGGCGTGCCGCATTGCTGACGAACTCGTTTGCACGCCTGACTCTTGCGGCACTCAAATTCTGCGCGTCGAACGACGTACGCACTTTATCACCAGTGCTGAGAAGTAGCTACCTGCGCCTCTCTGGCAAATCCCAAAACGAACTGGAAGCGGAATTGAGGGTCTGTTACTCGCAAAAGAACGCCCAATGGCCAACCCTTGAAGCGTGGGCGGCAGAGCATGCCGAGACTCACGAATGGCTGATCGCATTGTTGGAGTGGAGGCGAAAGGCAGACGATTCCGGGCTCCGACTGCCAGAGTGGTACGCGTTGCTTCAAGAATTCAACCGGGACCAGAGGCTGCCTTGGGCTCGCTTAGAGAACAAGGGAGGCGCGATGGATGAGCGAGATAGACGATCCTTGAACCAGATGGAGCGGCTTCTTGCCAATCACATTTCGGTGGACAGCGTCACCAGCGAGTCCAAGATGCCGCTCAGCGGTTTCGCAGGTTTGTGTGAGAAGATCTGGATCGATGGTGACGTCAGTATTCCGACCGGCGACCAGGGAGTAAGGGTCTCCTCGGATCCCACCGCATTCGGCGATATAGACGTCCTGCATGTGCTTGGGATGCTGGAAGGCGTCTTCCCAAGGAGGCGCTCCGAAGATCCAATCTTGACCGACAGCGAGCGTCACGAGATCAGTGCATTCCGAGACGGGATGCCCGCATTGGGAGATTCACATAGTAAAGCCCATGCCGAGCGTGATGAGTTCTACCGGGTGTGCGCAGCCGGTCAAAGAGAGTTGGTGTTCAGCTATCCCCTCGCGGACGACCAAAGAGATAATATCCCCGCCTTCTATCTCACGGAAGTCGAACGGGCGGTAGGCGGGGAAAACCAGATTTATAAGCATGACTACCCCAGGCAGGTGCTTGCTCCAGAACTGGATGCTTGCCTTTCAGAAGCAGATCGCAAGCTACGGGTTGCCATGGACGGCCCTCGAGAACTTCCTCTGGCCCTCGAGATTCTCACCGAAGGGGCTCGAAGCGCCATTCGACCGGTAGAGGGAGCGGGATTTCGGCCGAATGTGTTGAGGGATGCGCTGCAATGCCCGTTTCAATATCTGGTGCGACACGTCTTGAGTGTGCGCGTCAAGCGGCAATCGGAGCGTTGGGGTTCGCTACGCAAACTGCCTCAGGTAGCCCAGCTCATGGCAAAGAAGGACATGGTCGAAGCAGAGCGTGCGCTCCAGGTTGCATTGGAAGCAGAACTTGACCGGCTCTACTCCGATGTTCCAGATTGGGAGATGCAGTTGCTGCGCGCGGGAGGTGAGAGGCTCATACGCGACTGGCTGGTCCGTGAGACGCGGTCTCGCGAAGAATGGAAGAAAGAGGAAGGGAGCGTGAAGACAAACGTCTCGTTTGGCTCCCACGGAGTAAAGGACCTGATGCCTACCGGCGTAAGGCTAGAAGGGGCGATAGCGGGAATTTCGAGACTGGAAGGTTACAATGTCGCGCACCTCTACGGTTCCGCAGTTGGGAACCCAAAGGAACTAACCGACGTGGAGAAACTCTATTTTGGCTTGCATCTGCTCGCTATCCACGAGCCGGGACGCGAAGGGGCGATCGAAGTGGAGTCGATGACGGGGAAGCGCACGCTCATGGTTTTAGGTCGAGGCGGTTCGCAGCCGCTAGCGTCAAGTGTGGCTGATGGTCTTCAAGTCGTGGATTTGGCGGTTTCGGATGACCTAAACAGCTCGAAGAAGTCATTCTATAGCGACGTAAAAAAAGCCCTTGCCTCAGCGGTCCAGAGGATCCTTGAGGGACGTGTCGACGCGACTAAGGGGGAACACTGCGATTGGTGCGATTACGGCGAACTGTGCCGCCGATCGCGCGGGTTTGGGGAGGACGATTCGCCGTTTGGAATCGATCAGGAGTTTGACGATGTTTGATCCTCGGATAACGAGCACGTGTCGCGTGATCGAACCGCTAGACTCCGTTCCAATACTGGCGAGTCCTATCCCGCATTCGAATCCCAGGAATTTGAAGAAGAATCTGGTAAACGGGGCAGTTGCGGATGTTCGAAGATTCGAGGCTAGGACTCGAATGAGCGGTGGAGAGGTAGGCAGATGAGTTTAACCGACGCAAATCGAACTCCGACCACCGAACAGAACGCGGTTATCAAAGCAGTCGAGGACAGTTTCACCGTGATCGCTTCGGCTGGCGCCGGAAAAACATTCGTCTTGGTTGAGCGCTATTTGCGCCACGTTGAGCAAGAGGGCCTGAGACCGGACCAGATTCTGACGATCACCTTCACAAAAAAGGCGGCTGCTGAAATGAAGGATCGCATTGTGAAACGGTTGCGCGACCTTAACCGGCTTGAAGACGCACAGATCGCGGAAACCGGCCCCATTCAAACGATTCACTCATTTTGTGAACGACTACTTCGCGAGAATGCGCTTGAAGCGGGTCTTGACCCGCAGTACGAGATTCTCGCGGAGGATCAGACTGCACGATTGCTCACTGCGAGTGTGCGGGACGCAATGGCTTCTACATTCGACGAGTTGCCAGAGGCGGAAGGGTTGATCCGAAGTTTGGCTGGCAAGCGACCGGGATTCGGAGAAAACAAGTCTCCTTATGGGGTCCTTGAAACGGCAGTAGAGCGAGTTTTGCGGGAATTGAGAGGGGGGCGCCTCTGTCGTGACGACATCGCTTATCGATACAGAGATGTGACGAGCCTTCGCGCCGCATGGGAATCCACGATCAGGGAAACACTGCCCGAAAAATGCCGCCCGATTTTCGATGCGAATGAGTCGACCGATATGAACACCCGTATCCAACAGTCTTGCAAGGATGCCGGGGTCCCAGTGCCAAGCTGGGCAAAGGGTAAAGGGGATCCTCTGGCAGAAGAGGAGGCATTGCGCCAGACTTGCGGCCTTGTCCAACTCGCGTGCGCGGCCTGGTGGAGAATGGATCGAGACATGGTCGCCATGCAGGCACTTGACTTCTCCGCGCTGGAAATCTGGGCGAATAGCCTCTTAAATCGATCGGAAGTCACGCGTCAGCGAATTCGAGAGCAATATCAGGTTGTCATGGTCGACGAGTCACAAGACGTCAATCCCATTCAATACAGCCTGCTGGACAAACTGGGTTGCCACCGAATGATGATGGTGGGAGATGCTCAGCAATCGATCTATGGGTTTCGACAGGCAGATGTTCAGCTATTCAAGACTCGTTCATCCAAGACTCTGACCAAACGCTTGGTGAAGAATTGGCGATCGGCGCCGGGAATCCTGAATTTCGTGGATGTGGTGTTTCGCGGGCTATGGGGCGACGAGTATTCGCCGATGAGGCCAAGTACCGGGCCAATGGACTTCGATCTGGATGACCGACCATCGTACGAAGGGGTCGAGATCTGGAGGCAACCGGCCAAGAGCCCGAGTGCAACGGCCAGCTATGTGCAGGAGCTTCTCAACGAGGGAGTCAAGAAGAAGGACATTGCGGTGTTGGTTCGCGACAGTATGGGCGCCCTTGCACTCAAGAAGGCGTTCGACGATATGGAAATTGCCAGTCGTATAACCGGTGGTTCGGAAAAGTTCTATACCCGCCTTGAAGTGCGCGATCTCGCCAACACTCTGCGTTCTCTCGCCGATCCCTACGACGACTTTGCCTTGCTCGCTACCCTACGCAGCCCGATGGTGGGCGTGAGTCTCGACAGCATCGCGCTGTTGGGAAAGAATCCGTATGTTGTCGAGCAGTTGGAGACTTTCGAGCCGCCCGTATTGGCGGACGCCGATAAGCTCACGAGCTTCAAGGCATGGTTTGCGCCCCTCTCGAAGGTCGCTGACCGCTTGTCCGCCTGGGAGGTGTTGGCTGAGGTCTACGCGAAATCTGACTATCTGCCTGCATTGGCGCGACGAGTGAAAGGGGACCAAATGTTGGCGAACGCTAGGAAGCTTCTAACTCTGGCCACCGAAGAACCTGAGTTGGGTCCACTGGAGTATTCGGATCGAATTCGAGAGATTCAGGATCTTCGCCACAAGGAAGGAGATGCGCCCTCGGATGACCACGACGCCGACCTTGTCAAGGTTATGACGATCCATAAGGCCAAAGGACTTGAGTGGCCGGTGGTCGTGATCCCACAGACCGATAAACGGCTTGCCGGACGGGCTCGCGATGTTGTCGTAGATCCGTCTCAGGGAATGGTGGCATGTAAGTTTGGAAAGGGTCAAAGCATCATGCACAAGCTCCTGTCCGATAAGCGGAAAGCGCTTGACGAAGCAGAAGAAAGGAGGGTTCTCTACGTAGCCTTCACTCGGGCCCAAAAACGACTCTGCATCTGTCTTGTCCCTCCATCGAATACATCGACGGCATCGAAATTGTTGGAAGGACTATTCGATCCAACCCAAATGCAGGGTCTTAAAATCCGCGACACTTACGCTCCAAAGCCCAGTCCGGTGTAAACTCACCCAATGGCCTTTAAGGTCGCTTGTGCGCAATTTGCTCCCCTCAAGGCCGAAGTCGAAAAGAACCTCGACACGATCTGCGAAATTATTCTTCAAGCCCAACAAGAGCGGGCCGACCTTATCCTGTTGCCAGAAGCCTCGACAAGCGGATACTTCTTGGAAGGCGGTGTTCTCGAGTCCTCGCTGACTTCGACACAATTGCTTGCCGCTATCTGGAAACGTCTGGGGAAGAAGTTGGAAGGCACCGTCGACGTGGTACTCGGCTTCTATGAGAACCACGACGGGACTCTCTTTAACAGTTCAGCCTGCATCGAACTTTCGCCGGATGGGCCCCGTTTGGTCGGGGTTTACCGCAAGTTCTTTTTGCCGACCTATGGGGTCTTTGACGAGGAACGCTTCGTAAGCCGTGGGCGCGAGCTGGGTGTGTTTGACACTCGCCTTGGCAAGATCGCGGTTTTGATTTGCGAAGATGTTTGGCATGGAATGCTTCCTACCCTGTGCGCGGTCAATGGCGCTCAGCTCATTCTTGTTCCGGCGGCTTCGCCGGGACGTGGTTTTGGCGGCCAGGATGTTGAGAACCACGATCGCTATCGACGCCTGTTCCGTGGGATTTCTGAGGAGCATGGGGTGTTCTGCGCAAGTGCCCAACTCTGCGGCTTTGAGGGCGGAAAGGGCTTTATTGGCGGTTCGATGATAGTCGACCCGTTCGGCAGAGTAATGGCCGAAGGGCCGGTCGCAGAGGAGTATCTGCTTCTTGCGGATATCGACCCTTATCTGGTGGCAATCTCTCGCGCCCAATCCCCGCTTCTTTCCGATCTACAAAGCGCCTGGGAAGATATTCGCCGTCTGGTTGCTCGATCTGATTTCTAGTGCGCCATGACCCGGACCGAACGACTTATGGCCGTCGTCTTGCTCCTTCAAGAGCGTAGGCGTCGCTGCGAGGAGATCGCACAGTCGTTGGAAGTCTCCCGTCGAACGGTGCTGCGGGATGTGCAGGCTTTGTATGAAATGGGGGTCCCTGTGATCTCTCAGGACGGCCCAGGAGGGGGATATTCGTTGCCATCCGGTCACGGACTGGAACCCCTTGAACTGACGTGGCAAGAGGCGTTGCTTCTTATGATGGCCGTAGACAGCCTCTCAAAGATGTCCGATTCGCCCTTTTCGGCGGAACGCATTTCGCTGGCATCCAAGGTTCGCCATCTGATTCCCGATAAGCATCTCCAACGGCTCGATGGACTTCGAGGGAATGTCGCCCTATCGGTTCCCAAGCGTACGACGAGGGCGCCAATGCTCGACCGGCTGGTCGAGATTATCGGGACTGGGGCATGGACATCTATGAAGTACGATTCGGAAGGAGGAGTGACTGTCCGAGTTGTTCGCCCCGATCGACTCTATGCCGATCGAGGGTTCTGGTATCTAGAGGGCTCGGACGGGGAAGGCTCGCGCGTCCTGCGTGTAGATCGAATTCAGGAACTTGAGCCGACCGAAGCGCCCGAATCGGTGAACGAGCCGGTCCCTTATAACCACCCTTCACACCCCCTCGTTCGTGTCAGGTTGACAAAGCGGGGCGCCAGGATTGTTCAGAACGAGCCCCATCTTGGGGGGCAAGTCTCTGCCGCGGTTGACCAGGAACTTGAGTTTCGTTGTCCACCTCAGGAACTAGACTGGTATGCCGGATACTTCGGCGGACTGGGTTCAGACGCTTTCGTGCTGGAGCCTGAGGATCTGCGGACACGAATTCGGGAACGTGCGGAAAGGGTCTCGAAACTCTACGCAAACAAGCTTCTCGAATAACGGTTGGGACCTTGCGATACGGTCTTAAGAGAGTTCTGAAAATTGTCCGAGACGGTGACAGGACGTTGTCACCGATGGGTCGCTATGATGGAGGGCGTGGATATCGAACAACTTCAAACACGGCGGCTCCGATCCTGGTGTCAGGATGGCGAGCATCGGGTACCGGACCCTGAGGCGGCAAAGCAATTCATCCAACGTCATGGCCTCGTGACTCACTATGCGGCCTCGGCGGAAGTGCCGAACCTGTACGACGCGTATATGAGCGAGCCAAAGGCGAAGCTTGATGCGAGTTGGGACAGCCCGTCTGGCCACGTTTACGTATGGAGATGGGATATCGGCAAGTCTCTGGCAGCATTCTATGGCGCCTTGGTCGCGAAGAAGCCGACATGGATAGCCTGGGATGTCTTGCCTTTGGTATTGGGCTTTGGAATGGAGAGGCGCGACCCGGAGGACCTGTATGTTGATGGTCTCCTATCGAACGACGCCATCCGGATCGTTCGCGCGTTCGAAGGCGCCGGTGGCGTACTTTCAACCAAGGAACTGCGGAAGCGGGCCGGATTCCCGACTGGAAAACCGGAGCGAGCTGCGTACCTAAAGGCGGTGGAAGAGCTTGACACCCGACTCCTGTTGGCAAAGGTTTTTGACTCGGAGTCCGCCGCCGACGATATGAACCATGCGTTGATTGGGGTGAAGTATGCCGGTCAAGTCGCCGAAGCGGTTCAGATGACGCCCAGCGATGCGTTGGGGCGGTTTCTGGATCGATACCTATCTCAATCGTTCTTTATCGATCCAAGGCTCTTCGCCAAACACTTGAGGATCCCGTCGCCAGTTATGGATAAGGCGGTTGAGGATCTGGTCAAGAACGATGTTGCACGACGCGTTGACGGTTGGCTGGTTACGGCGAACTTCGAGTAGGAATTGCCGATTGAGCAGCCACAGAAAGAGGTGAAAAGGAAAATGAGTCTCAAATTTGATTACATTGGAATTGTAGTAGTGGACATGGCGGAGTCGCTCCGCTTCTACCGCTTACTCGGAGTCGAGATCGGTGAGGTGGATGTTAATGAGCCACACGTTGAAACAACATTGCCCAACGGCTTGCGTCTCGCCTGGGACGCGTTGCCAATGGTGAAGGAGATCGACTCCGACTGGGTCGAGCCAGCCGGGCAGAGGATGGGGCTTGGCTTTGTTTGCGATACCCCGCAAGCTGTCGATGGCGCGTATGCCAAAGTCCTGGATGCGGGATTCCTTGGTAAACGCGAGCCCTGGGATGCCTTTTGGGGCCAACGATATGCGATCGTGCTCGATCCAGACGGCAACGAGATCAGCTTGTTTGCATGGATCTGAGGTTCGAGATTCACCAAGCACGTTTAGCGGAGGCAAACGTGACAATTCGAGCTAACGAATCACGAAAACGTCCGTTAAGCTAAATAGGTGCCTACGTTTCGTTGGATAGATGTCGATTCGCCCGGGAGACTCGCGATCTCGCCGCACCCGGTCGGCAGTGCGGCCCTCGAAGCGGAGCTACGCCAACTGAGGTCGTCGGGGGTTGATGTTCTCGTTTCGATGCTCGGGCGCGAGGAAGCGGATTTCTTGGGTTTGTCGGAAGAGCCGGTGGTCTGTGCAAAGGTGGGGCTGGAGTTTGTGCAAGCGCCGATCATCGATCGGTCCATTCCAGAAACTCCGAAGCACATCCATCGGATTGCCGTCAAATTGGCTGACCGGTTGGCAACCGGACGAAACGTGGTCGTCCACTGTCGAATGGGGATTGGGAGGTCTTCCGTCATGGCGGCGTGCGTCATGACGCTTCAGGGCATCGATCCAACTGAGGCGTTCGACCGAATCTCTGCGGCACGCGGCATCGACGTGCCGGACACTCTGGCCCAGAAACTCTGGGTCGATGCGTTCGCAGCTACTTTTGCTTCGCCGGGACGAACTTCATAGCGACCGAATTCATGCAGTAGCGCAAGCCGGTCGGTTGAGGCCCGTCATCGAATACGTGGCCCAAGTGGCCGCCACAATTGGCGCACTTCACTTCCGTACGGTCCATGTCGTCGCTATGATCTTCAACTTGATCGACGGCTTTGGCGTTGATTGGTTTCCAAAAACTCGGCCATCCGGTTCCCGAATCAAATTTGGTGTCGGAACTGAACAGCTCTTGGCCGCAACCAGCGCAAACGAAGACACCCTTGCCGTGTTCGTCCAGCAACTTCCCGGTGAAGGCGCGCTCGGTCCCTGAGTCTCGAAGGACATCAAACGCTTCGGGTGACAGCAGCTTTCTCCACTCGGCTCGCGTATGCGTCACTTTGTATTTTTTCTCTGGCTTCTGGGCGCTTGCCAGCCCCGTAACGCACCCGGTGAGCGCCAAGACGACGACAAGGAACATGGCTGAATACCAGGACTTCATCCCAATTACTACGGACAATTGGGTGAACAAGTCTTCATTTTGTAGGGGAATTTCAGAGAAACTGGTCGTGACCTACCTTTGAGAGAGATAGGCGAGATACAGAGCGGTTACCAGGATGCAGAACGGAGCAATGAACCTGAGCGTTTTTTTCATGTGCCTTTGTAGCAAGAAGGATACCAACCAGCTGACACATGCAACCAAATGAAATAGGCCGTTCGGGACAATCCGAACGGCCTATCGTGATCAAACGTGACTTAGTGCCTAGCCAGCCATCTTGGCCGCCGTCGTCGTGTCGACTGGGATTCCGGGGCCCATGGTAGCACTTACGGTGATGGCTCGAATGTACTTGCCTTTGGCGGTTGCGGGTTTGGCCTTTACCAGAGCGCTAAGGCCCGCCTTAAAGTTCTCAAGAAGCTGTTCGTCTGTGAAGTTGACCTTACCGATCGCCAGGTGAACGATACCGGCCTTGTCAGCACGGTATTCGACGCGGGTAGCGCCCTTGATTTCTCGAACTGCGGTTCCGATATTGTTGGTGACGGTTCCGTTTCTCTTATTCGGAGTCCGTGGGCCGAGCATGCGGCCGATTTTTCCGATCTGAGGGGCCATTTCCTCGGTGGCAAGGAGCACTTCGAAATCTCTCCAGCCAGCCTGAATCTGGGCGATCAATTCGTCTCCACCCACTGTATCGGCTCCAGCTTGCTCAGCCTGGGCAGCGAGGTCGCCCTTCGCCAGGACGGCCACTTTGCGAACTTTGCCCGTGCCATGAGGAAGGTTGGTAATGCCTCGCACGTTTTGATCGCCCTTTCGAGGGTCGATACCAAGGTTCACCGCGAGGTCGACGCTCTCTACGAACTTGGCGTTCGCGGTCTGCTTAACGAGGGTAATAGCGGCGGCGATTTCAACGGGAACGTCTTTGTTGATGGTCTTTGCAACTGCCGTATAGCGCGGCGAGTGGGGGTTCTTTTTATCGTTTGTTCTCAATACATTCACCTGTGGTGCAGGCGGACGGTTCGCGTCCTCCCACGGATTTTGAAACAAGAGTATACCGTCATTGCTCGACACTGGCACGAAAGCCGGTAGGATTGAGGGATGCCGACGGCTTTGGAAGACTATCTATTTGATCTTCGCGGGTACTTGATTTTACGGAATGCGGTCGCTCCGGAGTTGGTAGAGCGACTAAATAGAGCTTTAGATGGGTTTCCACCGCTTGAATGGCAGGGCTGGCACGGAAATGTCCAGCGTTTCGACAACAATGGCCACGCGGGGATTGAGCTTCAGAACATCGTCGAAGGTGGCGAACCGTTTGAAGAGTTGATCGATCATCCATCCTGGATTGGACATCTCAGGCACTATTGCGGAGAAGAGGACTCCTATGTTCAGGGTCTGTTCATCGATGAGTGCTTTGCCTCGATTCGACGTTCCGGAGGCTTTTTCCCGATCCACTCAGGAGGACAGGACGGGGTGGTGCGAAATCAATTCGGCTACGTTAACGGTCGATTTCGTTGTGGCCAGGTCAACATTTTAACCGCACTGACCGATATCGGACCGGGGGACGGCGGGACAGCCGTGATCCCAGGGAGCCACAAGTCGAATCTGATGCATCCACAAGTCAGCGCGGAGTGGAGTGCACGTATGGACGAGAAGCCAACCTATGAGGGCGCCATCGAGGTCCACCTGAACAAAGGAGACTCTCTGTTGTTCGTGGATGCTCTGATGCACGGCGCGACCGAGCGTACTAATCCTGGAGAGCGGCGCGTGGTGATTTATCGATACGGTCCCACCTGGGGAAATACGCGATACGGCTACGATTATTCTCCAGAACTGCTATCTCGCCTTTCACCATCACGTAGATCAATATTGCAACCCATTCCGCGACGCCATCCATAGACAGGAGGCACCATAATCGATAGAACCCGTGACACCATTCGCACCTAGCGATATTGAGCGAAGTTTCGCGCCAACCATCTTGGCACGGGGCAGCGACTACATTCGCCGAAAACTCGTGGTGCGGGCCTGGGGAGATTCGAACGGAACTCTTTATGGTGTCGTTCGGGGATCTTTTTCCGAGTCATATGAAGTCGAAATTGAAGTGGTTCAAACGGGCCGCGGCATTTATCTGGAGTCTAAATGCACGTGCCCCTACAACGCCCAATGCAAACATGCGGTGGCGTTGGCGCAGTACGCCCTAGATCATGCACTTGAAATCATTGAAGCACCTGAAGAACCGGCTGAACCCTATTTGGAGGTCGTCACGGACGTAAAAGCGGATTCCTTGGAGATTCCACTTCCCCATGAAGTGGCGGATTGGCTGGATCGCATCGCGTCGGCCACGGTCGATCCCGAGGAGTTCGATCCTCTTGCCAAAGCCCGGCTTTTCTATGTCCTCAACACCAAGCCAGCCCCTAATGGCGCAGAGGTGCCCACCGTGGTCCTTACCAGTCGGTCGATCCTCAAAGCGGGAGAGTTTGGGTCTCAGACGGAGTTCAAAGTCTCGATGGTCTCGTCGGGCAACCTGCCCAAATATCTCAACAAGTACGATCGTAGTCTGGTGGTCGATATCGATCGGAACGCGGTCAAGCTCGACTGGAACCGAGCCGAATACCGTTTGGACGGTAGCCACGGCGCAAGGCTCCTTCAGGCAGTGATCGAATCAGGCCGATGCGTTTGGAAGGAATTCCAGGACGATCACTATCTGAAGTTGGGCTCGAGCCGGTCCGGCACGGTTCGCTGGATGGAATCGAGCACAAAAGGAATGCTCCAGCCGACGATTGATTTTGGTGTGACTGGGCAAACCTTGTCGGTTTCCCCGCCTTGGTATGTCGATACGGATTCCCGAATTTGTGGTCCGATTGAATGTGAATACCCAGCTCATATGGCGGGCGCATTCTTGCGGATCGGCGCCATCCGCCCGGAGGTGCTGCCAACCGTCAGGACCCGTCTCGTCCAGCTTGGGATTTCTGGCGATGCGCTTCCCAAACCCAAGCTTAAGCCGGTGATTCGAGCCCCCCAACCCGTGCCATGCTTGGTTGTCGAATTTGAGACATGCCATCGTGCCGCTTATTCTTGGAACCAGCCCAAGCTTTCCGCGCCGATTGCATTCGCGAAACTGAGTTTCGAATATGAGGGGATCCTCGGCCCGCCAGACGGCAGCGACATCCGAGTTGTCAACGCGAACGAGATTCTGCTCCTACGTCGCAATCCAGTTGCCGAGGCCGCCGCCTTGGAGCGGCTCGAGCGGAACGGCTGGATGGAACCTTCCTACTGTGGATGGGAGGTTCCCAAGGACATGGGCAAAGCGCTTTGCATCGTGCCCCCAGACGACTACCGGCTGCAGTACCCAATCGAGCGTATCCAACAGATGAGGGAAACGCTTTTTCCGAAACTGATCGGGCTGGGATGGAAGATTCAGGTTGAAGAGGGATTCCGCATCGTCTCCGACGACGACGTCGAATGGGACCTTGGGCTGGAAAGCGGGTCGGGAATCGATTGGTTCGAGTTCCAAGTTGGAATCCGGGTCGAAGGCAAGCCGTTTGACCTAAAATCGGTCCTTGGCAAGCTGTTTGCCGAGCAAGCGGAACTGAAGCATCGCGGCGGCCGGTCGCGTGCGCCCCACGAGACCGACGACATGTTTATCTTCGACGACGATGGCCGGGCCGTGCGTCTGTCGCGGGCAAGACTGAACGCCATTTTGCGACCGTTGGTCGAATTGTTTGGTGGTGTTCACGACTGGCCGGACGAATTGCGTCTGCCCAAGTCGATGCTCTCGGAGGCTTCCATCTTCGAGGAGACGGTCGAGGACGCCGATTTACCTTGGCGTACGAACGAAGAGATTAAGGGGCTGACCACACGGCTTGCCGCCTTCGATCATTTGGAACCCGTTCCAGAACCCCAAGGGTTCATCGGCGAGTTGCGCGGATACCAAAAGGAAGGACTTGCATGGCTTGAATTCCTACGCGAATACGGCTTTGGTGGAATTTTGGCAGACGACATGGGACTCGGCAAGACGGTCCAAGTGCTGGCGTTCCTCCAGAAGGAGAAGGCAGCCGGACGGTTGATTCGTCCGACCCTGATCGTCGCTCCGACTAGCACGATGCCGAACTGGCGGCGGGAGTGCGAGAGGTTTACCCCGGAGCTGCGGGTCATCACCCTCCAGGGGGTTGGCCGTCATGGTCGATTCGCGGAATTGACCGATTGTGAAATCGCCTTGACCACCTATCCGCTTCTGGCCCGCGACAAAGAGCATCTGAAGAAATCAAAGTATCACGCGATCATCCTCGATGAGGCTCAAAACGTGAAGAACCCGATCACGATTGCAGCCCGGGCGGCGCGCGAACTAGAAGCGCACCACCGTATATGCATGAGCGGTACGCCGGTCGAGAATCACCTTGGCGAGTTGTGGTCCCTATTCCATTTCTTGATGCCTGGGTTCCTCGGTACGGATGCCGACTTCAAGCGTAGGTTCCGCGGACCGATCGAGAAGAACGGCGATGCGGATGCGCGCGACCGGCTGGCCCGGCGGATACGTCCGTTCATGCTGCGGAGAACGAAAGACAAGGTTGTGAAGGAACTGCCTGCGAAGACCGAGATCATCGAAACGGTTGAACTCGACGAGCAGCAGAGGGATCTATACGAGTCGATCCGCTTGGCGATGGACGAGCAAGTTCAACGGCTGATCGCGGCTCAGGGATTCGACCGAAGTCGGATTCAGATCTTGGATGCGCTTCTAAAACTGCGCCAAGTTTGCTGCGACCCTCGTCTTGTCAAGCTTCCGGCAGCAGAGAAGGTCACTGAGTCGGCAAAGCTCGATCGTCTCATGGACATGCTGAGCGTGTTGCTGGAGGACGGTCGAAAGGTCCTTTTGTTCTCACAGTTTACATCGATGCTCAACCTCATCGAAGACCGGCTGAAAGAGGCAAAAATCAACTGGGTTCGCATCAGCGGCGACGTAATCGATCGTGATACGCCCGTTCAAAGATTTCAAGCGGGCGAGGTTCCTTTGTTCCTCATCAGCCTTAAAGCCGGCGGAACCGGTCTCAACCTAACGGCGGCTGACACGGTAATCCTTTACGATCCGTGGTGGAATCCGGCAGTCGAAAACCAGGCCATCGATCGCGCTCACCGAATCGGGCAGGACAAGGCAGTCATGGTGTATCGACTGGTTGCATCTGGAACCATCGAAGAGAAGATGCTCCTCATGCAGGCCCGGAAGGGTGATTTGGCGAAGAGCATCCTCACGGACGACGGGGACGTCATTCGAACCCTTACCGCCGAAGACTTGCAGTGGGTGCTGGCTAAAGACTAACGTCGCTGGTAGACGCGAATGTAGTCGACTTCGAAATGGGCTGGGAAATCGGTGCGAGAGGGATCGCCGCCGGTTGAACCGATCGCGAGATTCAGCAAGAAGAACTGGGGTTGGTGGAACGGATTCGTGCCATCAGGGTTGATGGTTTTGCTTAGATCCGTCTCATTGAGAAGACGGTTATCCAAGTAGATGCGGATAAACGCATCATCCCAGTCCATCCGCCAAACATGAAACTTTTTGGCCCAATTCGGATCCAGGTCCGTGAACTTTGAAAAGGGGGTTCGGCGCGTATTCCAGACGCCCTTGCCCCAAGCCGTATTGGCGAGAATTGTGTCTTGGTAGTACTCCAGTTGGTCTACTTCGCCATTAAGGGGCCAGTTGCCATGAACTCCGAGGCTCCAAATCGCGGGCCAGAGGCCGGGGTGGGCGTCGATCTTTGCTCGAATCTCAAAGCGACCGTACTTGAACTCGTGAAGGCCCCGCGTTTCCAGGCACGCCGAGGTGTATTCGGCTACCTTTCGGCTCTTCTTCCAGTCATTGCTCTTTGGGTCGTAGTCAGGGTTAGGAAGGGCCTCCCGACGCGCCTCGATGACCAAGTGCCCATCCTCCACCCACGCGTTTTGAGGCTGGTACCACTGCAACTCCTTGTTTCGAACGAATCCTTCCTCAAACGTCCAATTCTTGGGATCCGGCGCACCTGGCGTGTTGAATTCATCGCTCCAAACCAGCTTCCACCCCGAATAGTCCGGCTTCTGGAATCCCGCAAAAAGTGTCATCGCAACAACAATCGCCAACATGGTTCGGACTATACCGCCTGTGGTTCTGGCCGCAGTTCTGGTCGTTACCTGGCATCGTCGCATCAAGCCTCGCCCCGGAGTTGGGCGATCGCGGACTGATTGGCACACGAGGCTTGTCAAGACAAGTGATTTGCGCTTGGCGGTGGTTACGTTGTCGGCTGGTGGTCTCGGCGCCGGTCGACCTTCCGGTCCGATGTTTCTCGAACTCTGCCGGATGAAGAGTCGAATAACTCGTGAGCGGAGAGCAATGGAACTCGAATGGACTCTGCGACTTTAACAGTTTCACGGGAATCAAGAACTGGGGAACCTCAACATTTGATTCAATGGAAGTCTCTGATCGTTGATGACCTACTCGTGCTTCTGAAGGGTCGCCGTGACACCTATGAGTTACTCCGAATTGCCAGACAGCCCGCGCGTCTCCTTCTTGGAATTTCTGGGTTTCGAGGCGCAAGAGCGGTACTGCCCGTCCGCATGTGATCTCTGTCCATTTGCCCCATAGGATCGAGAGTACAGTGCACTAAAACTCACGTCCTATTCCTTTGTCGGCTCCATCGTCTCGACTAAGCCCTTCGCGTCGAACTTGAACTCCCAGGTTAAGCGCCCTTTTTCGTACTGAACTCGATACCGGCGCACGCTCAACGTTGAGGCTATTAGGTCCAGTTGCTTAATTGCGCCTAACGGCCCTAGCATCTTTGGGCCACCACGCTTGAGAAACTCAAAGAACCCCTTGTCGATGGTGAGACTGAAGTCCGTGGGGTCGGCTATGCCGATCGCTGCATTCTGGAGGATATGTCGGACTCTGGCGGTGATTCTAAGATTGGTGTCGGCGATTGCGGGCTTGCCTTCGTCTGACAGGCCAGGTACACACAGGCTGGCAACATGTCTAGCGATCTCCTCGCTCGGCGCTCGCGTCGAGTTACATAGAACGATGACGCTGAGGTGTTCCGTAGGAAGAACGAAATAGTCGGTATTGAATCCAATTCCGCTTCCCTGATGACCGGCCGTCGGTCGCCCATGAAAGGTCCCAATTTCGCTCCCAAATCCATAAGGGCCGCCTAGCCTCGTTGGAGATTGCATCGTTGCTACCCAACTGGCCTTAAGCAGGTTTCCGCTGTGCAACCCTATGTCCCATCTGGCCAGATCCCGAGCACTCGATACGAAGCCGCCAGCTGCCCAGATGACATTGGGACTCACATAGGGAGTCTCGGAAAAGGTGGTTCCCGATCCCGAATAGCCGATGGCGCGGTTTTGGCCGGTCTCGTGGGGCTGCTCAAGGTGAGTTCTTCGCATTCCCAATGGAGCAAACACGCTCTTGCTCAGGTAGGCGCCCAGAGTCTGATGGGACACCTTCTGAAGGATTAGGCCGAGCAGGAAGTAATCGGAATTGCTGTATTTTGACGAAGTCCCCGGCACAAAATTGAGCGGCAATCCGAAGACCGGTTTCATCAATTCCGCCGGGCCGACATCTCTACTAAGTTGCATAGCGAATCCCGCCATCTCGTTATAGCTCGGAACGCCGGAAGAATGTGCCAAGAGGTCCCTCACGGTGACTCTTGCCCAAGACTTGGGCAAGTTGCTGAGATAGGCCGATGCGGGACTATCAAGCTTCAATTGCCCCTTCTGAACCATCAAAAGCGCGCCCGCCGCCGTAAACTGTTTTCCAAGGGACATGGTTCGGAAGCAAGTGTCGGAGTCAACTTTGCGATTCTCCTTGATGTTGGCGAGCCCGGCGCTACCTGTGTACAAGACTCGCCCATCTCCAACCACCATGACCGAAACGCCCGGGGATTCGCCTTCTTTGACCTTGCCAGCTAGATAGCTATCAATGCGGCCATCGATTCCCGGAGCAAGGACGAAAGTAATTGCAAGAAGAGTGATTATTTTACTTCACCGCCCGTGTTTGTTTGGCTAGAAGTGATTCTATCGATGGAGGTCGCTGAGCGTGTCGCAAGAACGGATCGCATCACAACAGTATATATCGGTAACGGTTATATCTGCGACGGATATATTGGATTTAGAATCCTTAGTTCTTGGCTTCCTGACGTGGTTCAGCGATCGCCTGTTTGTGACTTTCCCAAATGCGATTTTGCCACCCGGGTTCGAATTCCAAGCGCTCGAATTAAAGCAATACTCATGGGAGAGTTTTTCACATGCGTTGTCTGAAGGCAAGCGTCCATTTGCCTTAGGATTTCCAGGGATGCACTGCCCGCTTATACACGGTTTCCACATTGCACGCCGAGTTGCCCGTATGGACTGTAGGTAACTCGATAATTAGCTCAGGCAAATTGAGGTTTCTGTGTCAGGTGCCGTCGGACACCATTCGCATGCCGCTGATTCATTGGTGCTGCCAGCTTCTCCTTCCTAATTGGGCGCGGCTGATTAATTCAAGGAGAGTGGCGGCGAACCAATTCTCGATGATCTACGTTGCCGGACGAAAGACGGTGAACTCGTAGATGGACCAGTGGTAGGTTTGGTTGACACCGGTCTGGGTCACCCGGATGTAGCGTGCGGACTGCATTGGGAATGCAATCGTCGTCACACCGAGATGGCCTTTACCAACTGCGACGGGAGCGCTCCAATGCTTGCCGTCGGACGATACCGACAGGGCGTACTCTTGAGGCGAATCCCAGAGTGCCCAGGTGTTGTCGAGCACGACGCGATCGAATTGCTGGATGCGCTTCATATCGACCTGAAACCACTGGCCGGGGTACTGCGTCTGGGTCATGTCCCGCCATCCGGTCCAATCGTCTCCGTCGATCGCATTGGCTGCCGATATGTCGATTGGGATCTTCGCCCCGCTAAAGAGGAAGGAGCCGTCTGATACCGAAGCACTGGCCTCCCATCCGCGCTTTTCCAACGCTACCTCGCGTCGCTTGAGGGCGGGCGGTGGTTTCGGCGAGGCTAGCAGCAAGGCGCCTATGCCAACGAAACGCCATCGGCCCGCCGAGACTCTGAACTTAAGGTAGCCGTCTGTTTCGCCCACCCACGAGACGTCTGTTGCCACAGGTTGAAAGGACTGCTTCCAAACCAGTCGACCGTTGGCCGTAACCGAATCCAGGTTTGAGAAAGAACCTCGGGGTATTCCGACGATGGCGGATGTGCCTGCCGGGGCATCTAAATCCATGGCATATTCGTGCGAGGTCTTACGAATCCGGACTTCCACGCGGCCCTTGACGGACGGCACGACCGCCGCGATCGACGTGAGAAACGCCTCTTTGGGCATGACCTCGAATGTCGACCATCCGGGATCGACTGGCCGTACGCCAGTGATCTCCTTGGACAGCAGTAGAGCGGGAGGATTCCATCCGTGGTTGAGAGACGAGCCCTCGTCGAAGGCGTTGAGCCACGAAGCCCACCATCGGTCGTAGTGCTCCCAAAGCGTTGTAACTGGGCAATCGATCATCGTTCGGTAACGGGAGACCATCCGCAACATCGCCTCCTTCTGTCTTCCCATTTTGCACAGCGCTTCAAATACCCAACGATCAAAAAAGCAACTGGCGTTGCGCGTGGTCGCAAGGACGTTCTGGTAGATGGAATCCCATTTGGAACGATCTGCCAGACCCGCATTGACGGCCATGGCGTTGGCCCGGTCGTCGGGCGCCTGGACGTCTGACGACTGATAGAACTGCCCTTTCCAAAATCGGGAGTCGAACGAACTCCGTATGGACTCAAGCCTCGCGTCGATGGTCCCCAAGTCGGCCGTATGGCCCGTCGCAATCGCCATTTTGCGTAGCGATCCGAGATCGATGTAGGCGAAGCAGGTCTCGATGACGCTGGTGTCCTTGCTGTCGTTGCCCCAGTCAAACCAGGTATTTGGGTCGCCGAATTTGTAGGTGTCCAGAAGAAACGCCTTCGTCGACTCATAGACCGAAGCGATTGAAGCCAGGTCGCCAGTCTGCAGGTAGTAAAACCAAAGACCGTATTCTCCCAGGAATTCCAGATGCTGGCCAGGGTAGAAGGTGGGCTCTAGTTTTCGAAGCACGAGGTCCTTACAAAGCTTGTGGGAGGCCGAATCGAAGATGTAGAAGCACTGGTCCAACTCAGGCGTGCCGTCTCCCCAAAAACCGACCCTCTCACGGTCTGGACAATCGTAGAAGTGGTCCCTCATACAAAGGTATGCCGTTCTGGCCGCTTTCCGCCAGAGTATGTTGAAGTCTTCGTCATTGCATTCGAAGGAGCCGGCGACCGAGGTGTTATAGCCGGTTTCGCTGTATTTAACAGATTTGACCGTCACACCGGGAGGGATTGTGTAGATAGCGCCTTCGCCACTGATCCAATTCTTCGCTTCATACGCGTGGACTCCAGTTTGGGTATGGCACGATTCGGTCGGAGTCAGGTAAAGCACCAATGGGTTTGTCGAATTGAACTTCACGGTCTCAGCTGCCGGAGCTTCGACTTCAATCCAAGGCTGGAATTGGCAGTTATAAGGCAGCTTGCAAACGAGCTTCCATACCCTTTCTTGGACGTGCGGCAGAACCTGGGAAGTGCGCAGATACGGCTTTAGGCCGTAGTCCTTGATCTCGGATTTGGGCTTGACCCCAAGCATCTGAAGGGCGCCCTTTCCCAATGCATCTCCCACAAGATAGTACGTTTCCGCGTTCCCGAACTCATGATGGCCGTGACCGGGATTGGGCGAATCTTCGGGCTTTCTCACGAAGTCGTGGGTCGGCACGAAGAGCACATTGCCTGCGAACTCCGGTCTCTCGGTTGCGGCAGCCTGAGCTTTGCGCAGCGCGGCCCATCCTCCGTCCGCTTTCACCCAAGGCCCTGTCAATTCGCCGATCACGACTGGCAGTCTGGGCGAATGAAGGTCATGGCGGACATCGTGGATCAGATTGACCAGGTTTTGCTCATATTCTGGAACGGCATGCTTGGGGTCGACGCCATCGTTCCAGCCTTGCCACCATACAAAACCCGCGAGATTGTAGCGTCGCCCCTTTAAGGCAGGAAAGTCCTTTCCGATGCTTCCGAGGGCTTCGTGTACTTGAGCGATCATCAACTTGTAGTATTTTCCGGTTTCGCCTCCCGACGATGGTGGTCGGAAGTCCTTGTACAGGCTTTTGCCACCCCAGGCCGCCTTGATCAGCAGCACCGGATTGTCGAGGGCGTCACCAACGACATGGCCGAACTGGAGTTCTGGCCCGAAATGGTGTTGATCGCCGTACACGGAAAACCCGAGCCCCAAGGGACCCGCCAGGAGCGATTCATTCTCTCGCTGATAACGAATCCACACGTCGTCTCGAACTCTCCAACTACCGTCGGGATTCTTGAGATGACTGAGGGTCGATGCCTTATCGGGATCCGACATGTAGGACTGAAGCGTTCCTTTGCCTCCGTTGTAATCGCTTCCCGCAAGGTCCACAACTGCTTGGCCCTCCATGTTCGATTGACCAGCCAAGATGAACACCTTGATCGGCCCCTTTGGAAGCGCCGCTCCCCCCAGCATTGGCAATAAGAGGAACAGAAAAATGGCCGATGGTTTGACGAATGGAACTGCTGTGATTTTCAATTTAGCGCTTCTCAAGCTCCTGCCTCGTCGCAATCGGCACGTATCCGATCTCCAAGCCTTTTGGCGGTTTCACGATCAAAGCCGGGTCGATATTGGCCAGTTTTCCAATTGTAGGGCGAGGTAGGTAGTCATGACTCTTGGGCCATGATCGATGGAGTTTCTCGACTCTTGCTTGCATGCGCTCCCGCTCTGAAGGAGTCAGGTCGGCATTTTGGAGTGCCGGCTGATCGGCGAATCGATACCAGTAGTAGGTCACAACCGTGCCGTCCCCCAAGTGCGCTTTGAACGGTCCTGCCTTAGGGCCAGGGACCCTCCAGGAGCTTTTCGGATCGGCAGGCGTCGTGTAGGGTTCCTGCCGATCCTCAACGGGACGATCCCATTTCAACTGCTGCAATCCGGTATCAGTGGGTACCTCGGCCGCGGCTATTGGCGTCCATTTTGCTTTGTTCTTGCCTGCTCCGTGTTCCAGTCGAAAGTACTCCGGGATCGTGACCAGACGCCCGCTGTTTGTCGCCGTCGCTTGGGCGTAGTTCCATCGATATCCATAGGTTTGGGAATTGAGCGCAACCGGAGTCGCGAAGGCGTTCCAGTCGAGAGGCACCTTACTTTCCGATCCATCCGGGTTGGGGCACCGGATCTCCCACGTTGCATATCCGCCACGGTTAAAGGTTCGAGTCCGAGCCCCTCGAGAGTCGACCGCACCAGTGCTGGGACTGCCGCCTGCGAACCACGCTTGGACCGAATACCAGAGCGCCTGCTTACTGTATGCGGTGTCTTGATGCACGAGCGCGGAAGCGCCGTCGCCCTCACGGGGAAACGACGTGGGGGAAATTCGAGCATACGACTGGCCCTTGGAGTCCACGCATACTCGGCATGGGATGTACTGTGTTTCCATCTGCACCTGACGATCGGGATCCACCGGACGGCTATCCAGAAGCTGTCCAACGAGTCGCGGGTCCTTCAATCCAGAGTGCGACCAGAAGTAGGGCGTGAAAAAGGCCACCGGGCCCTTGAAGTTGTTCGTGCTCAAGAACAGCGTCCAGCACTGATTGCCGGTCGGCACGTTGGCGCCGTTTGTAGTGGTCTTCGCTTCACTCAGGGGCAGCGTCAGGTATCCGTAACCGAAGAGTTGGCCGCACGTACCCTGCTGGAGATTTAGCCCGTCCAGCGGGAAAAGCAGCCAGGGACTTAGCTGTGCGACTCCATACAGCCCCCTGGGTTCATCCCAGGTACCGGCTCCGTGCGCGGGGCCATTGGCTATTTCAGTGAAGTTCGGACCCACCCCGCCCATGATGAACTTCGGCGTCTCAGTGGGAAATCGCGTATCCGTCCACCATCCAAGACCGCCTTCGACGTCGGAGTACATGTCCTTTGGCGCAGCGCCGTCATACTGGGCGAACATCCATGTGCCCGGAAGGCCGGTTTGGAATCGATGCCCCGGGTAATGCCGAAGCAAGGGCCAGGCCGCCACATACATCGAATACCCGGCGTTATTGCTTCGATCCACCCTCCCCGCGGTAGGAATGATAAGATAGCCGGCCACATATTCCGGATGCTGGTCGGACGCTTGCCGGGCATGGCTCAATCGGACCGGAGCCGTGTGGGAACGAGCCAGCAACAGGCAGGTAAGAAGGCTAATCATAGGTGTTCTAGTTTAACCCCGGCAAGGTTCAAGAACCTGCGTCCATCGACTAACCGTCATCCATCCTCATCCGGTCCCAGACGAACCTGGCCGGCAAGCCGCCAGATTACTTGCCGCCGAGAACGGCAACGCAACTTTGCTTTGAACTCGTAATCGCGGCAAGATGAGTGGATGGCGAATGAGTCGACCGAGGTGTGAACCCGCCTATCGAACGCGCATAGTTGCTTTCCGACCAGAGACCACGCAAGTTCATTCATTCACTTTACGGAGCACATTTGTCCCCATTTTGATTTCAGGACCGGTAAGCGCTTTGGAAAGAACTATGTTTCGCCACACCCCGCTGCGGAAAGAAGCCACATGGTAATTCTTCGTTGGGTCCATCCCTGAAAAACCGGTAACCCTTACGCTCGGTATCCAATGAGGTGAGGGGATGGTTGTCATATAAGCGCTCTTGGCAATCAACGTTTTGACATATCCCGAACCTGCCCAATGGCCGAATTCCCAATAGAAAAGTGGATTGCCGTCGGAAGCACGTTCGCTCGTATGAACATGCAGAATATATATATCTGCATCATATATCAAAACAAAACGATACTAAGTGGATCGACTCAGCCATGCGCCCACATACCCTGAGGGCAAAGCAATGTCAGAATGGGTCCATTCTGGGATCGTCGTGGCTGGCTTCGTGGATCTCCTTAAGTTAAAGCAGAGGAGTAATGCGGCAACCAAGACGAGATCGAAGATTTTAGGGATGGTACTCCCTTAGATTGCCACCCTCATAACGCAACGGCTCTTCGTCGATCTGCAGCCCCAAGACCCCACATCCAGTGGAAAGCCAAAGCGATTTGAGAGTCTTGCAAGTGTCAGCAACTAGGCCGTCGCACATTCAGATCACCGGTGCCCGTCCGATTGTTTGGCGACGGTCCACTCGACTAATTCCTATGAACTTCTACTTAGGTTGCTACTTCCACCATTGAGATCGGCGGGGGAAGTGATTCGATTAGTAGCTGAACTCGTCGATTGCATCGGGCGTGAAACCGCCTCCGATCCCGCCCAAGATGGTCATGAACGGAATAATCTTGAGAGTTCCGTCATGGGCTTTGGCAACTGGAAAGGATGGGTCCCAAACCCCTTCGGGCTTAGAAAAGTCACGAATGGCAATAAACCACCCGAGGAACTCTACTGGAGTCTTAAGTCGTGAAACCGATCCGTCAAAAAAGAATCGGCACATCCAGAAGGGCGCGTACAGGGTGGCTATTTCGCACGGCGAATTGCGCCGGGGGTGACTGTGGCCGCTCTTCCATTCTGCCAGCCACTTCGTAAGCGCTTCGCGGAGCATCGAGGTCGGAAGTGGCTGCAAGGACCGCATCAGGCTTTCGATGCCGGCCGCTTCAGTGCGCAACTCACGCAGCCGGTTCCCACTTACGACTCCGGGTGGATCATCTTGCGGAAGATCTCCTACCGACGGACACCGCCGCATGATCTCAACCGCAGCGTTGACTTGGACCGCGTTGTGAACTGAACTCACGGTTTGTCCCCAGGCATGAAGGAATACAAGTAATGTAGCCAATAGCATCGCATCACGAATGGCATTCACCGACTCCCGCCCACTGAGTTCGTGCGCTGGCGGCTATTGAGTTGAGTGCCAGATGAGCTCTTCACCCTTCAATGCGATTTGAGAGGCTAAGAAGGTAAGGAGTTATGCCAGGCGGTTTCGTTGGCCCCTGGGCCACTCAATGGCCCACCTCTGCTTTGCCTCCACGGTGCGGCGCCGCATCCCAGGCCTTTCTGGGATGGGTAGCATTCAGTTTTTCGAGGAGGTAATCGATGGCACGATCTAGCTGAGGATCGTGGCCCGTCGCGACTAAGTCAGGGCGCAAGTCGACCTCGATGTCGGGGTCGATCCCTTCGTTCTCGGCAATGATTTCGTTGGTTTCAGGGTCGAAAATGGCCTCATCCGCCGTGCTGACTGAACCGCCGTCGACGAGATCGCACGCGCCGCTTATTCCGCAAAGGCCTCCCCAAGTTCGCTTTCCGATAAGGGGACCAAGGCCCATGCTCTTGAACCTGAAGGCGAAGTTATCTCCGCCTGAGCCGGCGACTTCGTTGATGATCAGCGCCTTTGGACCGGTAATCGCCGCCCGCGCCTGAGTCGAAGGGGAGTTCCTGGCATAGGAGTGCTCAATGTCGCGGCGGGAAAGGAGTTCAATCATCGGTGCAGGATCGGAGCCGCCGCCGTTCCATCGCTCGTCGACGATGAACGCTTCCTTGTCGAGGTTGGCGTAGAAGGCGGCCATGAACTTTCCTTGGCCGCCAACCCCAGTGTCCGGCACTTGGACGTAACCGATTCGGCCTCCGCTGCGTGTTTCGACATGCCGTCGGCAGGACTCGACAAAATCGATATAGCGAAGGCCCTGCTCGCTCCCTACCGGCCTTACCCGAACGAGTCTCGAATGGGCCGGACTGCCGTCTGCGCTAAGTGTAAGAGTTACAAAGCTGCCGACTTTCCCGATCAGCAATGAATCGGGAACAATGTCGCCGTTGACGGGTTTACCGTCGATCTCAAGAAGGTAGTCCCCTTCTTTGACATCGATGCCCGGTCCGAAAAGTGGTGCTGCCTTATCGCTGTACGGTTCGCCTCGGACGATCCTCGAGATTCGTACGAGACCGCGATCGATCGTATAGTCTGCGCCCAGGTGTCCGACCGGCTGGGCGGGGGGCGAGGCGCCTAGATCGCCGGGGTTCTCCACATAAACATGGCTGGTCGCCAATTCGCCAAGCATCAGACCCAGGATGTAGTTCACGTCTGAGCGGTGAACGGCCCATCGGACCATCCCCTCGTACCTGTCTCCAATGGCCTTCCAGTTGAGACCGTTCATCTTTGCGTCAAAGTAGTGGTCCCGCTCGTAGCGCCAGGCTTCGTAAACGATCTGCTTCCATTCCGTCCTGGGATCGATCACCGCCTGAATGTTGCCGAGATCGACCTGTCCGTCCCCCTTACGGCTCGACTGAGCGTAACTGATAACGCCGATATTGCCGTCTGCCCCGTATGCCAATTTCTCAGAATCGAACGCGATGGCCAAGGCGCCCACTCCACCAGAAAGAACCGGCGTAGTGGACTTGGCGCCGACCGACCATTTCATGAAGGTCTCTCCTTGCTGAAAGAGGAGGCCGTTCTTGATTCCAAAGACAGTACCGAAAGACCCTGATGGTATGGGAAGCGGGCGAATCCGATCCGCCAGACCTTCCAAGTCGATATGCGTTTCGCCCTCCTTCAGCTCGTTTTTGTTGTCAGCAGGCGGCATTGTCGGGTCCGGGAGCGCATTCGAGAGGGAGATCACGTAGACGCCTTGTGCGTTGGATGAGTGGGTTGTCAATTCATATGTTCCAAACTCGGGAGAGATGTTTCGTGCACTCACCAGGTACAGGTACTTTCCGGTCCGATCGAAAACCGCCTTGGAGTCCATAAAGCTGCCGTCAGTAACCGGGAACAGCCGCTTAGACTCTGTATCGATCAGCCCCAGCCGCGGCAAGCCGGTTCCTTGCCGATAGACGATCGCGATGAATTTTCCGTCTGGTGAGACGTCCAGCGTCGAGACATCGTAGCCGGGCTCGAGAAGACGCACCGAGCTCTTCTTCGCAACGTCGACGATCCAGACCGATTGGTCAACAGCGGAGGCCAGAATGCGGTTCGAGTCTGGGAACCACGTGAGCCCAGTATAGGTGCGTTTGTCGTTCGTAATTTGGGTAGGCAGTCCTCCGATCGCAGGGACCAAATAAAGTTCCGTCTCGCCGGTTGCGTCGTCCAAAAAGCAAACCGATTTGCCGTTTGGTGCGAATTGCACTCCACGAACCCTTCCGCTTTCAGGTGTCGTAACCAAGCGCGTATCCCCGTCTTCGGTGGGCAGGAAGAATAGCTTGCCGCGGGCAATGCACGTCAGCAGTTTGCCGGAGGGGGCAATGTCGAATTCGGAGATGGCCCCGCCCAGTGCATGCAGACGTGGACGCGTGGCAAGAAAGTCCGAGCGAATCCTTGGCTCAACGGCATCCACCGCGCCTGTAGCGATGGTGTAGCGGTAAAGGCTGCCGCCGCGCTCCCAAACAATCGAGCGACCGTCCGTATTCGGATACCGGATATCCCCGTCGGCGTAGCTGGTCAGGCGCCGGTCAGAGTGATCCACGGTGTCGTAGGCAAAGAGGTTGAGGGTGCCTGTGCCCCGATCGCTGATGTAGAAGATTTTGCTACCCACGACCATTGGAAAGTAGGATTGTTCTCGCTTGGAGGGCAGTTCGGAATAGGCGTTCTTGGAGAAGTCGTACAGGGAGATTTTTCCCTGCGTACCACCACGGTAGCGGCGCCAGTTGAAATCGTAGGAACGATGGCGCGTATAGGCGATTTGCTTGCCGCCAGGGAAGAAGGAGAGTTCCGTTACCTCGCGGAGAGCAGTCTTCTGGGAAAGTCCGCCGGTGGGCTTCACATAGAAAAGATTCCTCTGTGCCCAGGTGGCGCTGTTGGCGTAAGTGGAGTATGCGATCCGGCCGTCCGGAGTCCAGCCCAGGCAGTAGTCGTCATCCGTGTCGTAGGTGAGCCGGCGCGGTTCGCCACCCTCCAACGGCATTACGTAGATGTTGCGCGGGCCATCGTAGGTTCCGGTGAAGGCGACCCACTTGCCGTCGGGAGAGATCTTCGGACGCGCCTGAAGGCCCGGAGCCGTTGTGAGCTCGACTGCGTCGCCGTTCAAGCCTTGCGTCCTCCACAGTTCGCCTCCGTACGAGAAGACGATCGTGTCACCCGAAATTGCGGGGAACCTCAGCAGATGAGGATGGTCGAGCGTCTGAGAGGCGGAAGGGGCGAGGCAAAGCGGGGTACCCGGAACGAACGGCGCCCCGGTATTGGCCCAGGCAACGCCGCTGGCAAGCACTATAGTAGCGACAAAGCAGAACCGGAGATTGGACTTATCGTTGAGTTGCAGAAATGCCTTTCTCCTCCATGCCCAAGCTGCATTCACCCACCGTGAAAATCGATTGGGTCCCCTCGATGCTTGTCGTTGGTCAGCTTGAACTGCTTCACGGGGCAAGAAGACAGATAACATGACCACTCGCACGAACATAAGAAAGGAAACCATGACCCAGTCATTGTGCCTGGGATCGGCGTCAGAAGCGCTTGCCCAAGCTTTGCTTTTTTGGACGTAATGCGCAATCGCTGCCTGTCTCAATCAAAATTCTGAAGTGAAGCGGACCGGGAGGAGGTCATTCGGCGAAATTCAGAGGGCGAGACCCCACATGCTTTGCCAAAACTCCGGCAGAAATGGCTCTGATCCGAATAGCCCGCGCCAAGTGCAATCTCGCCTAGCGACATTAGCGATTCGCAAAGAAGCCGCTGAGCAGCCTTGATCCTCGCCTGGCGAACATAATCTCCGACCGTGCACCGGTAGTATTTTCGAAACGCCTTAGCCAGGTGAGCCGGGTGGGTCCCGACGGCATCGGCAATCGCCTGAAGGGAAAGGTTTTCGTGAAAGCTTGAGTCGACCAGGTCTCTCGCTCGCACAAGCCACATCGGGGGGGCGCCGCCCGGATGCGCTGACCTTACTCTGCACATTTGGGCGAGCAATTCCAGCACGAGTCCCTCTAAGCAAAGGCCCGACGCGCTGTCGGTAGCGTTCATTTCATCATGTATCTGTAGTGCCAGCTTAGTGGAAAGCCCAGGGGCAAATTCGAAGCAGCAACTAAGATCAGCTCCCGAACCCTTGACTCGAGCAATCATTGACTCGTCGAGTTCCAAGTGAAGGCACGAACCAGGCGCCAGCCATTGGTTTTCATGCTCCAATCCGGCAGGCTGAAAGAAGACGCTCCGAGGGGTTGCGGTTCGCGATCCACCCTCATAAGTTTCCTGAGACGCCCCACTTAAAACGTAGTAAAGGTAGGGGCTCGCATGTACGTGGCGACCAATCCGGTGGGGCCCGTCGTGGCAGTTTTCGACCAAGTGAACGCCAGACACTTCTCGTTGACGAATTTGCCTGCCGTAGAAAAAACCTTTGGGGATGAAATCAATGTCCGCTGGCGCCTCCATAGGGTGATGCTACCTAACGGGCGCAGTCACACCCTACCCAGCGCGCCCAAGTACTTTGCGGACGTCGTCGCCGCTGACAACGGGCAGCTTGCCCAACGGCTACAACAGCATTTCGACAGAAGCGGTATTCACGCCCAACGGCATGTCGAGGTCCTCACGTACCGCGATGCAGAGTTCGGCGGCATCACGAACGTTCTTAAGAGCTTCTACATGGGTTTTGTCGTCGCTTGCGGATCCTGGAATGGCAGGGATCTCGGCGATCCAGATTCCATCTTCGTCCTGATTGAATCGAGCTTGCACGTTCAGTCATTGATCCGGCGTTACGTGACGAGCAAGTAGAAGTAGCTTCGGTGTGAACCTACTATTCCAATTGAAGTTCGCAGGCGATGCAGGACTTGAACCCCGACGGATCGGGATGTCGCTTCGCTCCACCCATGACCCCTACAGTGTCATCGAACGGGTTTTTTGCGATATCTTTGAAGTCTCTGTTTGCGTTGAACCTATTGTCCACAATTCAAGTGACGGAAATGCCGTAGAATTTAAGTGATGATCATTTGGGATTTAGGTGACAAGGGGCAAGAGAGGAAGCAGAAGAAAGGCACCAAGTCTCCCAAGCCAGTTGGACGCCCCCGCACACGCCAAGTGAAGGTCTGTGAGTGGGCTGTTACGACAGGTAAGCAACGCAGAGTTTTTACAAATTACGCTAATGCCCTGAGGTTTGCTTCGACGATCCAAGATCAACGACCAAGGATTGAAGATCATCGCTGGTACGTTAGGGATTGGGAAATCACTCGAACACCTAAAGGACGAAAATGGACGAAGTTCGAGGTTCGCTCAACCGACCTAAACGAGGCAATTCGCCTAGCCGACAAGCGAATCGAGGCGACGATTCGCGAAGAAGGTTGGTACATCACGAAGGACCTCGCCCCCGGGTATACGGACAACCATCTTGAGATTGTGGCGAAACGGGCATACGAAGCGCGGTTGAAATTGCCGGAAGACGATGTTCGCGCGGTTGTTGAACGCTATCAAGACCGACAAAGGGCGATGGGCAAAATGGCAGGCTCAACGTATACGACGCATCGGGGCATCCTTGATACTTGGATCGACCGTGATTTTACGCACGATGGCAAGACCGTGAATCTTGGAAAGACAAGACTGAGTCGAGTTAGTCAACCGATTTTCGAATCTTGGTTGGTCATGCTAGTGACTACCGCCAACAGGTACGGTAGACCCAACTCAGCAGAGACTTTCAAGCTCGCAGTCAGTGTTCTGCGTGTAGCATGGGCTGAACTTGAGTTTAATCCAGAAACCAGGAACCTTGTTCGAGCGCTGAATTTCAGCCCCAGACGACTGGCAACGTTTGTCCCAGCCGGCCGGGGAGCTGATGAACAAAAGGAGATTAAGCAACGCGCGCGTGACGCGTTTGATCCTGCCAGTATTCGCAAACTGATTGAGAAATCTCAGGAAAGGGATCCAGTTACACGTGCGATTCTTGCGCTCGCTCTATTGGGAATCCGGTCTCCAAGCGAGATTGCCGGAGCGATGTGGGAGGATATCGAAGAAGAGTTCGGCGTCACTTGGTTCCAGCCGGTCCGATCCGTGGTAACTGTCGGAAAGGGGAAATCACGAAAGGTGAGCGTAAGCGGGATGACGAAAACTGGCGTTCCAGACGTCAGGACCATTCCCCTAAGCAAGTGGCAGAGAGATGCGCTCGAAGCGCTTCCCAATCGAACCGGCTTCATCGTGGGAGCGGTTAAAGAACCAGCTCACCCCGATATGATTCGCGCCAGGTTCGACAAACTGATGGAACTGGCTAAGGTTGAGGATGCGACTCAAGCGTTGTCGATCAACTCCTGTCGTCACACCGTGATTACACATATCAAGCGCCTAGTCGATGGAGACAGGCGGGCGCGACTGATTGGGCACGCAAACAAGGGACGTGACATGGTGGCGAAGCACTACGACCGTAACACGCGGTCTGATCACCGTAGGCTATTGATGGTCGATGAAACGACGAGTGTCATGGACGTTATGCCTTGGTGGAGTAAAGGAATCTAAGGCGCATGTATGTATTACGGAGAGACCTGGCGGGTTTGCCCGGCGACTAGCCTGATTGCCGTGAAATCATACTCTGGCCCGGGCACCTTGTATATTTCGATTTTTCCTCTTGCGTCTAGTTCCTGGGCAAGATCATATGACGCCTTGAAATCAAAGTCCTTCCGGCCAAGCCATTCTTTGACGAAGTGACCCAACCCGACGTATGCATCCGGCCCAGAGAAGAAGTCTTCTGCATTCCTCAATTCACCTAGGAACTCCTCTTCCGTCACTGGCACAAACTGATAATGAGACTGGACAGTGTCCTGAATAGCTTTCAAGTCCGAAGGCTTGATCTCGATTGAAGGAAGTTTTTCGGTCGCATTAGCGATGATTCGCAATACTTCCTCGGCGACTTGCTTGCCCGTCGTGAAGTCTCCGGTCGAAAGCAAACTGTTGTGGGCAACTTTATGCCGAATTTTTTCTAGATCAGTCCAGAGAGTTTGGAACCGCTGATCCTTGAAGGTCTCTTTGAAGAACTTTACATAGTTGGTTTCAAGTTCGCCCTTAAGCGCCCTTATGGCTTCTGGAGTCTCTTCGATCTCTGCAAGTTTGGCTAAGATCTCCTCCTTGGTTTGTGCACCTGAGGATTGGGCATATACAATTTGACCAAGGTCTCTGAAGTCAATCAGATAGGGTTTGTTATCTATCAAACCGTCTCCAAAGAAATTCTCGTTGTCCCGTCTCTGACTGGCTTTCTTTTTTTGCTCTGAAGTCACTGTGATGCGCCACCACTCTGGGCCGATCCTGGTGATCATGAATTCCGTCAAATAAGCTCGCAACGCATTTTCGACGCTGAATATGAGCGGATAAAGCGCCTCAGCAAAGTGCTGAGAGGCGTCGTCATGGAGCACATAGATTGACTGGAATCCAGAGCCACTTAAGTGCTCAACGAATGGCTTGCGAAAATCACCAAGCGCATCTATAGACTGCGCGCTTGCCTCTATCGAAAACGACCTAGCGGAGTCGGCCTGCGGTTTCGATAGTTCGACAATGCTGATCGCAAACTTGTCGCTAGAAACAGCTAGCCCATCCTTCTTCACCTCGATCTTCGCGCCTAGCAAGTTGCCTTGGCTGGCGATCAGGTAGCAGAGGTCAGTAGTTGTGCTGACTCTGGGTTTCGCAAAACTATCCATCACGAGTAATTTGAATCGAAACCGAGAACTCATGTGCAGTATTTTAGCTTACAAATTCAACTTCAGGTCAGTTATTGGTCAGTACCCCATCAAACTGTTGTTCAGTCGTCTTAAGGGTTAGCCTGGTAGCGACTGGAATTTATCGTGTCTATCAAACGACCGTTTACCAGATTGGACAATTGGCGGACAGGGAGCGAGCCCGATGAACCTGGGTAAGCGTTCAAAAACCCGTCCAATAATCAAAGCCTAGTTCGGTGGCATGTCGTTGGGA
>Ga0302320_10001353_pt1 | contig 58842 bp, 36 predicted proteins | sample Bog_T0_3_FD_202130 | JGI IMG/M metagenome (GOLD analysis project Ga0302320, IMG submission 202130) | Peat permafrost microbial communities from Stordalen Mire near Abisko, Sweden - Bog_T0_3 | ecosystem: Environmental > Terrestrial > Soil > Wetlands > Peat | place: Sweden: Abisko, Stordalen Mire... | reverse complement strand
CTTGGGTCGCATCGCTTTTCCTCAGTTTCCAGGCCATTTGTTACGCCTTCAGAGGAATTCTAGACCACCCAACACCGTATTTCATCAGCTTTTATAAGGGTTTTATCGGCTTTTCAGGATCGACTAAGCTAGCTTTCAGCCCCGACTCCCTCAGTGGCCACTCGCCTTCCAGCGCGCAGCTTTGCGGCGCTGCATCTCTATTTATAGAAACTTGGAACGTCGCGCGGCCGGCCAAGCTGAGCCGTTCGGCGTTGGCTGTGCAGAAACGATACAATTCAAGGCACCTGGATTGCGAATCGAGATTCTGCATGTTTCCCTCACCTTTGCGCAAAAGACTCTCCGTCGCTCTGGGCGCGATCGCGCTCCTGGTACTGCCGACGGGCGCGCAGGTCGCGGCCCAGGTCCCCAGCGCGGCGTCCTCGCTGGTTGCGGGCGCGAAGAGCCACCTTTTCGGCGGCCAGTACGACCCGCGTTCCCAGGCCGGCGCGCCTGCGGCCGTCCGGCCCGAGTGGGCCGGTCTGATCGGCGAATACGGCGCGGAGATGGCCCGCTTCTACGTCCTCGAAGACCAGGGCGAGCTGCGTATCCTCTCCGGAATCTTCGACAATGAGCTTCTGCGCCCCGTCTCGCCAGGAGTCTTCGTCCTACCCGCCAGCGGACCACACGGCGCCCTGACCGTAAGATTCCGGCCAAACACCGCAGAGCCGGTCACCGGCGTCGAGATCGGCAGCATGGTCTACGCGAAGCGCCCCTTCGACGGCCCGGGCGACTTCTTCCACATAGCGCCTCTCAAGCCGGTGGCGGAGCTGCGCAGGGACGCGCTTGCGCGCACGCCTCCCGCGGAATCGGGCAGCTTCCGCAAGCCGGACCTGGTGGAGCTGAACAAGCTCGACCCCACCATCAAGCTCGACGTCCGCTATGCCACGAGCCGCAACTTCCTCGGTGCGCCGCTTTATTTGGAGCCGCGCGCCTATATGCAGCGTCCGGCGGCGGAGGCGGTGGCACGCGTCTCGCAGCACCTGCACCAGCTCGGCTACGGCCTGCTGATCCACGACTCCTACCGGCCCTGGTACGTGACCGAGATGTTCTGGGAGGGGACGCCGGCAGAGAAGCGCATCTTCGTCGCCAATCCGGCCAAGGGCTCGAAGCACAACCGCGGTTGCGCCGTCGACCTGACGCTCTATAACCTCAAGACCGGCGAGGCGATCCGCATGACGGGTGGCTACGACGAGATGTCGGAGCGGTCGTATCCCTTCTATCCCGGCGGCACGTCGAGGGAACGCTGGCACCGCGACCTGCTGCGCCATGCGATGGAGGCGGAGGGCTTCACGGTGAACGAATCGGAGTGGTGGCACTTCGATTACAAGGAGTGGACCGAATACCCGATTCTGAATCTGACATTTGAGCAGCTGGAGAGCGGCAAACCATAGGCCAGAAGAAACCGGCGGGATCGGGATGATTCGCGTCAGGGCTCAGTCCGCAGTCCCCTAGTCCCATAGAGCTTATCCGCGCATAACGATCTTGCAGCGCCGCTCTCCAGAGCGGCCGTCGTGCGAGAATCCAAAACCGCGCAAACCGCATCTGGCGGCTGGGAAGCCGCCAGTACAGCCGGTCTGGAGACCGGCGGTACCATTTGCGGTTTGGCTCCCAGCCCCCTGCCCCTGTTCCCTGATCCCAGTTCCCTGCCTTATGCTGTCTCTGTCCTACGGAAGGCCCATCCCATGCGTCCTGTCTTTGCCCTCGTTGCCCTCGCTCTCGTTGCCATCTCGCTGCCAGCTCAAGACCAGAATCAGCCCGACCCGCCCCACCACGACTGGCTGGCCTCGTGGATCACGCACCCCACGGCGCCACTGCGCGAGCCCATCGTGCTTCACTTTCGGCGGACGCTGACGCTGGCGGCCGTCCCGGCGAGCTACACGGTCCGCGTGAGCGCCGACAACCGGTTCATCCTGTGGGTCAACGGGCACCGGGTGGGCGACGGGCCGGCGCGGGGCGACCTGACCCACTGGCGCTACGAGCGCTTCGACCTGGCGCCGCTGCTGAAGCCGGGTGAGAACCTGATCACCGCGACCGTCTGGAATTGGGGCGTGTATGCCGCCGTTGCCCAGTTCACCGATCGCACCGCCTTCCTGCTGGAAAGCGAGGCCACCGGCGACGATTCGATCAGTACGGGCGTCGGCAAGTCCGGGGGGTGGGTGGTGGAGGTCGAACCCGGCCATCGGCCGCTGGGGCGCGAAACGGTGACGATTAAGGAGTACTTCGCCGCCGGCCCTGGTGAAGAGGTCGACGCGGCGCACTACGACTGGGGCTGGAATTCGGCTGCGGCAGCCGGTTCGTCATGGGTTCCGGCGGCCACGCCCATGCGCGACAGCATCTTCGAGGGGGTCAACAAGGCTCACTCGGCCGATACCACCGGCGACAATCCCTGGGGGCTGGTGCCGGATGAGTTGCCGCACATGGAATACGCGGCGACCAGCGCAGGGGAGATTGTGAGCCTCGACAACATTGGAGATGAGCAGCCGAGTCTGGCCCATTTCCCGGGAGCACCGGCGGGTTTGCCTCCAGGAGTCCACGTCCACATCATGCTCGATCGCAAAACCCTCACCACCGCCTACCCGCAACTTACCGTCTCGGGCGGCAAGGGCTCCCGCATCAAGCTCACGTACGCAGAGGCTCTTTATGACAAGGAAGGGCACAAGGGCGATCGAGATGAAGTCGCCGGCCGCGTTGCCCTCGGCCTCTGCGACAGCTTTCTGCCCGACGGCGGGCAGCACCGGACCTTCGAGCCGCTGTGGTGGCGCACCTGGCGATATCTCGACCTCGACATCACCACCGGCTCTGAGCCGCTGACCCTCGAATCGCTCACGGCGCAGTTCACCGCGTACCCATTCAAGGAACGCGCCAGCTTCGGCGCTCCCGACCCCGACCTGGCCAAGATCTGGGAGATCAGTTGGCGCACCGCCCGGATGGACGCCCATGAGACCTACATGGACACGCCCTACTATGAGCAGCTCCAGTACGTGGGCGACACGCGTATCCAGGCGCTGATCTCCTACACCGTGGCCGGCGACGACCGGCTCGGCCGGCAGGCGCTGCGTGCTTTTGATAATTCTCGAATCCCGGAGGGGATTACGCGCAGCCGCTATCCCAGCAACCTGCCGCAATCCATCCCGACGTTTTCGCTTCTCTACATCGACATGCTGCACGACTATTGGATGTATCGCCCCGACGAGCACGGCTTCGCCCTCTCGCTGGTCCCCGGAACGCGGCCCATCCTCGACTGGTTCGCCGGTTACGAACAGCCCGACGGCCTGCTGCATGAGGTGCCCTGGTGGAGCTTTATCGACTGGGTGCCGACCGGCGAGATTCCCACCTACGACACCCACGGCGAATCCTGCGTGACCACGCTCGAGTACCTGGGCGCACTGAATGACGCCGCCGACCTCGAGCAGGCCCTCGGCAATCCCGTCGTTGCCACGCGCTACCAGGGCCGGGCCGACCGTGTCCGCAGCGGCCTCTACGACAAGTGCTGGTCAGCCGCGCGCGGCCTGCTCGCAGACACACCGGACCAGAAAGCCTTCAGCCAGCAGGCCAATATTCTTGGCGTGCTTTACGACGTCATCCCCAAAGACCGGCAAAAGCAGGTGCTGCACCAGATGGTCGCCATTTATCCCGGCACCACGCCCGGCGGCGTCCTGAGCGCCTCGTACTACTTCCGCTTCTACCTGGCGCGCGCACTGGACCACGCAGGGCTGGCGGACGAGTATCTCGACTCCATCGGCCCGTGGCGCAAGCTACTGCCGCTGCACTTCAGCACCTGGCCCGAGATTCCGGGCGACACCCGTTCCGACTCGCACGCCTGGAGCGCCCACCCCGTCTACGACTTCCTGACCCTGGTGGCCGGCATTGAGCCGGCGAGCCCCGGTTTCGCCACCGTGCGCATCGCGCCGCATCTCGGCGCACTGCCATCGGTCACGGCTACTTACCCGCATCCGCAGGGAGAGATCAAGGTCGAGTACCACCGCAAGGGCGCGGGCCTGGACGCGACCATCACCCTGCCGGGCAGTTTGACCGGCTCTTTCTTCCTCAAAGGCAAGAGCTGGCCGCTCAAGCCCGGCGTCAACCAGATCGCCGCGCCCTGACGCGGAGAAAAATCGATGTATTCAACGGGAAACACCGTTTTCCCGTGTATGGGAAACGTGTTACAACTCCAGCATGGCCAAGGGAAAGCTTTCTACGACGCCAGGACACGTGAACCTGCGCATGCTCGCCGAGCATCTGGAGCTTTCGCAGACCACCGTGTCGCTGGTGCTGAACAACTCTCCCTCCGCCCGGTCGATCCCGCTGGAGACGCGCACGCGCGTGATCGAAGCAGCCGAGCGCCTGAACTACCGCCCCAACTACTTTGCGCGCTCGCTGCGGCAGAGCAAATCGATGAGCGTGGGCGTGCTGGCTCCAGACCTGAGCGAGGGCTACTTTACGCGCGTGATGAGCGGCGTGGTGCAGGAGCTGACCGCGGCCCACTATTTTTTCTTCACCGCGTGCCACGACTGGAAGCAGGAGCTGATTGAGAAGTACCCGCGCATGCTGGTGGAGCGCGCGGTGGACGGCTTTCTGCTGCTCAACACGCCCGCGGACTCGATCGATGTCCCCGTGCCCGTGGTCGCCATTTCGGCGCACAGCGCGGTGAAGAACGTGACCAACATCGTGCTCGACCACCACATCGCCGCCGAGCAGGCGCTTGCTCACCTGGTTGCGCTGGGACATCGGCGCATTGCCTTCATGCGCGGCCCGCACGCCATTCCCGACTCGGAGTTCCGTTGGCAGAGCATCCAAAAAGTGGCACGGGAGATGCAGTTGAAAGTCGAGCCGGCGCTGGTCATCCGCATCGACTCCGCCGGGTGGTCGATGGAAGACAACTACCACCCCATGGCCCCGGAGATCGGCTACAGGCCCATGCAGGCTCTGCTGGACCAGACCCGCGACTTCACCGCCATCTTCTGCTTCAACGATATTGCCGCCATCGGCGCCATCCGCGCGCTCAAGGACGCCGGGCTCACCGTTCCGGGCGACGTCTCCGTGGTAGGCTTCGACGACATTCAGTCTGCCGCCTACTCCACGCCCTCGCTCACGACCGTGCGCCAGCCGCTGCTGGAGATGGGCCGCCGCGGAGCGCAGACGCTGCTCGATCGAATCGCCAACAGCGAGAAGGAATTTCCCGCCGAAATTGTGATGGCTCCGGAGTTGGTGATTCGCGAATCTACCGGGCCGGCTCCGGCCAGGGGCTAGGAAACCGCGCCGCCGTCAACTGCAGATCGACTCCATCCAGCGGCTGATATACACCTGTGCATGCGCCTCGCCGCAGTAGTGGCGCGCGTGCGGCGCGTTGGCCGCCTCGGTGGTCCATTTGAAGATAGTCAACTGCGCGTCGCTGCAATGGATCACGATCCAGCGGACCGGGTTGTCGCTTTCGATGCCGCAAATCTCACATTTGTAATTCGTGCCAATCATCGCCGGCCTCCGACTCAAATCTCAACCCCGCGCGGCCCAAATTAATCCGCGACGTGCTGAGAGCTCTTCGCTACTCGCTTTTCCCTCTTCCCTGCTTTTCGCTACTCCAGCATCTGCAAATCGAGCGGCTCCTCGATCATGCAGTCCAGGGTGCGAATTCTTTCCAAAGCTTTCCTCAGCGCCGACGACTTGCACGGCTCCACGGTCACCACGAAGGGCAGTGCATCGGCCGGGTAGCCGGGCTTCTGCACGATGGCGCGGATGTTGATCTGCTCCTCGGCCAGCGCGCCGGTAATGGCCGCCACAATGCCGGGACGGTCGCGCACCAGGAAGCGGATGTAGTGCGGGACCTCGAACTCGCCGCTCACCCTGGCCGGCGCTGCGGGAAGCTCGATGCGCCGCGAACCGTGGGCCAGGGCCAGCAGGTCGCTGACCACGGCCACTGCGGTGGGATGTCCGCCTGCGCCGTGGCCGGAGAAGACCACGTCTCCGCCGTATTTGCCCGTGACCACTACCATGTTTTCCGTGCCGCGCGACCACGCCAGCGGCGAGCGTACTGCCACCAGCATGGGGCCTACCGTGGCCGCCAAAAGCCCTTGCGACTGGTCCGCGCGCGCCACCTGGCGGATGGTGCAGCCCAGGTCCCGCGCATAGCTGAAGTCCACCGCCGTAATCGTCGTGATGGGCCGCGGAAGAATCTCTTCCGGATCGACTGCCACGCGCAGCGCAAGACGCATGAGGATAGAGAGCTTGGCGCGCGCGTCAAACCCGCCCACGTCTTCGGTGGGGTCGGCCTCCGCATAGCCCAGTCTCTGCGCCTCGGACAGCACCGTCGCGTACTCGGCTCCATCCTCCATCTTGCTGAGGATGAAGTTGCAGGTGCCGTTCAGAATTCCCTCGATGCGCTCGATGCGGTCGCCGGCCAGCCCCTGCTCGAGTCCGGGAATCACCGGAATGCCGCCCGCCACCGCCGCGCCATACTTCAGATGGCCGCCACGCGCCGCGGCCAGCCGCTCCAGTTCCACGCCGTGAAAGGCAATGAGCTTTTTGTTCGCTGTGACCACGCTCTTGCCGTTGTCCAGCGCCTTGCGCACCCATCCGCCGGCTGGATCGAGCCCGCCGGCAAGCTCCACCACAACGTCCACATCCGAGGCAAGCACAGCGTCCGCGTCCTCGCTCCACTGGACGCTCGACGGAACCCAGTCCACGCGCTTGCGGCTCACACCGCGATTGAAGACGTGTGTCAGTTCGAGGCCCTGCGGCTCGGACTCCACCAGAATCCGCGCCACGGAGCTACCCACGGTCCCAAATCCAAAGATCGCGATGCGCAGCGGGCGCTGGATGCGCGACTCCTGCGCTGCCTTCCGCGCTCCCTGTTGCGGCGAAGCAGAAACATTCACTTCAGACACTGTCTTCCCCTCGTGTGCATCGATCCAACCGCTCTTGTTCTCCGATCGCTTGTCCCTTAGTCCCTGGTTCCTTCGTCCCTCCCACAATACCCCGATGATACCTGAAGGCCGGGCCTTCCTTGTTTCGTCTGTTGCGCGAACTTGCTGCTCGTGTACCATGAATCCCAGATGCGGCGCGCACTCGCCATCTTCCTCGCCCTGTTCTTCAGCCTTGGCCCTCTCGCGGCCACGCTTGAAGGCGGCGACGACGCGCGTCTGCCCGCCTGCTGCCGGCGCCAAGGGGCGCACCACTGCACGATGCCGGCCCAGATGGCCTCGATGCTGGCAGACGCCGCATCCGGCACGCCGGTTCTTACCGCGCCATCCACTTGCCCTGCATTTCCCGGATCGGCCGCCGCTACCCCAGCAGCCCCACAGGCGCTGGCCGGCTCAGCGATCAGCCTGCCGGCTTTGCTCGCGCATCCCCACTCGGCCGTATCGGGCCGCGCGGCTGCACGCCTCAGCCAGTACCGCACCCGCGCCGGCCGCGGACCGCCGCATTTCTTCCTGGCTTAAAAGATCCCATTCCATTGCAATCGGTTCTTCGTGCCTGATCGCCGCAGAGCAAGTGTTTGTGTCTGTTTTCCAGGCCTGCGTGTGAGCCGCAACCTTTTTCCGGGGCTCCCCTTCTTATGCGCCGTCTTCTTCTTTCTCTCTTGCTATCGCTGATGCTTGCCGCGAGCATCCCCGCCGGCGCCACCGTCTTCGCCAATGTCCATGGTGTCGTTCACGATCCGCAGCACCGGCCCATCACCTCTGCCGACATCACCCTCAAGGCCGCCCAATCCTCCTTCACCTTCACCGCCAAAACGAACTCCGAGGGCGAGTTCGACCTCCTCCAGGCGCCCATCGGCGTCTACACCCTCACCATTTCAGCCGAGGACTTCTCGACCGCCAGGCAGCAACTCACGATTGCCTCTGGGACCAACCCGTTGCTGCACATCCTGCTCGCCGTCGCACCCGCAACGCAGACTGTCGTTGTCCAAGGCTTTGAATTCTCCATGGAAGCCTCCGATGCCGTCACCCCCACCACACTGGTCACCCGCGAAGAAATCGAACAGACCCCCGGCGCCGGCCGCACCATCGGGATGGAGATGGTCACCGACTACGTTCCCGGCGCCTACATGACCCACGACATGCTGCACATGCGCGGCGGCCACCAGACCAGTTGGCTGATCGATGGGATTGCGATACCCAACACCAAGATCGCCTCCAACGTGGGACCGCAGATCGACCCCAAGGACATCGACTCACTCGAGACCCAGCGCGGCAGCTATTCCTCCGACGTGGGTGACCGCACCTACGGCGTCTTCAATGTGCTGCCGCGCAACGGCTTCGAGCGCAACCGGGACGGCGAGCTGCTCGTCTCCGGCGGCAACCTCGATACAGGCGAGGTCCAGGTTTCGCTGGGCGACCACTCCACCGCAACCGCCTGGTATGCGAGCCTGACCGGTGGGCGTTCCAACTACGGCCTCGCCCCTCCCGTGGCGCAGACTGTCCACGATGCCACCCATTCCGAAAGCGGTTTCGTCTCCCTCATCCGTAACCAGACCCCCAAAGATCAACTGCGCCTCAACGCGCAATACCGTCAGGACCACTTCCAGGTCCCCTACGATCCCAACCCCAACGACTGGGAACAGGAAACGCCTCCCGGAGGCAATCCCTACTACGTCTCCTACGGCCTGCGCGACGGCCAGACCGAGCGCGACAGCTTCGTCATCGCCAATTGGGTGCACACGCTCTCACCCAAGGCGCTGTTCTCCGTAGCGCCGTTCTATCACTTCAACCAGGCCAACTACGACTCGCCCTCTACGGATACCCCCGCGGCTACGACCTGGCACCAGGGCTCAAACTATGTGGGCGGCCAGGGAGACGTGCGCGCCGATGCCGGCCCCAACAATTTTTCCGGAGGCATGTACACGTTCTGTCAGACCGAGAGCGATCTATTCGGCGTGATCGACAACTCAACATCCTCGGGCACCGTCTACGGTCCCGACGCAGGGACTGCCGGCGCTGCGCTGGTCGAGGGTTACCTCTCGGACCATCTGCGCCTGGGCCACTCCTTCACCCTGCTCGGCGGCATGCGCTTCTCCAGCTACCACGCCGGATTGAACGAGTCGGCGACTTATCCCCGCATCGGCGCGACTTTTGAGATTCCAAAACTGCATTGGGTGCTGCGCGGATTTTACGGACACTTCTTTCAGCCCGCGCCGCTTGAAACTGTATCCAAATCCGTGCTGAATTACGCCGGTCAGCAGCCCACCGGCGAGAACACTTTCACGCCCCTCCCCTCCGAACGCGACGAAGAGCACCAGTTCGGCATTCAGATTCCATTCAAGGGCTGGTTTCTCGATGTGGATACCGTCAAGAGTCGCGTGAACAACTTCCTCGACCACTCCAACCTGGGCGAATCCAACATGTACTTCCCTATCGCCGTCGATGGTGCTTTGGTCCGCGCCTGGGAGATGACTCTGCGGTCGCCGCAACTGGCCCGCCTCGGACAGTTCCACGTCACCTATTCGAATCAGATTGCCGAGCAGCGCGGCAATATCATTGGCGGCTTCACCTGCAGCATCGAGGGAGACCCAGCCTGCACCTTCGGATTCAACTACACGCCTGTCGATCACGACCAGCGCGAGACGCTGAACACCGGCTTTACGGCAAACCTGCCGCAGCACACCTGGTTCTCAACCAACGTGTACTACGGCTCCGGCTTCTCCAATGGACTTGAAGGAAGCCCTCAAAGCCCCTACCAGGGCGCTTATCTGCCCGTCCACACCACCTTCGACGCCTCTGCCGGGCACTCCTTCGGCGAACGCTGGAAACTCTCCGTCGACGTCGTCAACGTCACCAACCACCGCGTTCTGCAGGATACGTCGATCACCATCGGCGGCTTCCACTACAACGATCCGCGCATGTTTTCCGCGGAACTGCGCTACCGTTTCCACTTTTGAGGCTATTAGAGGCACACATGAAGATGGGTGTCGAAGGTCTCGAGCGCGGGGCCGTGGGGCGTGAATTGCGGAGGTTTAATTCAACCGCGTCTCATGCGCCTGCACCTCTGCCGGCTTGGCCGGCGCAGCCCACACCTGGTAACTGTTGAAGAGAAACTGCCCTCCCAGAATCAATAGCCAAACCCACAGCGCAAACCGCAGCGGACGGCGTGGAATGTGCGTGCTCAGGAGAGTTCCGCTGATCGCGCCCACGACGCCGCCGGCGATCAATTGCAGCAGCAGTTCTGTGTTCGACGCGTGCGAAAACCAGTGAGCCCCGCTGCCGATCAGCGAGACAATGAAGCCGAAGGCAATGTCGGTGCCGACCACCTGCGCGGGAAGCAGGGGCGTCAGGCTCAGCAGCGCCGCGGAGCCCAGTGCGCCCGCTCCCGCCGAGGAGAAACCCACCTCCGCGCCAACGGGGAGCATGAGCCACGCCAGCAGCGGGCTGCGGTCGCGCGCGTGCTCGTTGGCCTTGAAGGGCTTGAAGGAGTTGGCAATCTGCCAGGCGGCGGTCGTTACGAGAATCGAGCCGAGCAGCGCGTTGAGCAGGTTCTGCGAGCCCACCGTGACCAGGTGCTTGAGAAACAGCGACCCGACCACCACCCCCGGCACGCCGCCCGCCAGCATGAATCCCAGCGTCTTCCACACGACGTTTTTGCGAATGATCTGCGACGGGACCAGGATCAGCTTCACCGCCGTCGCGAACATCAGGCCGATACCCACCGCAACCGGCGCGGGCACCCCCAGAAACAACACCAGCACCGGCACCGTAATGGTGCCTGCGCCCACTCCGGTGAGCGCGATGAACAGCGCGATAATAAACCCAATCAAGTACTGCATACCGTGTGCTCCGTTTCGCCCGTCTTACCGCGCGGGCGCCGCCTCGATGTGAATGCCGCATTCCACTTTGCGGCCGGCCCATCGGCCCGACCGCGGATCGTTGGCATCGAGTGGTAACGAAGTACATGGCTCACAGCCGATCGACGAGTATCCCTGTTCGTAGAGCGGCAGAAGCGGAATCGAGAGTTGCTCGCAGGCGTACCACACATCGCGCGTGGTCCAGCTCGCCAGCGGCGCCAGCTTCAGAACTTGTTTGCCGCCAGGAAGCGCGAACAGCGCGGACTCTTCCAGGGCGGCACGGCTCCTGGCCTGCTCGCGCCGCAGCCCGGTCAACCACACGCGATAGCCGGCCACTGCCTTGAAGAGCGGCTCCACCTTGCGCAGCTTGCAGCACTGGTCGGGAGCAGTTTGATACAGCAGCCCGTGCTCTGCCTCCTGCTCGGCAACTGTCTTCTCCGGCAGCAGGTTGATCAGGTTCAGATTCCACTCCTTCGCAATGCGGTCGCGATACTCATAGGTCTCGCGAAAGTGGTAGCCGGTGTCGAGAAAGAGAACCGGGATCGCTGGATCGAGCGCAATTGCCAGCTTGGCAAGGAGCACATCCTCGGCCTGGAAACTGCACGTCAGGCAAACATCGCCGCGCACCGCGATCTCGCGCTTGAGCAGTGCTCGCACTGCATTCAACTTGATTGCCACTTCATCTTGAATTGCAAGAGTACCCATTACAGTCCTGCCTTCTCTGTGTCGTGCAAAATCTCTGCCTCGTGCAGCAACCGGTGCACGGCCGCAACCACTGCGTTGCCATCGATGCCGTCCACCACAACCTGCCGATCTCGCACCCGCGCTATCAGCTGCTCGCTCTCGTTCACGGTCACTTCCAGGACCAGCAGCCCAGCTTCAGCCTGCAGACGCGCAATCGTCTCCAGCATTTCGGGATGCTGCGCAAGGGCCGCTTCCCCGGTATGGGTGCGTTGCGTAATCACTCCTGCTGTGAACAGCGAGCGCTCCACTTGGTCGATCAGTTCCGCGGGCCCGTTCAGCGACAGAATGCCGCCCTGGTGTCCCCAGCGCGCCGCGCGCTCAACGGCGGTGACCGGACCGGAGATGGACGAGGCCTCGTCACCCCCGTCCGATGTGTCGGCTGCGGCGGAGGTGATCATGCCCGCGGCCACGGTGCCGTTGGTGGCGGCGTCGATCAGGATGAATGCGCCCGTACCGCGATTCTCAGCGTAGAGATCGAGCGCAATGGGACGCAGCAGTTCAATCGAGACCACCCCGATCGCATTCATTTCGAGCGTATCGGCCGTTTCATGCGCCAGCGTGCCAATGTTGGTGCGATGCGCGATGGAAGTGACGAATGCCGGAACGCTGTGGCTGGTGTGTTTGAGAAGATAACGGCGGTTGAGCGCGAGCGGCCGCTGGTCCATCCACACCAGTGCGGCCCCGATATGCCGCGTCACGCTCGGCGTGGCGTGCGCGGAAGCAATCAGATCGCCGCGGCTGATATCGAGTTCGTGATTGAGGACCAGGGTCACCGAGAGCGGCGCATGCGCCTGCTTGAGGTTGCCGTCGAAGGTCACGATGCGCTCGACATCCGCGCTGCGGCCTGAAGGCAATACCGTGATCCTGTCGCCCACGCGAATGGTGCCAGAGGCGATCTGCCCGGCAAATCCGCGAAAGGTGTGATCGGGGCGGAGCACGCGCTGCACGGGAAAGCGAAACGGCGCGGAATGCGTCTCCAGCGCGGCCGGCAACTGTTCCAGCAGCTCCAGCAGCGACGGCCCTGTGTACCACGGCATGGCTTCAGTCCTGTGAACGACGTTGTCGCCCGCCAACGCGCTGACCGGCACAAACGTGGCCACGACCGCATTGCCGGTATCGGCCGCAATCTCTTTGAGAACCGCGGAAAAGTCGCGCTCGATGGCGCGAAAGGCCGCTTCGCCGTAGCCGATCAGGTCCATCTTGTTCACCGCGACCAGCACCTGCTTCACGCGCAGCAGCGAAGCAATGTACGCATGACGCCGCGACTGCACAAGCACGCCCTTGGCGGCATCGATCAGCACCACGGCCGCATCGGCCGTCGAGGCCCCGGTGGCCATGTTGCGCGTGTACTGCTCATGGCCCGGAGTGTCCGCGATGATGAACTTGCGCCGCGCCGTCGAGAAGTAGCGGTAGGCAACATCGATGGTGATTCCCTGCTCGCGCTCGGCGCGCAGCCCATCGGTTAGCAGCGCGAAATCGATCTGGCCGGGAGCCGTGGTTCCCTTGCCTTCGATGGAACGCACCTGGTCTTCGTAGACCGACTGCGTGTCGTAGAGCAGGCGGCCGATCAGCGTCGACTTGCCGTCGTCCACGCTGCCGGCCGTGGAGAAGCGCAGCAGGTCCTTCTCGCGCTCCCGCGCCAGAAAGTCTCCAATCTCAAACTTCTCGTCCTTGAATTCCGCTACCGCCAACCTGGCCTCCTCGGCATCCAGTCCCTTAGTCCCCAATCCCTAGTCCTTCGGTCCCTAGAAATACCCCTCGCGCTTCTTCAGCTCCATCGATCCTTCCTGGTCGTGGTCGATGACGCGATTGGCGCGCTCAGAAGAGTGGAACGAGATGAGTTCGGCAATGATCTCGGGAATCGTCGCGGCATCCGAACGGATGGCGCCGGTGCAGGGGCTGCAGCCCAGCGAGCGCAGTCGCGACTTGACCATCTGCGGCTTCTCGCCGATGCGGGCCACAAAATCCTGCTCGATGGGCAGCAGCCCGTCGCCGCGCAAGTACATGGGCCGCTCCTTCGCAAAGTAAAGATCGACGACCGGAATCTTTTCCTCGTGGATGTACTGCCAGACGTCCATCTCAGTCCAGTTGGAGAGCGGAAAGACGCGAATGGTTTCGCCGGGATGAATGCGGGCGTTGTACAGGTTCCACAACTCCGGCCGCTGGTTCTTCGGGTCCCACTGTCCCGCGCTGTCGCGGAACGAATAGATGCGCTCCTTGGCGCGCGATTTCTCTTCGTCGCGCCGCGCCCCGCCAAAGGCCGCGTCGAAGTTGTAGTGCTTCAAGGCATCGAGCAGCGCCTGCGTCTTCAGCAGGCCGCAGCAGCGCTTGGTGTCAAGCGCGATGGGATTGGTTCCGGCCGCGATCGCCGCCTCGTTGCGCCACACCAGCAGTTCCGCGCCCACCGAGCGCGCCATGGCATCGCGAAACGTGAGCATCTCCGCAAACTTGAATCCGGTGTCGATATGCATCAGCGGAAACGGAATCGGCCCTGGGTAAAACGCCTTCTGCGCCAGGCGCAGCATGACCGAAGAGTCTTTGCCGATGGAGTAGAGCATCACCGGCCGCTCGAACTCCGAGGCCACCTCGCGCAGAATGTGGATGCTCTCCGCTTCCAGAAGCCGCAGATGACTCAGGCGCCCTGGAACATCCGGGCTTGCAGGTGCGGGGTGGGTTGCTGCATTCGATGTTGACCGTGTTTCGTCTGCGGCGTTCGGCATGCTGACCTCGGGGTTTCGAAGGGAAACGCTGAAGGCCGGCGGGATGCAAGAGGACAGATCCGGCTATTCAGCAACGGGCTTGTCGTCTGGATCGGTTGAGCAGGAGATCGAAGACTAGAACGGACGCCCGTCGAAGATGTTCGACAGGCGACAACAAGACGAGCTTTGGGGAGCGCGAACCATGTCTAGTTCGATCATAACAAAATCCGCCGTCTTGCACAATGTTGCTGGTCCAGTCTCCGGGGCGATTCAGCGGCGGGCATTGAGGCGGGAATCCCGCCCCTCCTGCAAAACCCGTCGGAAAGGACTAAAGTGTAGTTGGTGAGGCCGTTAACCGCGGCTCAGGCGCGAAAAAAGCGCGCGCCGCGCGGTTTTCGGAACCCTTGGCCACGTAGTAAGCAAAGTGGGGTATTCCATTGCCCGAATCCATCGATTGGCCGCTGCCGGCAAAGTCCGCCAGGCCGCGCCGCCGCGTTCTGCTCTTCGTCCTCGCCATTTTCGCCGTCATCGTCTTCGGAAGCCGCACGGCGCTGTCCTACTGGGTTGACCTGCTCTGGTTCCGGTCGCTCGGCTACGCGCCCGTGTTCTGGAAGGCGCGCGGCCTCGAATGGGGCATCTTCGCTGCTTTCGCAGTGGTCACGTTTCTCTTTCTCTTTGGCGTCTTCTCCGCGTTCCGGCGGGCGCACGCCGACGACTTGCCCGAGCATCACACCATCTTCGTCGCAGGCAACGAGGTAAAGCTCCCGGTCGCGCAGGTGCTTCGCTGGGTCGCGCTCGCCATTTCCGTCATCATCGCTCTTGCCACCGGCGCCGCCATGCAGGCCCAGTGGTCCACGCTGGCGCTCTTCTGGTACGCCCCGCAAGCCGCGGCAGGATCGCCGGGCAGCTTCGCCGATCCCATCTTCGGCCGGCCGCTCAACTTCTATCTGTTCACGCTTCCCGCATGGGAACTCATCGCCGGTTGGCTGCTCACGCTGGCCGTGCTCACCTGCATCCTCGCCGTGCTCTTCATCCTCATCACCGGCGGATCCCGCGCCCTCACCGGGCGCTTTGCCGGCGGCATCCCGCTGCCCTGGCGCGAGGTTTCCCTCGCGGTTGGATTTCTGCTCTTCGTCCTCGCCCTGCGCGAGTACATCAGCCGATTCGATCTCCTGTTCGAGCACCACACTGTCTTCGATGGAGTCACCTACACCGACGCGCACGTCACCCTTACCGGCATGTTGTTCGTCGCCGGCGCTCTGGCTCTGGGCGCCCTGATTGCCGTCGCCGGCGGGATCCTGAAGCCGCGCGGACGCCTGCTGATCGTCGCCATATTGCCCACCGTGGTTTGTTACATCGTGGCCGGCGTGGCCGGCTGGTACGTGACCAGCTTCCTGGTCAAGCCCAACGAACTGGTGCGCGAGCAACCCTACATTGCTTACAACATTCAAATGACGCGCCAGGCCTATGGCCTCGACTCCTTCTCGCAGCGCGAGTTTCCCGCAGAGACCACCGTAGGCGCAACCGACCCAGCCAACAACCAGCCCACTCTGCAGAACATTCGCCTTTGGGACGTGAATGCGCTGCAAGACACGCTGCGCCAGATTCAGGAGATTCGCACCTACTACGACTTTCCCGACATCGACATCGATCGCTACCAGATCGACGGCAACCTGCGCGAAGTGATGCTGGCGGTACGCGAACTGAACGTGGAAAAACTCCCCGAGAGCAGCCGCAACTGGATCAACGACAAGCTCATCTACACGCACGGTTATGGCATCACCATGAACCCCGTGAACGGGTTCACATCGGAGGGCCTGCCGACGCTTATGCTGAGCAATATGCCCGTGCAGAGCACCGTCCACGGCCTGAGCGTCACGCGCCCGGAGATCTACTTCGGCGAGATGACCAACACCGATGTCTACGTGAAAACCCGCCAGCAGGAGTTCAACTACCCCGAGGGACAGGCCAACAATCTCACCTCCTACGACGGCACCGGCGGCATCGTCATCGGCGGTTTCCTGCGCCGCCTTCTCATCGCATTTGACCGCGGCGACATCGCCAAGCTGCCTTTCAGCGACGACGTGAACGCCCAGTCCCGCCTGCTGATGCGCCGCAACGTGCGCGACCGCGTTGCCGCTCTGGCGCCCTTCCTCACCTACGATCAGGACCCCTACATCGTAGTCGGCGACGATGGCCGCCTCTCCTGGGTCATGGATGCCTTCACCTCGTCGGATACTTATCCGTATTCGGCCCATCGCACCCTTGACAACGTGCCCCTCAACTACATGCGCAACAGCGTCAAGGTGGTCATCGACGCCTACGACGGCACCGTAACCTTCTACGTCTTCGACTCCACCGATCCCATCCTCGTCGCCTGGCGCGGCATCTTTCCCAGCCTCTTCAAGGATGCCTCGTCCATGCCCGGCTGGCTGCGCAAGCACGTTCGCTATCCCGAGCTGCTGCTCAGCCTGCAAGCGGAGGTCTACGGCCTCTACCACATGACCAATCCCGAGGTCTTCTACAACAAGGAGGACCAATGGACCGTGGCCACGGAAACCGGGATGGCGCAGGGCGGCGAGCAAACCACGCAGCCCATGCAGCCCAACTTCGTGCTCATGAAACTGCCGGGAGAAGATGGGCTCGAGTTCGTCGAGATTCTGCCCTTCACGCCCTTGAACCGCAACAACCTGATCGGCTGGATCGCCGGACGCAGCGATGGCGAGCACTACGGCACATCGATCGTTTACGACTTCCCCAAAACGCGCCTGGTCGACGGCCCGCAGCAGATCGAGGCTCGCATCGACCAGAACGCCCAGCTCTCCGGCCAGCTGACGCTGTGGAATCAGCAGGGCTCGCATGTGCGCCGCGGTAGCCTGCTGGTCATCCCGTGCGGGCGCGCGCTGCTCTACGCGGAGCCCATCTATCTGCAAGCCGATCGCAGCCCCATGCCCGAACTGCGCCTGGTGGTGCTCGCGTTGCAGGACAAGCTTGCCTATGCCCCGACATTTGAAGCCGCACTCGCTTCTCTGTTCGGCACCGAGTCTTCAAGCCTCAGCGCCAGCGAGACGCCGCGCGCCGCGCCGGAGCCCGGGGGAACAACACAGCCACAGCCAGCCGCGGATCTGAAGTCGCTCATCGCCCAGGCGGGCAAGGACTTTTCCGACTACCAGCGCCTCACCTCGGAGGGAAAACTTTCCGAAGCCGGCCAGAAGCTCGACGACCTGAAGCGCACGCTCGACAAACTGAACTCGCTGCCCAAGTAGCGCCGCCGGTCAACCGAGAAATGTGATGCTTGCCGGGCTTCCCACCGCGGTGTATTGGCCAGTGAACGTCAGGAGTCCCGTCTCGCGGTGAATCCTGAAGCAGGTAATGCTGTCGCTGCGCCGATTGCACGCGTAGAGGAAATTGCCGCTTGGATCGATCCTGCACTGGCCGGGGTAATCGCCCATGGTTGACGTTTCGCCTATCCACTTTAATTTGCCGTCAGCGCCGATGGAGAACGCCGCAATGGTGTCGTGAAGCCGGTTTGCCGCATAGAGAAATCTCCCATCCGGGGAAATCAGAATCTCCGAGGCAAAGCTCGTGCCTTTGAAAGCCGGCGGCAAGGCCGAAACCGTTTGCTGCGCCGCGAGGGTGCCAGTCGATGCGTCGTAGTGGAAGAACACCACCGTCGACGCCTCTTCCTGAATCGAGTAGAGCCACGCGCCGTTGGGATGAAAGGCGAAGTGCCGCGGACCATCGCCCGTAGGCAGCCGCGCACCCTCAACGCCATCCCCGAAGCTCACCGTTCCCGTGCTCTGGTTGATGCGATAGGTGTAAATCACGTCCTGTCCCAGGTCCGTCGCCAGCACGAACCTGCCCTGAGGATCGGGCGCAATCATGTGCGCGTGCGGCGCATCGTGCCCGCTCACGGCAAAGCTCCCAGCCGGCGCATCGGCCGCCAGCGCAGCGCCCAAGCCCCCGCTGTCGCGGTGCACACTCGTCGCTGCACCCAGCGATCCTCCGTCGAGAATCGGCAGCACTGCCACGCTTCCGCCACCATAGTTCGCTACAAGCGCATGCTTGCCCTGCGCATCGATGCTCAGATAGCAGGGTTCCGCGCCCTCCGAGTTCACCACATTCAGCGCAGTCAAATCGCCGCTCACTTCATCGATCGCAAACGCACTTACCGAGCCGCTGTTGCCGTTGTAATCGCTCACCTCGTTCGCCGCGTAGAGATATTTCCGCGAAGGATGAATGGCAATCCACGATGGGTTGGACGTCTTCGCAACGAGCCTGGGCTGCGTCAATTCTCCACTTGCCGTATTCATCTCGAAGCGGTAGATTCCCTCTCCATTGCTTCCAGCGCCGACTGCGCCGGTGTAGGTGCCCACATAGGCGAGCGTTCTCTTCGCTGCCGTGAGGCGCGCTGCCTGCTGCGCCCTTCCCAGCGCCGAATACGCTAGCGCCACGGCTCCCGCGCCCCTGAGAAAACTTCGCCGACTAACTTCCTGTCGCAATAATGCGTCTTTCATTCCATCCATCCTCATAGAAAACAACTGTCGCGGAATACGCAGCCACGCCGGCAGTCACATCGCCCGCGCCAATCCCAGCGTAAGGATCAGCGCCGTGACCGAGATGATCGTCTCGCACACCGACCACGTCTTCATGGTGTCAGCCACGCTCATGTTGAAGTACTCCTTCACCAGCCAGAAGCCGCCGTCGTTCACGTGAGAGAAAATCAGCGATCCCGCACCCGTGGCAATCGCCAGCAACTCGGGACGAACGCCTCCGACGTGCAGCGCGATCGGCGCAACAATTCCGGCGGCAGTGGTCATGGCCACCGTCGCCGACCCCACCGCCAGCCGCATGAGCGCCGCCAGCAGCCACGCCAGCAGCAGCAGCGGCACATGGCTCTGCATCGCCACGCCGATGATCGCCTGTGACACGCCGCTGTCCTGCAGAATCCTTCCGAATCCGCCGCCAGCGCCCACCAGCAGAGTAATGGTGGCCGTGGGCGCAAGGCACTCATTGCTGAAGCGCAGAATGGTTGCGCGCGTGAAGCCGCGCAGCCTACCCAGCGTAAAGAAGCTGAGCAGCACACCGATCAGCAGCGCCATGTCGTCGTTGCCCACCAGGTGCAAACCCTGATTCACAGCGCTCCCGGGCTTCGACACGCCATCCGCCCAACTCCCCACCAGCATCAGAATCACGGGGAACAGAATGGTGAAGAGCGTGAGCCAGAACCCAGGCAGGCTCTGCTCTTTTCCGTGGTCGACAAACTCAGCCGCCATGGGATTGTCCGCAGCCAGGTGAATGTGCGGCGCAATCAGCTTCGCGTAGAGCGGCCCCGCGATCACCGCCGTGGGAATGCCGACCAGCAATGCGAAAAAGATGGTGCGGCCCACGTCCGCCTTGTAGATGGTGACTGCCAGCAGCGCCGCGGGGTGCGGCGGCACCAGCCCATGCACAACGGAGAGCCCCGCCACCATCGGCAGGCCCACCAGGACGAGTGAAGTCCGTGTCCGCCGCGCCACCGTGAACGCAATCGGAATCAGCAGCACAAATCCCACTTCGAAGAATGCGGGGAGTCCGATCACCAGGCCGATCACCATCATGGCCCAATGAATTCTCTTCTCGCCGAAAAACCGGATCATCGTATGAGCAATCTGGTCTGCGCCGCCCGACTCCGCCATCATCTTGCCCAGCATCGTCCCCAGCGCCACGACAATGGCAATATGCCCCAGCGTTGCGCCCACGCCGGCTTCAAACGAATGCACAATCGTCGAGAGCGGCATTCCCGTCGCCACGGCCAGCGCCAACGATGCAAGCAGCAGCGTGATGAACGGGTTCAGCTTGAAGACGGTGATGAGCACAATCAGCCCGACCACTGCAACCACCGCCGCCGAAATGAGAAACAAACTATGCGGATCGATCATAGGCACACAGCAGGACTGCTCCGTTCACGCGGCCACGCCGCCGAATTGCTTACGCATGAGTTACTGAACCCAGTTCGTCTTCCCGCGCGCCACAAACTGTCCTGCGCGATCTCCCGTAGCGCCATCGGCAGTGTAAGAAAGCACGCCGTTCACCCACACGCCCGCAATCCCGCGCGCCACACTGACAGGCTGCTCGAATGTCGCCGTGTCAACGATAGCTTCCGCGTCGAACAGCACCAGGTCTCCCCAATAGCCCTCGCGTATGAGCCCACGCTCCGCGAGCCCGAAGCGCTGCGCCGGCATGCCTGTCATCTTGCGCACCGCCTCCGGCAATGAAAACAACTTCTCCTCGCGGCTATAGCGCCCCAGCACACGCGGAAATGTTCCCCACAGCCGCGGATGCGGGCGCGGATCGTTGGGCAGCCCATCGGACCCGATCATCGTCGCCGGATGCGCCAGTATCCGGCGCATGTCCTCTTCGGAGATGCTGTGATAGATTGCGCCCGCCGGTTGCAATCGCCGCGCCGCTTCCAACTGCGTTACGCCCCAACCCGCCGCAATCGCCTTGAGAGTCTGCCCGGCAAGGTCCTCGTGCGGCGTGCTCCACGTAATCGTGATCTTCACTCTCTCGTCCACCTGGCGGAGGTCGAGCGTGCTCGATCCGGCCGCATACGGATAGCAATCGCATCCGGCTTGCTGGCCACGCTGCGCTGCATCCAGCGCGTGCAACACTTCTTCGCTCCGTCCCCAATTCGCAATCCCCGCGCATTTCAGATGCGACACAATCACCGGTGCCTCGCTGGCGCGCCCAATCGCAAACGCCTCCTGCATCGCATCCAGAATCGCCTCGGCCTCCGTGCGCATATGCGTGGCGTACACGGCGCCCGCCTGGCCGAGCGGCCCGGCAAGCGCCAGTACCTCTTCGGTCGTCGCTGCATTGGCCGAGAGATAGGCAAGCCCGGAGCTCAGCCCCAGCGCGCCGTTCTCCAGCGCCTCACACAACTGCGCTCGCATCGCTTCAATTTCGGCGCCGGTGGCCGATCGGTCCAAACGGCCCATGTGATTGTTGCGCAGCGCCGTATGTCCGACGAGCGCGCCCACGTTCACCGCGGGCCGTGCATCGTCGATGGCCGCCACATACCTGGCGAACGTAGGGTAGAGGAAATCGTCCGCGCCGCCAAGCAAATTCATCGGCTCCGGCAAATCGCTTTTCAGCATCACCGGTGCAGCGCTGATGCCGCAGTTGCCCACAATCACCGTGGTCACGCCCTGCGATAGCTTCGGCAGCATGGCCGGATTGCGAATCACGCCGATGTCGTCGTGGGTGTGAACATCGATGAACCCCGGCGTAAGCACCAGTCCCATTCCATCTGTCACCGCAGCAGCCGTGCACGCAAGCGAGCTGCCGATGGCACAGATGCGGCCCTCACAAAGCGCAACATCCGCGCGCTCGGCCGCCTGTCCGCTGCCGTCCAGAACGCTCGCATTTCGTATCAGGGTATCGCAGCGCAACATAGGGGCTCGTTCCGAATATAGCCTAAACAGGCTCGCACTTTCTGTTTTGCCTGCGCTTATCCGCAGTTCAATAGAGCAGGTATTTAGCTCGCAGCGCCTCGAACCGCTCCAGCCCATCGCGACCTTGCTCCGCTACCCGGCGTGGATCCTGGCCCGCGGCAATTGCGTCCACGCTGGCCTTGTTCACCATCAAAGTGTCTACCCCGGCGACTTTGTAATCGGCCGGATAGAGCGCCTGTAATGCAGCAGCGACTTCGAGACCGAGTTCCGGCGAATCCAGAAGGTTCCGATCCGTAACCACGATCCGCACGCCTCCGCACTTCTCATGGGCATACGTCGAGTTATCCGGCGTGAAGTCCACGGGAATAAAGCGTACGCCAGGTAGCTGCCGCGCGTTGAGATATCTGGCCAATGCAACCGCGTCCACCCACGGCGCGCCAAGCAGCTCGAATGGCGTATCTGTTCCACGTCCCACGGAGATATTCGACGCCTCGATCATGCCGATGCCGGGATAAAGGGTCGCCGCGGTTAAACTGCGCATGTTAGGCGATGGATTCACCCATAACTCGCCGGTCGAGTCGAACCAGTCGCCGCGAACCCAGCCTTGCACGGGAACCACCGTCAACTTCGCGCCAATCGCCCTTTCCGCGTTGAACATCTTCGCCAGCTCGCCCATGGTCATGCCATGCCGCACCGGCGTCCGCCAATAGCTCACAAACGATTCCCTGTTCGCGTCGGCAACCGGACCCTGCACATAACCGCCGCCGATGGGATTGGGGCGATCCAGCACGACGATCTCCTTGCCTGCCTTGGCCGCGGCTTCAAGAAAGTAACCCAGTGTACTTTCGTATGTGTAAAACCGCACACCAATGTCCTGTATGTCGAAGACAACCGCATCCAGTCCAGATAACTCCGCTGGAGTAGGGCGCCGCTTCGCGTCACTTTCACCATACACGCTGTAAACAGTTACGCCCGTTGCCTCATCCTTCGAGTTACCGACCTGCGTCGTGTCGAGCTTCCCGGCAATGCCGTGCTCCGGACTGAAGATAGCGGCCAGCTTGATTCCCGCCGCATGGGCGAGCACGTCCGCCGTTCGCGCGCCATGCGCGTCGATCCCGGTTTGATTGGTCACCAGGCCCACTCTTACCGGATGACTGGCATCGGGGCGCAGTTCGCGGAAGTCATGAGCCTCGAGCACATCGATTCCCGCCTTGACGTCGCCATTGCGGTAACTGATACGCCGCGCCGCAGGCATCAACTCGTTGTATCCCGTTGTCCGCGCCATGCGTAGCTTGTCCTGCTCGCTGGCGGTCAGGCCGAGTGCCTGCACCACGGCCGTGGCCACCTTCGATCGCAGCGTGACCGTCGACTTGCCGCCGCGTGGATGAACGGCGTTGGTGAGCAAAACAATGTAAGTGTCTGTAACTGGATCGATCCACAGCGAAGTGCCTGTGAAACCCGTGTGTCCAAAGGAGCCCACGGGGAGAAACTCGCCGCGATTGGTGGAGAATGGCGAGTCGATATCCCACCCCAAGCCGCGCAACACTGTGCCATTGGGCGGCTGCTGCGGCGAGGACATCTTATCGACGGCCGGCCGGCTCAGCACCGTGAAGCCGCTCAGGAAATCTTCCGCAAACAGCGCCAGATCGTCGGCTGTCGAAAACAATCCCGCATGGCCGGCCACGCCGCCCATGCGCCGCGCGGTCGGATCGTGCACCGTGCCGCGCAACATGTGCCCCTGCTCATCGAACTCTGTAGGTGCGATGCGCGGCGTCCACTCCCTGAGCGGCAAAAAGCGCGTGTCCTTCATGCCCAGAGGCTTGAAGATATTTGCGCTGGCGTATTCGTTCAGAGGTTCACCCGTAATCTTCTCGACCAGAAAGCCGAGAGTCTCAAAGTTGATGTCGCTATAAACGAATTGCGAGCCGGGCGGATTGGCAGGCTTCTCGCGCATGGACATCTGATAGGCCGTTTCGCGCCCCGACCACGATGACTTCAAGTCCAGATCCGGAGGCAGCCCGGAGTAATGCGTCATCAGATCGCGAATGGTGATGTCCTTCTTGCCGTTCTGCGCAAAGTCGGGCAGATAGGTCGCCACGGAGTCGCTGAGCCGTATGCGGCCCTCTTCCACAAGTCTCATCACCGAGGTCGCCGTGGCAATGCACTTGGTCAGCGAGGCAAGGTCGAAGATCGTGTCCGTGGTCATGGCTTCGCGAGCGGGTTCGAGCGATCGGGACCCGAAGGCCCTGCGATGGATCACTTTGCCATTGTGCCCAATTACAAGGACCGCTCCTGGGATGTTGCCCTCCTCGACCGCCCTTTCGACAATCGCGTCTACCGTCTTGAAGCCGCTGTCGCCTCCGTCTTGCGGCCCCTGCGCCGATGCGAATGCGACGAAGCTCGGTATGAGAACAGCGACGAGACATATGCGCAACAAGGTCTTCCAAACGGCTGTTGAAGGCGTCCACTTAGCTGTAGGTTGATTCCTAACCATGTCTTTATCCGCCTTGCACCGATTGAAGAGTTGGTTGCGAACGGCCCGTCCGCGGCATCACGTAACTCGCGCCGAGGCCCACCACAAAGGTTGCAATGCTGCCAAGAACAACGTACCAAGTGAACGGCACCGTGGTAAACAGCCACAACCAGGTGTTGAGGGCAAACCCGCACAACATCCCAGCGATGGCACCCCATTCGGAGGCACTCTTTGTCAGCACTCCGAGAAGGAAGACGCCAAGCAACGATCCATAGGCAACGGATGCGATTGACAACCCCATCTCCAGAACTCTGCCACCATGCCGCGCAAGCAAGGCCAGTCCAAACAGCAGCACGGCCCAGCCGATGGTAGCCAGCCGCGAGAGCTGCACCCGCCGTTCCTCACTTGAGAGCGGCGCAATCCGCGCGTAGAAATCGACGATGGTCGTCGAGGACAACGAGTTCAGCGCGGCGCTCAGATTTGACATGGCCGCTGCCAGGATTGCCGAAATCAGCAGCCCGCCTACGCCATGCGGCAACCGCGTAACCACATAGGTGGGAAAGATCGTATCCGTTCGAGTAAATGCCGACGCAGGCGGGAATAACTTGTAAAAGACATAAAGCATGGCGCCGATAACAAGAAAGAGGGAAAACTGAAAGAAGACCGCCACGCCGCTGGAGACCAGGGCCATCTTTGCCTGGCGCTCGTTGCGGGCGGAGAGCAGCCGCTGCACGAAGAGCTGATCGGTGCCGTGCGTCGCGGTGGTCAGGAATGCGCCGCCAATCACCCCCGACCATACTGTATAAGTCGCAGAAAGGTTCCAGGAGGTATCGAAGACGCGGAACTTACCTGCGCCACCGTCAATTGCGTGGATCGTCTCCCAGCCTCCCGGCACCACGCGCAGAATGGAGTAAGCGGCGACCAGGGCCCCGGCGAGATAGATCGTCAGTTGCATAACATCGGTCCAGATGACCGCGGCCATGCCCCCTTCGAAGGTGTAAAGCAGCGTGAGAACGGTGACGATGGCAATGGCAGCGACATCACGCTCGTAGTCGGTCAGGCCGGCCACCAGGCCGCCAAGAGCGATGCGGATCACAATCGCCACCGCAAAGACTCTTACGCCCTCGGCCGCGGCGCGTGTTAGGAGAAAGAGTCCCGCGGTCAGGGATCGCAGTTTGCCGCCAAAACGGCGGTCAATCAGCTGATATGCAGTGACCAGGTGGCCGCGAAAATACTGCGGGATAAGAACAACACTAACCAGGACGCGCCCGATAACATACCCGATCACCAGTTGCAGAAAGCGGAAGTCTTTCTCATAGGCAAGACCCGGCACGCTGATGATGGTCAGGGTGCTGGTTTCGGCCGCGACAATTGACAGGGAGATAGCCCACCACGGAATGGAGTTACCCGCAAGAAAGTAGTCTTTCAGGGTCCGCTGCTTATGGCGAAAACGCAAGCCGAAGAGAGTTACCCCGGCGAGATAGGCGACGATCACAGCGAGATCCAGCGTGTTCAATCCCATGAGCCGTAACTCTCCGGACAAGATTATTCAGGCAGTCCGCAAGCTGCAAGCCGCGAACGGGAGTTTACACGCGGATGACGCGGATGCTCTGCCGTTCGAACGGCGCCAGGGCCTCGGCGGTTGCGCCGGTGTCGGTGATCAGGATGTGGATCTCATTGGCCGGGCAGATGAATGCCGGACTTACCTTGGCCAGCTTACTCGAATCGGCGGTTACAATCACCTGCTTGGACTGCTTCAGCATCTTGCGAAAAATCAAGGCTTCGTCTGGTTCCAGCGTCGTGGCTCCCCGCTCCGTGTCCAGGCCGGTTACAGCCAGAAACACCTTGTCCATGTAGACGTCATCAAGAAAATCGAGCGCGGCGTTGCCGGTGAGAGAAAACGACCACGCCCAGGGCACCACGCCGCCGGTCAGGTAAGTGCGGATGCCGGGCTGGTTGCACAACTCCATGCCGATGTTGATGGCGTTGGTCACTACCTGGATTTTGTCCCTGTGGCGCAGGCTGCGGCCTACGTGGGTGGTTGTTGTACCGGCAGTCAGGCCGATGGTTTCGTTGGCTTCAACAAGCTCGGCGGCAGCCACGCCGATGCGCCGCTTCTGTTCCGCGTAGCGCTGTTCGCGGGCCAGAAACGAACTGTCGTAGCGAAACGGCTCATAGAGCAGCGGTTCCACCAGGGTAGCGCCGCCGTGGGTGCGGCGGATCAGGCCCCGACTCTCGAGCCGCACCAGGTCGCGGCGGATGCTGGGCGCCGAGGAGCCGGCCACGGCAAGAATTTCCTCAATGGTTGCGCTTCCGGTCCGCAGCAGGAACTTGATGATCAACTCGGAACGGCGATTGATTGACTCGGACATATCGCACCGATTCTAATCGCACCGCCATGGATCAAGCCAACCTCTTTTTCGCATTCTGTGAAAATTTCCCCATTATTTTCTCTCTCTCGATCATTCTCCTGATTGATTCATCGCTGTATGATCGTAGATGAGCTAGCCCTCCTGCGGAGGCTTTGGCTCCGAAACCAGACCGATGACGACCTTCCATCACGAGATGTTGCGCGAGATTTACGAGCAGCCCCTGGCCCTTCGGCACACCCTGGGGCTTTACCTTGCCCACAACGCCCTCAAGCCAGACGTTGCTGCCCTTCTGGCCGGCTGGTCCATTCCAGAGGGCGAGATTCTGATCGCAGCCTCGGGCTCCAGCCGCCACAGCGGCCTGGCCGCCGAAATCCTGCTCGAAGACCTTTGCGGGCTTGCCGTCGACGTTGAGTACGCCAGCGAGTACAGTTGCCGCGGGGGCCACGATAAGACCGATCTGCGCCATCCCAGCGTCCTGGTTCTATCGCAGTCGGGCGAAACCTCAGACACGCTGGCGGCTCTGCGCGAGGCCCGCCGCCGTGGCCAGAAAACGCTGGCCATCACCAACGCCATTGACTCCACCATGGCGCGCGAGGCCGACGTCTCCATGCCTCTGGCAGCCGGCGTCGAGAAGGCCATCCCCGCCACCAAAAGCTTCACCTGCCAGCTTGCGGTTCTCTATCTGCTGGGGCTCTACGAAGGCGTGCGCCTGGGCCGCATCGACACCGAGGCACTCGCTCTGCACATTCGCGAACTGCAGGCCCTGCCGAGCCGTATCGAGACGCAACTCGACGGCTGGCGCGAACAGATGCATGCGCTGGCCACGAAATACACGGCCGCTCACACTTTCCTTTACCTGGGACGCGGCATCCATTACGCCATCGCCCGCGAAGGCGCGCTGAAGCTGAAAGAAGCGTCCTACGTTCACGCCGAAGGCTATCCCACCGGCGAGTTGAAGCACGGGCCGAATGCACTGGTCAGCGACACGGTGCCACTTGTGGTTCTGGCCACCGTCGATCGCGCCCTCGACGCCTCGGTCTTCCGCTATGAGAGGACGCTACAACTGCTCGGCGACATGCGAGCCCAGGGCGCGCGAGTCATTGCACTGGCCAATGCGGGTGACACCGAAGTCCAAGAACTCGCGAGCGATTGCGTCTTTGTCGATCCCGCCTCCGAGTACCTGCTTCCCATTGCCGAGGTCATCCCGCTGCAACTATTCGCTTACTTCATGGCGCTGGCCCACGGCGTGGATGTGGACCGGCCCCGAAATCTCTCCAAGGCCGTGGTGGAGAGCGAGCAAGGGTCGTGATGGCCGGCCGGGACTTGATCTTTTCCCGGCGCGCGCAACCTCCGGGGCGATTTTTGCTTTCCGCGCAGGCCCTATGCGCATAGCTCCATTCCATTTCAATAAACTTCTTATCGAAGATGCGCAACGCGGAGAGTGCTCGTCTGGTGAGCCAAAGATCGGAACGGCTAATCCAACGAAAAGGCCACGGCCAACTCCCGAATGACGCTTTCAGACATGGGCGAGACGCTTCCCAACGGACGGCTGTTGATGAGTGCTTCAGCCGTTGACTCCAGGACTTCCAGGCGATCGAAGGCATCGAGGATGCTGTTCCCCAGAACCAGCACACCATCGTTTTCAAGGAGAGCGATGGGATTGCGCGGGGACATGCGCTGCGCCAGGTCTTCGCCGTCTCCGAACTGCATCCCAAAGGGAATCTTCTGCACCTCGCGCAGGAACACATAGCTTTCGGGAATGGTTCTGGAATCACACGGGCTGTCCGTCACGCTAAATGCCGTTCCATTGACCGGGGACGCGTTCACGATGGCGGCAATCTGGGGATATTGCCGGTAAATGGCCTTGTGGTTGGGGGTGGCGCGGCTTGGTATCTTGCCGCGCTCCCGCCGGCCGCCGGAGATGAGCACGAAATCTTCAAGCCCGACTGAGCTGCGGTCCAGGCGGTGGGACGTGATCAGAAACGAATCGTCGTCCAACCGGGCGGAAAAGCTGCCTGCCTTGCTAATCAGCAATCGTTGCTGATATCCACGCCGGATGAAGTCGGCCAGTTGACGCCTGATCTCCTTTTCGCGGCTGTCGGCGGGGCTGCGAGCAAACTCCGCAAGAGTCGGAGGTCCCGTGCGCGACAGCTTCAGTTGCTCGTCGCCCAGATAATGAACTTTGCCGAGCATGCTGGCTTTGATGATTGTCTTGGCGGTGAATTCGAACATCTCAAACCGCTGAAAGGCCTCTTGCAGGTCTGCGCCGCCAACGGCAACTCCGTGGTTTTCAAGAATCACACAGTTGAAATTCTGCTTGAAGATCGCGGCAATCTCCTCGCCCAGGGCGGCGCTTCCCGGCAACGCATAGCGGGCAAAGCCTCCAGCGCCGCAGACGTGGCTGGCCTGGTGGAACAGACGCGTATCCGGAACCTGCCCGATGATGCTGAAGGCCACCAATGCCACCGGATGTGCATGCACGATGGCTCCAAGGTCCGGTCGAACCGCATAAATCGCCTGGTGGAACGGCAGCTCCGACGAAGGGGGGTGACGGCCTTCAAAGGTACCATTCACTCGAACGCAAACAATGTCATCCCGCCGCAGACTTCCCTTGTCGACGCGAGCGGGCGTGATCCAGATGTCTCCATTCGTGTCCCGAATCGACAGGTTGCCACCGGAGGTGGTTGTCATGCGATAGCGATAGATGCGATCCATCATCTGCATGAGTTGATCACGGGGATGGAGCAGGTTGCCTCTTGTACTCATAGCGGCCTCAAACATCTTTGCTCAGATTCGGGAAGACACAACTCTTCGATATTGGACCCAACATCGATCCTGGACCCAACATTGGTTTTATCCGCGATTCATCCGGGAGCGGGCCTCGTGCCTCAGGATACGCCCCGGACAATCCACGGTGGCAGGTCCACCGCGAGTGGCATAATCATAGTCCCACACCGCGAACCACGGCATCGATTTTTATTCTTCCGTGAGAGCGAGGAGGGATGGGGTCGTACTGCCCTTCGCCCTCTTGCAGCGGTAATTTCGAGCCGAGCAGCGCCATGAGAAGAACCTTCATCATGTTCCAGAAGCAGGCCGCTGTTGGAAGTGACGTGAGAGCTTTGGAGGTCGACCTTGAGAGAGGCATTGAAGGAAAGCTGAAAAGGCCGGTGTTGTTTCTCGCTCGTCCGGCATTGACCTCCAGAAGGTCTTCACTGCGTTCGCGTCCTCGTAAACATTGACGATTGCGACGATTGGAGGATTCAGGATTATGATCCAGAATGAAAATGTAGGTTACAATGAGCAAATCGAATCCAAACGCTCACAATCGTGAGCCAGAGGTGGTTGGAATGTCGCCGGTCCGCCCAGTCAATGCTTCTCTTCTCGCCCTCATCCTCGCCCTTCCATCCTTGGTCCTGTCGCAGGTCCGGCTACTGCCCGCACCTCGCGAGGCGCACTTCGCCGGAGAGACGCCGCTGCCTGAAAGGCTTTTCGCCGATGTCATCGGCCACGACTCTGAAGACGAGTTCGCTGCTCGCGACCTGGAAGAGGCTGCCCACCAGCTGGCCTTGCCCGTGCACACGGGACTTCCCGGCTACCGCGTGGCTTTGATGCGCTCAAGCTCGCCCGTGGCCAAAGCCCAGCTCGCCAAGCACAGTCTCGCCTTCGACCCTGCGATGAAGGACGAGGGCTACGTCGTCATCGTCGAGCCCACTGGAGCTTCCATCATCGCCGAGACCAGCGCCGGTGTCTTCTATGGCGTGCAGACCTTCAAGCAGCTGCTTCCCCTCCCCGGCGCACCCCGCGTTCTCCCCACCGGCACGGTCCGCGACTGGCCGGCCATGAAGTACCGCGGCATCCAGGACGATCTCTCCCGCGGCCCCGTGCCCACGCTCGAGTTCCAGAAGCACCAGATGCGTCTCTTCGCCGCCTACAAGGCCAACATCTACTCTCCGTACTTCGAGCACTCGCTGCTTTATCCCGACCATCCCATGCCTGCTCCCTTCGGCGGCGCCATGACCCCGGCCGATGTGGCGGAGCTGGTCCGCTACGCGCGCCAGTACCACATCGACATCGTGCCCGAACAGGAGGCCTTCGGACATCTGCATCACGTCCTCAAATACGACCTCTACAAGGACCTGGCCGAAACTCCGCACGGCAACGTCCTTGCGCCGGGGCAGCCCGGCTCGCTGCCGCTCATCAAAGACTGGTTCACCGACATCGCCAAAGAGTTCCCCTCCGAGTTCATGCACATCGGCGCCGACGAAACCGGCGACCTGGGCAAGGGACTCACCGCACAGCAGGTCAAGGAGCGCGGCTACGGCCCGGTCTACGTCGACTTCCTCAAGCAGATCCACGATGAACTTGCGCCGCTCCATCGCCGCCTGCTTTTCTGGGGCGACATCGGCGGCGACGATGCCAAGGCTGTCCCCGGCCTGCCCAAGGACATGATCGCCGTGCCCTGGAACTACGGCGACACCTCCGGCTTCGACAAGATGATTGAGCCCTTCGCAAAGAACGGCATCGAGACCTGGGTCGCTCCCGGCGACGCCAACTGGGGCGAGGTCTATCCGCAAGCCAAGACCGCCTTCGGCAACATTCAGGGCTTTGTGCGCGACGGCCAGCGGCTCGGTTCCACCGGCTCGTTGACCACCGTCTGGGACGACGACGGCGAGAGCCTCTTCAACTTCAACTGGTACACGGTGCTGTTCGGCGCGGTGGCCGCGTGGCAGCCCGGCGAAAGCTCCATCCCCGACTACCAGGCCGCCTATGGGCCAATTTTCCACGGTGACTCCAGCGGTAAAGTCAACGACGCAGAAATGGAGATGATGGCCGCATTCGACACCCTCTCGCAGGCCAAAGTCGACCTCAACAGCGACAGCCTCGCCTGGCTCGATCCATGGAGCACCGAGGGCCAGGCTGTCTCCGCCAAAATCTTGCCGCTGGCGCCCGAGCTGCGCCGCCATGCCGAGCGCGCGGTTGAGCTGGTGACCCAGGCCCGCCTCGCCAATCCCGATCTTCGTGAGGCCGACGCACTCACCGCACTCGACCTGGGAGCACGCCGCCTCGACCTGATCGGCATGAAGTTCGAGTTCGCCGAGGAGATTGCCGACGGCTATGCCCGCGCCGCCGCACGGCCGCACGACAAGGCGCACGACGACGACACGCAGAACATTCTCGAGGAAATCGCAGGCGACAACGGCCTGTGCGAGGACCTGCGCGACGCCTACGGCGCCGTCAAATCCGAGTACACCCAAGTCTGGCTCAGCGAAAACCGCCCCTGGTGGCTCTCGAGTGTTACGGTCCGCTACGACCTGGCCATTGAAGAGTGGCAGCGCCGCGGGATGCGCATCGAGACCGCGAACCGGAGCTTCGGCGCCGGCAAACCGCTGCCGGCTGCCGTGGATCTTGGAATCCCCGCGCCCACCCCTGCCCAATGATGTGCGGCCCGTGCACCGTGCGCAGCACGCTTCAGTGTTTCGTCCAGCCGTGCATTCCTGCTTCAAAGCTGCGGCGGTCGAGCCGGGGCAGTGCGCGCGCCACCTTATCGGGAAAGAGGGGGTAGTGCCTGGCCGCGATCAGCAGTTCCGGAACGCACCAAACGTCCTCTTCCGAAGTCATCCAGTGCCGGCCGTCCAAGCGCTCCAGATTCACCGCTGCTGAGTAGGAACGCAAGGTGCGTTCGCCGCGCAGGTTGTAATAGTGCTCGAAGTAGCTGAGCGCCAGCTCGCGCAACGTGCGATAGATGGGCGCGCGAAAGCGGAGCCCCGCAAAGTTCGACTTGGCGATACTTCCCCAAAGGCCATTCTCGCGGTAAAGCGCCACCACGTGGTCGTCGTCGCGCACGCCCTCCAGATCCATCACCAGCGTCGGATGGCCGTTGAGACGCAGAGCGGCAGCGGCCAGCAGGGCCCCCTCCAGGCAGTGTCCCTTGCGCTCGCGCAACACGCGCTGCGGAGACCAGGCCGTGTCCGCGTACTGGTACTCGAGCGCATCGATGAACCTCTGGATTCGCGCCGGGGTCTTCAGCGCACGCAGCGTGCGCAGATCCTCGGCCGATAAGCCGAAGGCCTCCAGCCTGTCCCGCCGAACTCCGTTTTTCGCGAGCTTCTTACTCTTCAAAGGCAGATCCGCAACTCTTTGGGAAAGTCTCGGAAATTATACCGAAATGCATGCGAAAGCCGGTTCCAGCAATGGATGAGCCGAGCCCCTACGCCACATCCGAGGGCACCTCGAACGTGACCAGCTCCGAGCGGAATCCGCGCGTGCGCACCGCGCCGTAGGCGATGCCCGCCGTCATCCACACCGCGCCCAGAATGAGCGCCGGCGCGCTCAGGTTGAACCAGATGAAGCCGCAGATCAGAAAACCCAGCGCAGGCACAATGTAGGTGCCTGCGTTGCTCCTCTTCTCGCTGCGCAGATGGTGCACGAATGCCGCCGCATTCACGCCCATGAACGCGACGAAGGCGCCGAAGTTGAGGCATTCCGCGCCGATCTCATAAGCGCCGCCGCCCAAACGGTCGGCGAAGAACTGAAGCAGCGCGGCGCCAACCAGCGCAAAGCCGCCCACGGCAATAATGTTGTTGCGCGGAATGCGCCGCTTCGGTTCAATCGCTCCGAAGAACGATTTGGGCAGCGCGTTGCCGCGTCCCATGCCGTAAAGCAGCCGTCCGGCAGCAAGCTGCGAGCCCATCCCCGAGCCCATGTTGGCCACGAGCAGCGTGAAGTTGACGATCTGGAACAGAATCGCCCCGCCGGCCTGACGCGAGACAACGGCGAACGCCGACACCACGTCGTCAGCCCCAAACGGCTTCGATCCCCAGATCAGTTGCGCGGCGTAGACTTCCAGGCTCGACAGCACTCCGGTAATCAGGCACACCAGCACCGTGGCCAGCATGATGTTGCGGCGCGGGTTTTCTACCTCCTCGGAGAACGTTGACACCGCGTCGAACCCGATGTAGGTAAGCACCGCGACAGACGTGCCGGCAAAGATGCTGGACGCATGAAAGCTCCCCGCTTCATAGAAGGGATGCGTAAAATAACCCGGATCGTGATGCACGCCCCACACCGCCCGCACCACGGCCGCGAGAAACAGCGCCACCACCACCACCATCCCCGCGCACAGCACCTCGTTCATTCGCGCCGATGTCTTGATGCCGCGCAGGTTGGTCCACGTGAAGAACACTGCGAAGAACAGAACCCACAGGTAGAAGTACGCCGGCGGAAGCGCGCTCGTCACCCCCCGCGCAAAAAGACCGTGGCTGCCGCGAAGCAGCTCAAGTATCCATTCCACGGGAACGATATTCATCGCCGCCTGCGCGCAGAAGGCGGTGCAGATGAGGGGGTTGATCAGGTAGTCCATCACCATGCCCCAGCCCACCACGTAGCCGAGCGCGGAGTGCATCTCCTGGCCCACGTATGTGTACGCCGACCCCGCGCTGGGATAGATCCTCGCCATGCGCCCGTAGCTGATGGCCGTGAACAGCATGGCCACCATGGCAATCAGGATGGTGGTGACCACGTGCCCATGCGCTTTGTTGCTGATCACGCCGTAGATGCCCATGGGCGCCGTGGGCTGAATGATCACCATGCCGATGATGATCAGGTTCCACAAGCCCAGCGTGCGATTCAGGCTGGCCGGCTTTGTCTGCGCGTTCCCCGCTGCGTCTGCCATGCGTGTCCTTACTGTGCCGCCGTAGCAGCCGTTGGTGTCACATCCTGCGAGCCCGCGTTCCAGCTCCCAATCTCCACAACCGGCGGATCCGCTCCGCCCTCCGGCAACAGAGCCATCAGCACGCGCTTCTCGCCGGGCACGAGTTCAATCCAGTTATCCGACCAGATGACCGGAGCAATGAGCCCGCCGGACTTGGTGCGCACCGCCGCGCTCACTTGGAATGCCAGCGCCGCGCTGGGATTCTCAAGCTCCACGCGCACTTCGCGCCCGCGCGCCGTCTTCACGATTGCCGCTGTCGCCACCACCTTCGCCGCCGGCAGGTTCGCCAATGCGCTCAGGTCTTCGTGCCGGGCAGCAGGCGTGTGTGTGTAGTCGGTCTTCGACCAGTCAAACGTGGTCAGCGTTCCGGGAACCCAGTAGAAGTTGCGGCTCACCACTTTGCCCCCGCTGTCTTTCAACGTCAGGTCGATGAAGAAGGTTCTCTCCGCATCGGTGTAGAGGCTCTCCGGAATCGTGGTGACAATCTGCGCGCTGTCAACGCTTGCATCGACGGCCGCATCTTCGCTGTACAGCTCGTTCCACGCCGCGTTGTACACCCGCACGCGGGCGCGCAGTCCCGCAACGCGCTCGTAGGTGCTGTTCACCACCACGATAGTGCGGTCGTCGTAGGAGTACTGAATGTGCACCGGCTCGCATGCCTTCTTGGTTCCGAAGTATCCCGCGCCCGCGTCCAGGTAATAGTCATACAAGTGCCAGATTATCGATGGCCACGCATTGTTCAGCATCCACTGAATCACGCCCGTCGACGCGTACTTATTCCTGCTGTAGGCCTCGTACATGGCGCGTTCGGAGTCGTACTCCATGGTCTGCGAGATGCGCTCATAGTCGGCCGCCGACTGCGGCTTGGCATAGATCGCGGCCATCGCCGCGTCGAAGACCTTCAGGTTGGTAAACTCGCCGCCGCCGAAATGGTAGCTCCACGTCGCCGATGGCGGCCATGCCTGCGCATCGGGCAAAAACTTCTCCCGGCTTGCCAGCGACGGAATCGCAGGCCCCGGACTGGTCTCCGTGTTGAACCCGTAGGCCCCGCCGTTCTGCTTGTCCACGTACCAGTAGCTGGGCGCAACGTAGTCGTAGGGCCCGGTCATCTTCACGCCGTTCAAACCTCCGCCCGCCGTCACCTGCGACGATGCAGCGGAGAGAATCGGATTGGGCCAGTGCGTCTCTGCCTCGACATCGAGATACGCGCGTTCCACGCTTGTCGGTGGCGCGTTGTCGCTGCCGTTGAGCCACACCAGCAGGCTGGCGTGGTGGCGCAGACGCAGCATCTGCGACTTGAGCGATGCAGTAGCAATCGTCAGGTCTTCCGCGGTCCAGTCCTTCCAGTGCTCCCAGTGGTCGCAGCAGCACCAGCCCAGCATCACCAGGATTCCTTCGCGATCGGCAAGATGAAAGAAGTCTTCCGTCTCCAACTTCCCTTCCAGACGAATGGTATTCAGGTTCATGTCTTCAACCAGCCGGAACTGATCGCGCAGGCGGTGCTCATCGATGCGGAGCAGCATGTCCTGCGACCAGCCCGCGCCGCGAATCAGAATCGGCTTGCCGTTCACGCGGAAGAGGCGGCTTCCATTCGCCGTCAGCTCCGAGGTGATTTCGCGAATGCCGAAATCGACGCTCTGTTCATCCGTCGTTTCGCCCTGCTCGCGAAAACTTATCGTCAGCCGCTCCAGGTGCGGCTCGCCCATCTGCCGCGGCCACCACGGCCTGGGATTGCGGATCTTGAGCTGCGGAAACTGCTCCGGCGTGAAGACGACTGTCCGGTCTTCATGCGCCGTCAGTTCCACCGGCTGCTCAAACTTCACGCCAGCCGCCGTGCCCTCCACCACGCCCTTCACCGCGTGGTCGCTGGCGTTGTGCAGCTCCGCGTATACGGTCAGCTCCGCCGTAGCAAGGGTCGAGTCGCTAAAGTGCGTCACTGCAAGCGGCGAGCGCAGCGTCACCGCGCCGGTCGTCACCAGGTCAACGGCACCCCACAACCCCATGTCCTTATCCGGCGGGCAGGGATTCCAGTCCACCCAGTTGATGCCCAGGTCCTTTTCGGTGGGCGCAAATGTCTCTACTGCCAGTACGTTTTTGCCCGGCTTCAGAAACTCCGTCACATCGAAGTCATAGGTGCGGTATGCGCCTGCAACCTTGGTTGTGTCCGCGATCTCGTGGCCGTTCAGCCACACATCGCCGCGGTAGTTGATGCCGCCGAAGTGCAGCCACTGACGCTCGCCTGCGCGCGCGGCAGCCGGCGCCGCAAACTCCGTGCGATACCACCAGCCGCAGCGGTAGGGGCTGTCCTTGTCCATGGGCATGTTGGCGAAGATGGCGCCGATGCGGTAGGTCGTGCCCGGAATCTGGCGCAGGTTCATGCCGTAATAAGGATCGGGAAAGACCCCCGCCGCGGCCTGTGCAGCCAGCACCGTGCTGGGCACCGCCGTCTTCAGCCAGCCGTCCGCCGTGAACGCATCGGTGGCGATGGTGCCGCCCGCGGCCTGCAGCTCGCACGCAGACTGCAACTGCCAACCCTCCCGCAAACCCGTCACGGTTCCCGCGTGCAGCAGCGGCGATGCTGCCACCAGGATCAAACAACCAAGCAACACTCTTCTACGCATGAGCACCCGCACTTCCTGTTCCGTCCAAGCAGAAATCATCTGCCCCGCTTTGCGCAACACTCCGATTGGTCGTGGAGTATCGCAGTTTCATTCCTCTTCAATCGCCTGCGCGCCGCACATCCCGAGCAACGTCCGGCAGCCCGCTGCTCGCCCGCTGCCAGCCTGGCTGTCTCGAAGCAGGCGCAGCCGAGGACATGCGCACCACCAGTTCCGGAGGCGCACGATGCAGCAGCGGCGTCTGCTCCCGCCTTTGCTCCCGCGCCTCAATGGCCTCCAGCATCCACCCGGCCGCCAATAGTCCCATCTCCCGGAGCGGCTGGCGGATGGTGGTGATCGCCGGCGTCGCCACCTCGGCCGGCAGCACATCGTCAAACCCCAGCACCGAACAATCCTGGGGCACACGCACGCCCGCTTCGGCAAGCCCGCGCACCACGCCCAGCGCCGTCAGATCGTCGAACGCCAGCACGGCGGTGAAGGGCCGGCCCGAGGCCAGCATGCGCCGCGTACAAGCCAACCCTCCCTCGAACCCCGAGGTAGGGTCCACAAGATTAGGTAATTGAAAAACAAGATCCGGATCGAACTCGATTCCCGCCGCCCGGGTCGCGCCCTTGATTCCTGCCCAGCGGGGTTCGCTGTCGAACATCTCTTGCGGTCCGCGAATCACGGCAATGCGCCGGTGCCCCAGCTCGTGCAGGTGCAGCAAGGCCAATGCGCCGCCGGTCTCGTTGTCCACCAGCACCGAACTCACCCCGCGTCCCGTCAAATCGCGGCTCACGATCACGATCGGAACGTTGTTCTTCTTGATGTCGCTCAGCAGATCGGTCTCATCGAAGACCCAACTGGCGATGACGATTACGCCTTCGGCGCGCCGCTCCAGGATCATCTCGAGGTAATTGTCGAAGAGGGCGCGCTGCGTCTGCGCATCCATCAGCAGCGGCAGATAACTGGCCGGCCGCATCCCTTCCTGAATGCCGCGCACAACGGGAATGCAGTACGGGTCGGAAAGGTCGTAGGCCAGCACGCCAATGGTCTGACTACGCCGTCGCCGCAGCGAGCGGGCAAACGCGTCCGGATGGTAGCCAAGCTCCTGCGCCATGGCGCGGATGCGCTGTCGCGTGGTCTCCGCGATATTTTGCGAGAGCGGCGCCTCGCTGAGCACGATCGACACGGTCGACACCGATAACCCGCAGGCACGGGCTACATCCAGCAATGTCACGTGACCTGATCTGCGTTGCGGCAACACTTCTCCTTCCCGGCCAGTTGCTCCGAACCTCAAACCCGGCAGCTCCCAGGCAGTTGGACTTCCTCCGGCAAACCCCTCAAAACCGATCCGGTGCGATTTTTCCCTTGACACCGGAAAAGAATCGACCTACATTGGCTTTCTACTATTCAAACGTTTGAATGTCAACACTTTGAGCTGGGCTCAGAAGATCTGAACCAGCTCTATATAGGCACAATCGCCAGCCACCAGTCGAGCCTATTCAACCCGGTGCCCAGTCAGTGGGCGGCGATCCTGCCTTCGACGAGCGCCAATTATGGTTCGGCCACCGTGCCCTTGTGAGTGGCGCTGCCGCAGTTTCCGCAATTCGGAAGCGGCAGAGGCTGCTGCGACAGCGGCGTCTCCATCCATGGCTATCCCGGCGGCGACTCCGAGTACAGTTCCCTGCAAACCAAGCTGCAGTAGCGCTTGACCGAGCACTTCACCACGCTCACCTCCTTCACCTAGGCCAAGCTGATCACCGACGACAGCCAGCCTCCTCCGGGGTTCGTCGGATTCCATGCTGGTTCGCCGCAGGACAGGAAGAACATGAACTTCGAACACTCGGTGAGCCCGCAGGAAGTGAAGTTCCAATTCACCTCGCAGGCGTCCTACGATCTGCCCATGGGCAAAGACCGGGCGCTGAATCTGAATGGCGTGGGCAATGGCATCCTGGGCAACTGGACAGCGAACGGAGTTGTGTATCTCAGCGACGACGTTCCCATCGCCGCGCCGGATGTGGGGGCAAGCTTCTCCTACTTCAATCAGCGCACCAATATGGTCTGCGATCCGGGCAAGGGCTCGCCGCACACGGCGACGGAGTGGTTCACTCCGAACTGCTTCACCGCCCCGGCCAGCCAGTTTGTGGCGGGAAATGCGCCGACCTACCTGGACAATGTCCGAACCATGGGAGCCGAGGAGCTGATTCTGTCTCTGTTCAAGAGCATCACGCTGGGAAAAGAGAAGGAGCTGCGCTTCGAGATCTCTTCCTACAACGTGACCAACAAGGCGCAGTTTTCGGCGCCGAATGTCTCCTCGCCATCCTCTGGCTATGTGAACTTCGGCCAGATTTACAGCACCTCCAACACCCCGTGCCAGTTCCAGTTCGGGTCAAAGTTTACCTTCTGAGCGCAACTGCCATCGAAATTGCCGAAGGATCAGATGCCCCGTGCCCCATCCCTTTCGCGGTCTTTGCGAAAAGGGTGGGAAACCACGACGCCGTGCGCCTCCGCCGCGCAGCGCCGCCGGTATTGAGGGCCACGAGACTCGCTAGCCTCGGAACCGCCGGTCAACGCGTCAAACTGCCGTTTATCATGGTCCCATGCTGAATCGCCTGCAGACCGCGGAAATCATGGTTCTGATCACGGCCTCCATCCTCTTTGCCGTCCCAAGCCTGGCCCAAATCGACGCATTTCAACCTCGCTTCGAGGCCGCGCTCACCCGCCACGGCGTAGTCGGCGGGGGTTTTGCATTTGTCCACGGGCCGGCGACGGCGACGGAGTTCAACTTTGGCGTGGCGAAGCAGGAGACGAAGCAGCCGATCGATGTCGAGACAGCCTACAACTGGGCCTCCATCACCAAGACCATGACCGCCATCGCCATTCTGCAACTGCGCGACCGCGGCCTGCTCTCGCTCGACGACCCCGCCGTCCGCTACGTCCCCGAGCTGCGCCAGGTTCACTCGGACTACGGTCCCATCGACGCCATCACCATCCGCCATCTGCTCACGCACAGCGCCGGCTTCCGCAACCCCACCTGGCCGTGGGACTGCGACGACGCCTCCAACTGCGACTGGCAGCCCTTCGAGCCCACGCGATGGACGCAAGTCGCGGCCATGCTCCCCTACACCCACATCGCCTTTACGCCCGGCAGCCGCTGGAGTTATTCCAACCTGGGTTACGTTTTTCTGGGCCAGATTATCCAACGCCTCAGCGGCGACGACTTCGAGGTCTACATCGACAAGAACATTCTGAAACCGCTCGAAATGCACGCTAGCTACTTCGACCGCGCGCCTTACTTTCTGGAGAGCCACGTCTCGGCCAGCTATCTGCGCGCAGGCGGCAAGCTTACCCCGCAGCCCTTCAACTTCGACACGGGCATCACCACTTCGAACAGCGGCCTTAAGGCGCCCATTCCGGACATGGTCAAATACCTCCGCTTCCTTATCGGCGACCCCGCCAACAGGCGCTACGACTTCGTGCTCAAGCGCGGTTCGCTGGAAGAGATGTGGACCGGCGTGCTCCCTGCCATCGAACCCGGCCAAGCGCCCACGCCCTATACCGCCGGCCCGCACGGAGCGCAACCGAAGATGGGCCTGGGCTTCTTTATCGTTGAATCCGCCGGCCATCGCTATATCTATCACGACGGCGACCAGGGAGGATTCTCGTCGGAATTGCTCATCGACCCCGCGGGCCACAGCGCCAGCATTCTCGCCGTCAACACCACTGACACCGGCGCTCCGGAACCCGCCGCCGCGCTCCATCCCCAATCGAACACAGAGCCCGACCCCGGCACCGATCTCCGCCAGTCCCTGCGCACCGTGCTCATCGAGACGATCTTCCCCGCCTACGCAAAATCGAATTGAGTCCGCCGAGAATTCCCAAAAATCATTTGCAGATTATTTCGCGGAAAGGGATACCATAAAAATCCATGGCCACCCTCTTCGACAAACTCCAACTCAAAGATCAGCCGGAGATCCTCGTTCTCCACGCGCCCGAGAGCTTCGAGATCGAGATCTCCCGTCTGCCCGTCCTGCACATCCACCGCAGCCTGGAAGCGCTGCCGGAGATTCGCTTCTCTTTGGCCTTCGTCACCAAACAGGCCGAGGTGGACGCGCTCGCTGGCAAGATTGCCGTCCGCGCCAAGGGCGACGCCGCTGTCTGGTTTGCCTATCCCAAGGGCTCGTCAAAGAAGTACAAGTGCGATTTCAACCGCGACACCGGCTGGGCCGCGCTAAACGCCGCGGGCTTTGAGACCGTCCGCTCCATCGCCATTGACGACGACTGGACCGGCCTGCGATTCCGCCGCAAGGAGTACATCAAGTCGCGGTAGCGGCTTTCCGCGGATCGGCGTCCATTAACTGTCTTCGCGTGTCCCCCAACCGCCGCCGCCCGGGGTTTCAATCCGCACCGCATCACCCACTTCAAGGTGGCGACTGCATTTTCCCGGCAGCTCTTCGTTCCCAGTGCCGTCGGCCTTTACAACCCACGCAGCCCCGGCCGCACCTTCATCTCCGCCCGCCAGCCCATACGGCCGGAACCGCCTCCGCTCCGCCAGCAGCGTGACGCGCGTCGCGGTCAGCATCTCCACTTCCCTGATGAGCCCGTCGCCGCCGCGAAACTGACCGTCTCCGCCAGACCCCTCGCGATACCCATACCGCCGCACGCGGAACGGGTACGCATATTCCAGAGCCTCAATCGGCGTGTTCAGCGAGTTGGTCATGTGCGTCTGCACGCCAGAGATCCCATCCATCCCCGGCCGGGCGCCCATGCCGCCCGCTGCCGTTTCGTAATACGTGAAAGCCTCGCCCGTTCGCGGATCGACGCCGCCAATGGTCAGGTTGCTCATGGTCCCCGCGCTGGCCGCCGGGACCCGCTCCGGAACCGCCTCCGCGAGCGCTCGCAACAGCACATCCACAATACGCTGCGAAGTCTCCACGTTGCCCCCGGCTACAGCAGCGGGCGGCAGCGCGTCCACAATGCTGCCCTTGGGCGCCGTCAGCGTGAGCGGACGCAGAATCCCCGCCGTGGCCGGCGCATCCTCCTTCAGCAGGCAGCGCAACACATAGAAGCAAGCCGACAGCGTAATCGCCCGCACCGCATTCACGCTGCCCGCAACCTGCGCCGACGAGCCCGCAAAATCCACGCGCATCGCGCCCGCCTCCGGATCGATCTCCAACCGGACCGCGATTCGGATCGGCTCGTCCGTCACGCCATCGTCGTCCATCCAGTCCTCGGCCGTATACGCGCCCGCCGGCATCGAACGCAACTCCGCCCGCACCAGCCGCTCCGAGTAGTCGAGCAGTTCCTCCACCAGCTCCTCGACTCTACGCTCCCCATACTTCTCCGCAATCTCAAGCATGCGCCGCTCGCCCACTCGGCAAGCACCGATCTGCGCCTGCAAATCCCCTTCGCGCTCGCGCGCCGTGCGCACGTTCAGCAGGATCAGGTCCAGCATCTCGCGGTCGACCTGCCCGCCGCGCACGATGCGCACGGGCGGAATGCGAATGCCCTCCTGAAAGATCTCCTCCGCCGGCCCCATCGATCCCGCAAATCTCCCGCCCACGTCGGCGTGGTGCGCGCGATTACTCACGTAGAAGGCCGGCCGCGAGCCGCCGGGAAGAAACACCGGAAGCACCATGGTGATGTCCGGCAGGTGCGTCCCTCCCGCGTAGGGGTCGTTGAGAATGGCGATGTCGCCGGGATTGAAATCGATGGCCGCAATCGCCGCTTCCACCGACATAGGCATCGACCCCAGGTGCACCGGCATGTGGTCGCCCATGGCAATCACACTGCCCCGCCCGTCGAACACCGCGCAGGAATAATCCCGCCGCTCCTTGATGTTCGGCGAGAGCGCCGTCCGGCGCAGCGCCGCGCCCATTTCCTCCGCGATGGAATGCACTGCGCTCTGGAAGATCGCCAGCTCCACCGGATCGACTGCATGCTTCGTCATGCGCGTCCGCCCTTCCCAACCGCAATCACGAGGTTCCCAAACGCATCCACCCGCAAGCAGTCCCCCGGCGGCAGCACGGTAGCCGCTGTGTACTCGGTGATCAGCGCCGGGCCGCGCAGCTCATCGCCGGGTTGAAGTCCATCGCGCCGATAGAACCACGTGGGCACAAACCGCCCATCGAAGAAGACCTCGCGTTCGTCGTAGCAGGCCGCGCGTCCATCCCCTGGCACAAGCTCCCGCCGCTTCGGCTCATACGGCTCGCCCGCGGCCGCCATGCGCACGCGCACGTTCACGATCTCGACCGGCCTTGCCTCATCCGAGAATCCGTAGCGCGATTTGTGTTGCGCGTGAAACTCCTCGATTGCTCGATGGGGCGCATCGCCATCCCAGTCGACATTGAGCTCATAGCCCTGCCGCCGGTAGCGCACATCGAGCGTCCGCTCCGCCGTGCCCTCGAGGCCCTCCGCCGCCAACTCCGCCCGCCCCTGCTGCTCCAGCTGCGCAAACACATCCCGCACGCGTTCCATCGCATCGCCCTGAAGCATTACGGTGCGCGAGTAGTCCCGCACCGAGTCGGCGAGAAGTATCCCCACCGCAGAGAGCGCGCCCGGCATGGTTGGAATCAGCACGGTCGGAATCCTCAGCGCCCGCGCCAGCGAGCACGCGTGCAGCGGCCCGCCCCCGCCAAATGCCACCAACACAAACTCGCGCGGATCGTGGCCGCGCTCGATGGAGATGACGCGAATGGCCTTCTCCATCTCCGTCTCCACCACGCGCAGAATCCCCGCCGCAAACTCCTCGACCGTCCCCAGCGGTCCCTTCTGTTCGCGCATCATCCGCGCCGCGCGCTCCCCATCGAGATGCACACCGCCGCCCAGAAAGCTCCCTGCATCCAGGCGGCCCAGCAGAAAGTTCGCGTCCGTCACCGTCGGCCGTGTTCCACGCCCAAAGCAGATCGGCCCCGGCTCCGCGCCCGCCGACTCCGGTCCAGCGCGCAGCATTCCGCCCGCATCGAACCGCGCAATCGAGCCTCCGCCCGCACCGGCCGTATGAATGTCGAGCATGGGCACGCCGATCGGGACTCCTGCCACAACGGATTCCCGCGTCAGACGCGCACTGCCTGCCGCATCGGAGAGAAACGCATCTGTCGAAGTGCCGCCCATATCGAAGCCGATGATTCTCTCGAACCCTGCCCAGCGCGCCACGCGGCATGCACCCACCACGCCCCCTGCCGGGCCTGAAAGCACCGTCCGCACCGGCTCGCGCGCCGCAACGCGCGCGGGAAGAATCCCGCCCGAAGACTGCATCACCTCCACGCGGCTGCCCGCATGTTCCCGCGCCACGCGCTCTTCCAGGTGTCCCAGGTAGCGCTCAATCCGCGGCGCAAGATACGCATTCACCACCGTCGTCGACGCCCGTTCGTACTCGCGAAACTCCGGCAGTATGCGGTGCGACGACGACAACGGGATTCCCAGTGCAAGCAGCGCCGCCTCAACACGCCGCTCCGTCTCGGGGTTGGCAAACGAGAACAGCAGCGAGATGGCCACCGCCTCCGCGCCGCTGGCGCGCACTTTTTCCGTCAGCGCCGCGAGTTCCTCTTCCGTTGGCGCCGTCAGGATCTCCCCCTCCGCGCTCACCCGCTCCTGAATCCCGAAGCACAATTTCCTCGGAACCAGGCACACCGGCACGGGCGCAAACCAGTCGTAGAGCCGGCTGCGCGTCTGTCGGCCGATGGCGATGGTGTCCTCGAATCCCGCCGTGGTCACAAACGCGACGCGCGCCCCGGTGCGCTCGAGCATGGTGTTGGTCCCGACGGTGGTTCCGTGGCGCACGTTCATCGACGGGTCGGCAGACGCTTGCCCTGCGCCCAGCTGCTTCAGGCCCTTGAGCACGGCCTGTGAAGGATCGCCAGGGGTGGAGAACAGCTTGAGCACGCGAAGCTCGCCGCCGGCGAGGGTGACGCAGTCGGTAAAGGTGCCGCCGGTGTCAATCGCTACGCGCAATGGACCTCACTCTCGCATGCTTAGAACCTATATAAGAACTCTGTCATGTGGTGAATTCGTTTGCATTGAAAGGGCACGGCTTTAGCCGCGCCACTCGAAGGCGAATTGAGTTTTGGGCTTTGGCCCCTGAGGGAATGAATTCTCAGTCACTTGCATTCCCTCGGCGGCTAAAGCTGCATTCCATCTGCTGTCTCTTCAGCACGGCTAAAGTCGTGCCCTTTCAAAATCCGAGAGTTTTTATACAGATTCTCTACGGAAACACTTCCGCATCTCGCAGCAACGCACCGCCGCGATCCTTGTCGGAGACAATCGCATCCTCAGCGCGGATCGGCCACGGAATTGCCAACTCCGAATCGTTCCACACAATCGTCCGCTCGCCCGCGGGGAAATAGTAGTCCGTAACCTTGTAGGCGAAACCAACCTCGTCAGTGAGCGCCAGAAACGCGTGCCCGAACCTCGGCGGAATCCACAGCATTTCGCCGGACTCCGCTGTCAGCTCCACTGCCACATGGTGCCCAAATGCCGGCGAGCTGCGCCGCAGGTCTACGGCCACGTCGAGCACCGCGCCATGCGTCACCCGAATCAGCTTTCCCTGCGGCCGGCCGACCTGGTAGTGGATGCCGCGCAGGACGTTCTTCTTCGACAGCGAGAAATTATCCTGCGGCCACTCGGCGGGCAAACCAGCCTCGACCGCCGCGCGAAGGTTGAACGTCTCAGTGAACGCGCCGCGCGCATCGCGATAGACAGGCGCGGTCAGGAGCAGCACTCCGGGCAGGGCTGTCTCCGCGATCTTCATGGCTCCATCGCCTTCGCGGCAAAGTGCGGCTCGCGGAGCAGGGCGAGCAGGTATTGCCCGTAGCCGCTCTTGATGACGGGCTGGGCAAGCGCTTCCAGTTGCTCCGCAGTGATGAAGCCCTGGCGATAAGCAATTTCCTCCGGGCAGGCGATGCTCAGCCCCTGGCGTCGTTCGATGGTATGCACGAACAGTCCGGCTTCCAGCAGCGATTCGTGCGTTCCCGTATCCAGCCAGGCCATGCCGCGGCTCATGATCTCCACATTCAGCTTCCCCGCTTCGAGATACTTCCGGTTGAGATCGGTAATCTCCAGCTCTCCGCGCGCCGATGGCTTCAGCTCCGCTGCAAGACTCGCCACATCGCGATCGTAGAAGTAGAGCCCCGTGACCGCATAGCGCGATTTCGGCACTTTGGGCTTCTCTTCCAGGCTGATGGCGCGGCCCGCCTTGTCAAACTCGACCACTCCGTAGTGCCGCGGATTCTCAACCGGGTAAGCAAATACGGTCGCTCCCTCTTTCAGCCGCGCAGCCGATTGCAACTGCCGGGAGAAGCCCTGGCCGTAGAAGATGTTGTCTCCCAGGACTAGCGCGCTTGCGTCCTCGCCGATAAACTCCCTGCCGATGAGGAAGGCCTGCGCCAGGCCATCGGGGCTGGGTTGGACCGCGTAGCTGATATTCATGCCCCAGCGCTGCCCGTCTCCCAGCAGCTCGGTAAAGCGGCCGGTGTCCTGCGGCGTGGAGATGATGAGAATGTCGCGCAGCCCGGCCAGCATAAGCGTGCTCAGCGGGTAATAGATCATCGGCTTGTTGTAGACCGGCAGCAACTGCTTGGAGACAACATGGGTCACCGGGTAAAGGCGCGTGCCCGAGCCTCCGGCAAGAATGATCCCCTTCATAGCGCCACCCGCTCCGTGTAGTTCCTGTTGATCCACTCCAGATAGGCGCCGGTCCTCACATGTTCAATCCACACGGAGTGATCGAGATACCAGCCAACGGTCTTGCACAAGCCGGCTTCAAACTCTGCCGCCGGCCGCCACCCCAGTTCGCTCGCGATCTTCGAGGCATCGATGGCGTAGCGCCGGTCGTGGCCCGGCCGGTCCTTGACATAGGTGATCAGATCCCTGCGCGAGCCGCCTCCTTGACGCGGACGCAACTCGTCGACCAGGTCGCAGATGGTTGTGACCACATCGATATTGGCGCGCTCGCTGTTTCCGCCAATGTTATAGGTCTCGCCCACGCGGCCACGCTCCAGCACCGCTCGAATGGCCGCACAGTGGTCCTCGACAAAGAGCCAATCGCGCACGTTCATGCCGTCGCCGTAAACAGGCAGCGGCTTATTCTCAAGCGCGTTGAGAATCATGAGCGGAATCAGCTTCTCGGGAAACTGAAAGGGGCCGTAGTTGTTGGAGCAGTTGGTGGTGAGAACGGGAAGGCCGTAGGTGTGATGATAGGCCCGCGCCATGTGGTCGGAAGCGGCCTTGGATGCCGCATAAGGGCTGTTGGGAGCGTAGGAGGTCGTCTCAGAGAAAGCCGGATCGTTGGGCCCGAGCGAGCCGTAGACCTCGTCCGTCGAGACATGCAGAAAACGGAAGGCGGTTTTGTCCGCATCGCTCAGCTCCGCCCAGTAGCGTTTTGCTTCGTCGAGCAGCACAAAGGTGCCGTGCACATTGGTACGCAGAAATGCCTCGGGGGAGACGATCGACCGGTCCACGTGGCTTTCCGCGGCGAAGTGGACAATCGCCCTGGGCTGATGTTTGCGCAGCAGCGAGCCCACAAGCTCGGAGTCGCAAATATCGCCCCGCACGAGCACGTGCCGCGTGTCTCCGTCCAGCGAAGAAAGATTTTCTGGATTGCCCGCATAGGTCAGCAGGTCGAGATCGATCACCGGGGATGCGTTCTTCTTGAGCCAGCTCAGAATGAAATTTGAGCCGATGAATCCTGCCCCGCCGGTGACGAGAATGGAATCCTGCATGCACCTTCTCCGAGCTAACAGTATAGGGTATGAATGCGCGGAGCAGCCTGCGGGCCATTGCAGAGCTATCTCATTCCGAATGCGGCAGTTTTCTCTCCCGGTGCGCCTATACTCACGATCGGCGGGGCGCGGGGTGCGGCTTCGCGGACCGGGTACACGCCGAGGCGTTGGAGTGGTCTGCAATCGCACGCTCATTCGGCCTTCGCGCTCTCCTTTCACGCCCCGCTCCGCGCGCGCTTTTCCGGGCCTGGATGCCTCATCGGCAGTGTTGCGCCATCTCGCAAACTGAAACGCGGACCCGTTTCCGCAAGGAAGTTCAACAAGGATGTGAATTTTTCGGTACACTGAAGTGTTCAGCTTCGCCCCATTCAAGGCCAGGCCTGCACGGCAGGTCTATTCATCCACGGGAAGGCGTTTTCCATCGACGGAGATCGCGACGGGCAAGTGTATCCCGGCTTCGCAGTGCATTCCGCAACAAAAAGTTCATCGGGAAGGTCGCCATGCAACCAAAGGTTTCATCTCTCCATCTTCCACCACCGCAGGGACTCTATCACCCACGGAATGAACACGATGCCTGCGGCATGGGACTTGTGGCAAGCATCAAGGGCGAGAAGAGCCACGAGATCATCCGCAAAGGGCTCGAGGTGCTCATCAACCTTACCCACCGCGGCGCCGCGGGTTGCGATCCGGAGACGGGCGACGGCGCCGGCATCCTGATCCAGATCCCCCATGTCTTCTTTGCGCGCGAGTGTGGCGAGTTGGGCATTCGGCTGCCGGGGCCGGGCGCCTACGGCGTGGCCATGGTCTTTCTGCCTGTGGAAAAGCACAGCCGCCTGCAGTGCGAGGGCGTCTTCGAGCGCATCGCGGCGGAGGAGGGCCTGACCGTGCTCGGCTGGCGCGACACTCCGGTAAACGGCGACGCCATTGGCCGCGAAGCTCGCGCCTCGCAGCCTTACATCGAGCAGTTTTTTGTCGGCTGTCCCCAGTGCCTTGACGAAGAGGTCTTCGAACGACTCCTCTATCGCGTCCGCCGCCGCACGGAAAACGAGATTGCCGCCTCCGACATTGAGGACAAAGAAAGTTTTTACATCCCCTCGTTCTCCTGTCGCACCATCATCTACAAGGGCCTGATGCTGGCGCCGCAGATTGAGAAGTTCTACTTCGAACTGGCTAACCCGCTGGTGGTCAGCGCGCTCTGCCTGGTGCATCAGCGCTTTTCCACCAACACGTTTCCCAGTTGGAAGCTGGCGCACCCTTACCGGTATGTTGCGCACAACGGCGAAATCAACACCATCCGCGGCAACATCAGCTGGATGAACGCGCGCCAGTCGGTGCTGAGCAGCCCGCTCTACGAGGGCCAGATCGACAAGCTCTATCCCGTCATCACCCCCGATGGCAGCGATTCCGGCTCGCTGGACAACGCGGTCGAATTTCTCTACCAGTCGGGACGCTCGCTGCCGCACGTCATGGCCATGCTGATTCCTGAAGCGTGGTCGGGCAATCCCGACATGGATGAAGAGAAGCGCGCCTTCTACGAGTACCACGCCTCGCTGATGGAGCCCTGGGACGGTCCGGCCGCCATCGCCTTCACCGACGGCAAGGTCATCGGAGCCACGCTCGACCGCAACGGGCTCAGACCCGGACGCTATATCGTCACCAAGGACGATCTGGTGGTGCTCGCCTCCGAGGCCGGCGTCCTCGATGTGCCCGCCGAGGACATTCGCAAGAAGGGCCGCCTTCAGCCCGGCCGCATGTTCCTCGTCGACACGGTCCTGAAGCGCATCGTCTCCGACGCCGAGATCAAGAAGCAGTTGGCCGGCCGCCAGCCCTACGCAGCGTGGCTCCAGGAGCAGCAGGTCCTGATCGATCAACTGCCCGAGCCCTCGCGCGTCATCGCTCACAATCCGGAAACCATCCTTCGCCGCCAGCGCGCCTTCGGCTACAGCGAAGAAGACCTGAGAATCCTGCTCGGGCCCATGGGCGCAAAGGGCGAGGAGCCCATCGGCTCCATGGGCACCGACGTTCCCCTGGCCTGCCTCTCCGATCGTCCGCAGCCGCTGTTCAACTACTTCAAGCAGCTCTTCGCCCAGGTGACCAACCCGCCCATCGATCCCATCCGCGAAGAGCTGGTCATGTCGCTGATCAGCTACATCGGCACGGAGCGCAACATCCTGGACGAGGCGCCGGAAAACTGCCACACCCTCAAACTGCCTCACCCCATCCTGACGAATCGCGATCTCGAAAAACTGCGCCGCATCTCTTCCGGCGACCTGCTGGCCACCACGCTGCCTGCTCTGTTCCGCGCCGCCGACGGCGAAAAAGGCTTGAAGCACGCACTCGACGATCTGAGCGCCCGCGCCGCCCACGCCGTTCACTCCGGCTACACGCTGCTCATCATCTCCGATCGCGGCGTCGATCCTACTTATGCGCCTATCCCCAGCTTGCTGGCCATGGCGGCGGTGCACAACCGCCTGGTGCGCGAGAAAACCCGCACCCAGGTCGCGCTCATCATCGAGAGCGGCGAGCCGCGCGAGGTCATGCACTTTGCCCTGCTCATCGGCTATGGCGCCAGCGCCATCAATCCTTACCTGGCCATTGAATCGCTTCACGATCTCAAGCGGCGCGGCCTGCTTCCGGAGAAGGTCACCGCCGAGTACGCGGAGAAGAATTTCATCAAGGCCATCAACAAGGGCCTGCTCAAGACCTTCTCGAAGATGGGCATCAGCACGCTGCAAAGCTATCGCGGCGCGCAGGTGTTCGAAGCCGTCGGCCTGAACAAATCCCTCATCGACGCGTATTTCTCCAACACCGCCTCGCGCATCGAGGGCGTGGGCCTGGAGGTGCTGGCGCGCGAAGCGCAGATGAAGCACTCCCATGCCTTCCAGCCGCTCACCGAGTCGGAGACCGAACTGGTTGTCGGCGGCCACTACCAGTTCCGCATGAACGGCGAGTACCACCTGCTCAATCCGCAGACCATCAGCAAGCTGCAGCACGCTGTGCGTCAGAACAATCCGGCGACCTTCCAGGAATACACCGACCTGATCGACGACCAGAGCCGCAACCTGTGTACGCTGCGCGGCCTGCTCAAGCTCAAGTACGCCGACGAGCCGATTCCGATTGAGGAAGTGGAACCGGCCAAGGAGATCGTCAAGCGCTTCACCACCGGCGCCATGAGCTTCGGGTCCATCAGCAAAGAGGCGCACGAAACCCTGGCCATCGCCATGAATCGCATCGGCGGCATGTCCAACACCGGCGAAGGCGGCGAGGACGAGGAGCGCTTCACGCGCGACGAGAACGGCGACCTGCGGCGCAGCGCGGTCAAGCAGATTGCCAGCGGCCGATTCGGCGTGACCGCCAATTACCTCGTCAATGCCGACGAGATCCAGATCAAGATGGCGCAGGGCGCCAAGCCCGGCGAAGGCGGCCAGTTGCCCGGCCACAAGGTGGACGAGGTCATTGCCAGGACGCGCCACTCGATTCCCGGTGTCGGTCTCATCTCGCCCCCGCCGCACCACGACATTTATTCCATCGAAGATTTGGCCCAGCTCATCTACGACCTGAAGAACGTCAACCCGCAGGCGCGCATCGCGGTGAAGCTGGTCTCCGAAGTGGGCGTGGGCACGGTCGCGGCGGGCGTCTCCAAGGCGCACGCCGATGTAGTGCTCATCTCCGGCGACACCGGCGGCACCGGCGCTTCTCCGCTTAGTTCCATCAAGCACGCCGGCCTTCCCTGGGAGCTTGGCCTCGCAGAGACACAGCAAGTCCTGCTGCTCAACGATCTGCGTTCGCGCATCAAGGTGCAGACCGACGGCAAGCTGCAGACCGGCCGCGACGTCGTCATCGCCACGCTGCTGGGCGCCGAAGAGTTCGGCTTCGCCACCACCCCGCTGATCGCCATGGGCTGCATCATGATGCGCAAGTGCCACCTGAACACCTGTTCGGTGGGCATCGCGACGCAGGACCCGGTGCTGCGAGCACGTTTCACCGGCCAGCCCGAGCACGTGATCAACTTCTTCTTCTTCCTTGCCGAGCAGGTGCGCGAACACATGGCCAAGCTGGGCTTCCGCACCGTCGACGAGATGGTGGGCCGCGTGGAAAAGATCGACGCGGTGCTGGCCGATGCTCACTGGAAGGCCAAAGGCATCGACCTGTCTTCCATCCTCTACTCACCCACGCTTCCCTCGCGCGTGGCGCGGCGCAAGATGCAGGCGCAGGATCACGGTCTCGACGCGGCTCTCGATCACGCGCTCATTGCCAAGGCCGCTCCGGCTCTCGAATCAAAGACGCCTGTCACCGGCAGCTTCGCCATCCGCAACGTGCATCGAACCGTGGGCGCCATGCTGGGCGGAGAAATCGCCCGCCGCTACGGCTCTGCCGGCTTGCCTGAAGAAACCATCCACTTTAAATTCCACGGCTCGGCCGGCCAGAGCTTTGGCGCCTTCGTGCCCTCGGGCGTTACGCTGGAACTCGAAGGCGACGCCAACGACTACGTGGGCAAAGGGCTCAGCGGCGGTCGCATCATCGCCTATCCGCCCAAGACCTCGAGCTTCCTGCCCGAGGAAAGCATCCTGGTCGGCAATGTGGTTCTCTACGGCGCTACCACAGGCGAGGCTTACTTCAACGGCATCGCCGGAGAACGCTTTGCCGTCCGCAACTCCGGCGCAACGGCGGTGGTGGAAGGCGTGGGCGATCACGGCTGCGAGTACATGACCAATGGGACAGTGATCGTGCTCGGGTCAACAGGACGCAACTTCGCGGCCGGCATGAGCGGCGGCATCGCCTACGTCTACGACGACAAGGGCGACTTCTCCTCGCGCCGCTGCAACAAGGCCAGCGTCGATCTGGAACCGCTTGCCGTCACCGAGGATGTGGATCGCGTGCGCGCCCTGCTCGAGCGCCACCGCGACTTGACCGGCAGCCCGCGCGCGGCATGGATCCTGGAACACTGGGCCGACGCGCAGCCGCGCTTCATCAAGATCTTCCCTCACGAGTACAAGCGCGTTCTCGGAAGCGCGCGGGTCGACAGCGTTTACAGCCCTCCTATCACTTCGTCGCCTCTGGTGGCGGCCGCAGAGGTTCAGCATGGGTAAGGATACCGGCTTTCTTGAGATTCAACGCGAACAGCCCACCCGCCGCGATGCCGCGGAGAGGGTTCACGACTGGTTCGAGATTTACGAGCCTTTTCCGGAACAGAAGCAGCGCGATCAAGGCGCGCGCTGCATGGATTGCGGCGTTCCCTTCTGCCATACCGGCTGCCCGGTCAACAATCTTATTCCCGACTGGAACGACCTGGTCTATCACGGCCGCTGGGAGGCCGCCATTCGCCGCCTGCACGCCACCAACAACTTCCCGGAGTTCACCGGCCGCATCTGCCCTGCCCCGTGCGAAGCGTCCTGCGTGCTGGGCATCGATCAGCCGCCCGTCTCCATCAAGCTCATCGAGCGCTCGGTGGTCGAGCGCGCCTGGGATGAAGGCTGGATCAAGCCCGAGCCGCCCGAGTTCAATACCGGCAAGCGCGTCGCCGTGGTAGGCAGCGGGCCGGCCGGGCTGGCCGCCGCACAGCAGTTGCGCCGCGCCGGACACTCCGTCACCGTCTATGAGAAGAACGACCGCATTGGCGGCCTGATGCGCTACGGCATTCCCAACTTCAAGCTGGAGAAGCACATCCTCGATCGCCGTATCGATCAGATGCGCGCCGAGGGAATCACCTTCATCACCAACGCTCATGTGGGCGTCAACGTGCCCGTCGGAGCCCTCACCGACCACTACGACGCCATCCTGCTGGCCGGCGGCGCGGAGCAGCCGCGCAACCTCAACATCCCCGGCCGCGAACTCAAGGGCATTCATTTTGCCATGGAGTTCCTGCCCCAGCAGAATCGCCGCTGCGAAGGGGATGTCGTCGACCCCTCCCTGGCCATCCTCGCGGAGGGCAAGCGCGTGGTCATCATCGGCGGCGGCGACACCGGCGCCGATTGCCTCGGCACCAGCCACCGTCAGGGCCCCAAGAGCATTCACCAGTTCGAAATCATGCCCAAGCCGCCGGAACAGCGCGCCGCCTCCACGCCCTGGCCGCTCTGGCCCTTGCAGTTGCGCACCGAAGGCGCTCATGAAGAAGGCGGCATCCGCGACTGGAGCATCAACAGCATCAAGTTCACCGGCGACGAACACGGCCACGTGAAGCAACTGCACCTGGTCCGCGTCGGTCCCCCGCCGAAGTTCGAACCCATCGCCGGCTCCGAGCACATCCTCGAGGTCGATCTCGTTCTGCTGGCCATGGGCTTCCTCGGCCCCGTCCGCTCCGGCATGATCGAGCAACTCGGCCTGGCTCTCGACAACCGCGGCAACGTGGCCGCCAACGCCGAATACATGACCTCGGTCGAGGGTATCTTCGCCGCCGGCGACATGCGCCGCGGCCAGTCGCTCGTCGTCTGGGCCATCGCAGAAGGCCGCAAGGCCGCCGCCGCCGTCGACACGTACCTCACCGCCAACGCCGAGCCGGTGCTCACCACGCAGTCAGCGTTCCACTGATCCAGGGTCACATGAGGGTCGCCAGCGCGGGGAAGCAGCGGCAGCATCGCGCCGTTCAAAGTGACCTGGCCGAGGCCGTTTCGCCGCGGCCAAAAAAGGAAATCGCCTTCTCCCGGCGTTAAAGCTTTACAATGGGTCGCAGTCGCCGGCCCATTCCACCCTGCCTCGCCAGTTCACAACGATCTGAATCTTCAGAGCGATCGGGAAGCATGAATGGGTCGCGGAATTTCTGTCAGGCGGGGAAGCGGGCAGGTCTGCAAACCGGCCGCCCCGGACGAGAGGTGAAGCAATATGCCGCCAGGCCTCGATGCACTCAAGCACATTGTCGTGCTCATGATGGAGAACCGCTCCTTCGATCACATGCTGGGATCGCTGAAGGCGGCGAACGCCCTGATCGATGGAGTGGATGGGACGCAATGGAATCCCGATACCCAGGGCAACCAGGTCTTCGTGCAGCCGCTTGCCGAGTATCAGAGCCAGCTCGATCCAGACCCCGATCACGCATTTCCCGCCGTCGACCAGCAGATCTTCAACGGCGACCAGAGCAACCCGCGCGTGGCCAGCATGCAGGGCTTTGTGCAGAACTACTACCAGCAACAGCAGGACCTTGCTCACTCGCAGAAGATCATGTACTACTTCACCGCGGAGCAGTTGCCCGTGCTCACCGCGCTGGCCACCAACTTCGCCGTATTCAATCGCTGGTTCGCATCCATCCCCGGCCCCACCATCTGCAACCGCGCCTTTGCTCACTACGGAACGTCATTCGGCCAGGTGGGCATGAATATCTTTTATCCGCAGGGCAAGAGCATCTACGAGCGGCTGCAGGACGCCGGCCACACCGCCAAGCTTTACTACTTCGATCAATCCAGCTCCACCATGGAAGTTGTCAACTTGCTGCAACATCAACCCGCATTATTCGGCACCTACGATCAGTTCCTGGCCGATTGCAAATCCGGCACATTATCCGACTACAGCTTCATCGAGCCCAACTACAGCGATCACGACAACGACGATGGCGCGCAACTGGCATCAGACCAGCATCCGGACCACAACGTGCAGGCAGGCGAGCTTTACATTGCCTCGGTCTACAACGCCATCCAAGCGAACGCCGATCTCTGGGCCAGCACGGCGCTGCTGGTGGTCTACGACGAGCACGGCGGCATCTTCGATCACGTTCCGCCGCCCGCCTGCACGCCCGACGGCCACTCCGCCGGTCCCGCCGATACACAATTGAGCTACACCTTCAACTTCGATCGACTCGGCGTTCGCGTGCCCGCCATCCTCATCTCGCCGTGGATTCCCAAGGGCACCGTGGTGGGCACGGACCGGGTCTTTGAGCATGCGTCGATCCCGGCCACGGTGACCAATCATTTCATCGGCGCCTATCCAGCAGCCACGCCGCGCGAACAGGCCGCGCAAACCTTTCTCGATCTGCTGTCGCTCGACACCATGCGCACCGACAGCGTGGTCTTCGGCCAGGGAAATTGAACGACGGGAGGCAATCGCAATGAACGAAGCTGCAAGGGAGAACGCTCGGCCGAAGAAGCGCAGACGCGGATCTCCAAAGAGAATCGCGCCTCCTGCAGGCGACGTGACCTTCATCAGCGTGCCCAAGCCGCCCGCCTCAGCCTTCAACAAAGACAGGCCCATCGGGTGTCTTCTCCAGGCTCAATTGCGGCACATCCATCACGCCGAGAGCGCCCGCCTGCCCAAAGAGAAGCGCGACGGGCGCCTCCCCGAAGACATCCGCACCGAAGGTGAAGCCGCATCCTACATTGCCGCGGTCACAAAGATCCTTCACCCGCAACGCCGCAAGAAGCGCAAGACGAAGACCTCCAGCTAGGAGAACCGATGCGAAAACTCTCCCTCATCCTCGCGTTCCTGGTTCTGTCTGGAGCCGCTGCTTCTGCGCAAGAGAGCGAAATCCACGCCGACTTCCGCGGCGAAGCAACGCGCTTCAAGCTGAGCTGCGAAGACTTCACGGCCAAGAAGATTCCCGGATGCGCCGAGCTCCTCTTCACCGACCATCCCTTGCACATCGCCGTGGGCAGCATCGCCCCGCAGAATGGCTTCGGCGCGGGCGGCGCCTACGTCGGCCATTACACACCCAACGAACTCTGGCGCACCAGCTGGGATGCCGACGCCATTGCCACCGATAACGGCTCATGGCGCGCCGGCTTCTATTACAAGGCGATCCACACGCCCATCGAGAAGATCAAAGTCATCACCACCACCAGCGGTCCACCGGCGCACTCCAATCTCACCGTACATCCCTACACGGTCTTCAATCTCACCGCGCAATCCGTCTCGCTCAACCAGCTCTTCTTCTACGGCCTCGGCCCCAACTCGCTGCAGTCCAACATCTCTGTCTTCGGCATGACGCAAACCATCGCCGGCGCCAACGCCGTTGTCCCGGTTGTTCGCAGCCTGAATGCGTCGCTGCTGGGAGAGGTCAACGGACGCTTCGTCGATCTGCGCGGAAACCAATCCGGCTCCAGCCCCTCTATCGAGCAGGTCTTCACGGAAGCCACAGCTCCAGGGCTCGCAACGCAACCGGCCTTTGTGCAGCTCGGCGAAGGCGTACGCCTGGAGCCCAAGCTCTTCAACGATCATCTGCAGGTCGATTACCTGGGCCAGTTTCAGCAATTCGTGGCGCCGTCAAGCAGCCACTACTCCTTCCGCCGCTACACCGTGGACCTCGATCACACCATCCCGCTCTATCGCAACGCCGCGTCTTACGGCCCCAGACTCACCAACGGCCCCGACGAGTGCGCCGCTTCCCTTGGCGCCACCAAGTGTTCCGCCATCCAGCGCAACCGGGAAGGCTCGCTCGAACTGCGCCTGTTCATCACCGAGTCCATCGCCTCGGCAGGCAGCGTAGTTCCCTTCTACTACCAGCCGACCATGGGCGGTTCGGACATCAATGGCAACCCCTGGCTCTCCAGCTACAGCGACTATCGTTTCCGCGCGCCCAACGCGCTGCTCTTCCGCGAGGCCTTTGAACACTCGATCTGGGGACCCATCGGCTTTGCCTTCTCCGCCGACCAGGGCAAAGTCGCGCTGGTGCGCAACGACGTCGACTTCAAGCACCTTGCTCACAGTTTCTCGGTCGGGCTCACGCTGCGCGCCGGCGGCCTGCCGGCTCTCTCGCTCGCCTTCGCCTTTGGCGGCCCCGAGGGCACGCACACCATCGCCAATGTGAACACATCCCTGCTGGGCGGATCGGCCCGTCCCTCCCTGTTTTAATGCGGTCCACGAGGAAAGGGACCGGCTGTTTCCCGTCAGCATGGCGAAGGAGCTTGTGGCCTGTTGCGGCCCGGATGCGCAGCTGGCGACCGTGCCCGGGCTCGGCCACAACGAGCCGTTCAACAGCCCACGATTGTCCTGTTTGGGGACCGATCGCCGCCCGTCTGTTTGCACGGGATGCCGAACGTACCACGGTTGAGCGCGCAGCTCACCCCGGCGCAAGCGGCGGGTCAGGTTGATAGACGTCGAGGGAAGTTGAGGTTGGAAGAGCTTGTTTGGCTGCCCACCAGGGAGCCATTTGTTTTGATTCCAAAAGGTTTATATTTCAAGTACTGGAGAATACCCTTATTCGTACCCCTCCGCGCCTCTGGATGAATTCATACCAAAACGTACGACGTCGAACGCTCCCGAATACTAGTTGCTAGCCGAGAGTGGCCAACACTTCTCGGGGCGAAGAAACCGCAACGCCACTGAACCGGCGAGAATCCTTGACATTGAGCGTAAGCAGATTCCCAATTTCATGCACGTGCATCGCTGCTATTAAGCGTGCATCACGGACCTCGATACCTGAGACCTTCGAGGCAACAACGATTCTGCGCCACTCCTGATGTATTCCTTCGCTCTCGGCGGCAAGAGAGAACTTGGGTTCGATCAAGGCGGTTCGTTCATCGGTCTCTGCGACAGAGAAACCGAACCCGTTCCGATCAGGCGGCCGGGTGCAAACGTTCCAGAATTCCGCCAAGTCTTGCGAAGCAAAGAAAAGCTCCGTCCCGCGTGCCCAAAGACGATCCGTATATTGCCGAATCGTTCCATATTCAGGGCTGCCCGGCTGTACGAGACGGAACAAAATGTTCGTGTCGAACAAGTTGGACGATCCGAGCATTCGGCGTGCTCACCGTAAATCATTTCGCGCCAGAAGGTCTCGGACCGCAGTTCGGGGACGTTCGGCGCTTTGCTCGCGAGAGCATCCAGAAAGGCGCAAAATTCTTCCTGGCATGCGCGAGAACGCCCTCTGCTTTTGGAAGTTATCGCTTCCTGGAGGCGTCGCTGCGTACCTAACCCCAGCCTAATGCCGCGCGCCAATGCTTCCGCAGCAAGCCGTCTCTACATCTCCTGGTTGAGTTCGACACGAACCGTCACGGAAGCCTCGCACTTTACCTATCACCGGATGGCTGAGGAGAAAAAGTCGATTCCAGGTTTGATTTGCGGCGAGCTGCGCGGTCAACTCCGGGGTATTTTAAATCTCTTTGTTTCGCGGTTTTGAAGCGAATTGCAATCGCTCGCAAGCTGCCGCACAAACTATTTCGTGTGAATGAGTTATGGTGTCAATAAAACGGTTGACGCAAATGTTGCGGGAAGGTCTGATTGAGGCCCATGACAGGGCAGCGCTCTAACCAACTGAGCTACGTCCCCTCTGCAATTTCAATCACTTAGCGCAAATCGCAGAATTTACTGTCTTTTCCTACTGTCCATTCCGTCGCTTGTTTCCATATTTTCCACCG